>FMJZ01026303.1_pt1 | contig 10017 bp, 8 predicted proteins | sample 1987881 | NCBI WGS metagenome assembly FMJZ01 (sample SAMEA4378227, study PRJEB15110) | soil metagenome | biome: soil; feature: Field; material: Soil | place: India | collected 2015-03-11 | depth 0 m | reverse complement strand
AAGATGGTAGCGTCGGGCTTTATGCCCGACGGCAGTTTTATTGTCAAGGACAAAATTTTTTCCTTCGATTTCTTTGTCGTCTTTCGGAAGACGCTTCCCCGAAGCGCTGCTTCGCTTTTTAGCCGCTCTTTTTTCTTTCTTTCGGCGGCTCAGGAGAGCAGCCCTCCGAAACCTATTATTCAACATGCAGAGTGCTGGCTTTCAAGAGCCGAAAGAGACGGGCAAGAGAAGCCATTTGTGTCCTTGCAGGTGGACGGTTTTCGGCGAGCCTGAAACTCGCCAATTCGCAGGTAAGGGCAGACTGATTTGCCATTGCCCTCTCAATTGAGCGATAGGGTGCCATTGTGTTCCGTTTTGTTTCGTAGGCAGCAAACAAAATTCACTGTCAACCTTAATGCCCATTAAAGTTCGAATGCAACGAACCTGTTGGGCAATTTTGGGGATAGCGATGAGCAACGCCCAACCACTTTGCCACCGAACCAAATGCCACATCGGTCTCTGTCTCCACCGATAGCGCAAAACCTTATCCCCCCTTTGCCGTAACTTGACTTCCTTTGGGGCAAAAATTTGAAGGTGTCGTCCTTTAACGCCAACTGGGGCAAAAATTTTGTCTACGACTGAAATTGCTTTTACTTTTCCAACCCCGCTACCTTTCGCCCCAGTGCTACTTCGTTGCTTCCTCGCTTTTCTTCTCAACCTTCTCTGGTTGTGGCTTTTGCTCCTCTTCTTCCTCGCGTACGATCAAACGACCGCTAACAGGTGGGCTGATTTCGACCTCATCCGTTTGAAGGTTGATGACGATTTTTGGACATTCAACTTCGTGTCCTTTCCGCAAGTCCCGCATAACCACATTGCCCTCAATAGTCAAGATTTCGTCGCGGGTCAAGTAGGTCACTTTATCTGCCTTGCCGCTGTATCTTTTTTCTTGCTCAAAATTGACATTTCCTGTCGCCATCACCCTCCGCTCTCGATAGAAGTATTCAGCCTTGTCGCAAACCATCTTTCCACCTTCCTTGCGCACCCTTTCCCGCAATCTTTCTCGCTTCTCCTCTTTTGGGGCTTCAGCCTCGGGTTGACTGTCTTGTTCTTTCTTCGCTTCCTCGGGCTCTTCCTTCTTGGGCTTAATGATCACCTCAACTGGACCAAAGAAGACGGCAATTTTCTTTTTATTGTCAACCTCACCTTTCGGGGCAGTTGCGAGGGTTTCTGGATCTTCAAACCGAATGCCTTCGGGAATTTCCACCTTGTCGGCGTCTTCGTCGTAAATGGCACGCTTAGCGGTGATAGTGTAATCCTCACCCTCTTCGGTAATCCTCACATCTTCAAAGAACCACCGTGGCGGTTTGCGAATAACGGGTTTGTCTGTATAGAAATTCACTGGACGCTCCTTCTTTTCTTCCTTTTTCTGCTGCTCATTCTGTGCAACTTTGCGGAAGGCGACGGGCAAAAAAGGAGTTGGCGATTTCTTCGTGAGGACGGTCAGTTGAACTGGCGGCGAAGCGATGAGGTGGCGAGTTGTCAAGTTCGTTCGCACCATTGGGCAAACAAGCCTTGTTCTTGGAGTGAAGACGACAACTTGTTCAAAGGCTTCAAGCACTGTCGTGTCGGGGTTGTAACGGATACGACGGACGAGGAAGCGAGTTTCACCGACCTGCCCCTGGCCGTCCCAAACTTCCAAAATTCGTTTCCGTTCATGCCACACCGCTTGCGTTGTTTTCCCAAAGAGCATCTTGCCCTTGGGAAGCCGAGCCTCAACCCGAATGTCGCCAGTCAAGGTCACTTCGCCCGTGTTGGAGTTATAGACAAGAGTTTGGGCGGAAAACCAAAAGAGCGGTTTGCCTTTCTCATCGTAGTAAATGGCTTTTCGGATACCTTGAGCGGTTGCTTGGGTTTGGTTTTTGTCAAGGGTTATGAGGTCAACGAACAACTCCCAAGTCTTGCGCCCTTCCCTGCGCAGAACAAGCCCTTCAACCTCTTCCAAAGTTATGCCTGGCTTAAGTTTCGGTTCGTGCTTTTGAACTTGAACTTCGGGTTGCTTGACGGTTTTTTTGTTGCTCCAGACCCAAAAGACGAGCAGGACAGCGACTGAAATTATGAATGCCGCTGCAACCGTCAGCCACCTTTTGAACATGATTCAAACCCCTTTCCAGCGGCTTAGTCAAAAGTTGGGGGGAGGCGGTGGTTGCAAGATTGTCCCACCGGTTCCGCCACTTGGTGGGGGAGGCGGCTGCGTTCCACCTCCCGGTGTGCCAGGAGTTGTTCCGCCACCAGGCGGTTTAATTCCGCCTCCACCACCCCCACCGCAACCAAGCAAGAACGCAGTGACAAGGATTGAAAGGCTAGCCAACAAGATTGTCCAAAGGCGCATTGGCGATCGCCTCCTTTGAAATTCCCAACGAAATTGTGCCATGTCACGGTTCAATCCGTAATTGGGACATCGGTTGGCGGTCCCTCTTGCTCTGAGAACATCTCAATTGTGACCGACAATTGTCGTCCCTGCTCCAATGTTACCCTAACTTGTGCCCTCCAATAACCATCGGCAGAAACGACAAGGGTGTAAGTTCCGGGCGAAAGATTCGGAAAAGCGAATTTGCCGTTGCCGTTAGTTTGGGTTGAAGCAATTTCTTCACCGTTTTGCTGTAACGATACTGTTGCGTTTGCGATGGGCTGCCTCGTTCCTTTACTTATGACTTGACCGTAAATGCCCGGTGGTGTTTTATTGCCCCCACCACAACCCATGAATGACAAAGTTGCGATAAAGGCAGCAGCAATCACAATCCAGCGCATCACTGTGAACCCTCCAGACGAGCGAGTGTAAAGTCAACATTCGTCACAGCAACACCTTTCCGAACAGTAACTTCTCGTTCTGCGCTAACGAAACCTTCAATGCTTGCCCTAACCAAGTATGTCCCCGGCGGGACCCAGAGGGCATAATTGCCCTCAATTGTGGTGGTCGTTACATCAACAACCACACCATCGGTTTTCCGCCTCGCTTCAACCCTAACACCACTGTGGTTTGTTGTGCCTTGAAGGGTCACTTTGCCCGAAATCGTGAACGGCAGGGATGGCAAACTGCCAGGGGCAAACAAGAACACGACCAAAGGGTCACCGTTGATGAGAAGTGTTTCGTTGAAAGTCAAAAATTGTGGATGCTCAACTCTAAGCGTTTGTCGCCCAGTTGGAGCGTCGGGAATACGGAAATTGCCGTTCTCATCGGTTTCGGTTTGCTTTGAGCCAAGTTTCACCGTTGCGTTAGAAACGGGCTCAGAAGTCTCACTGTTGACAACCCGTCCAGAAACTCGAGCAGGTGTGCCGAGTGGGTAAAGTTCAAGGGTGACAGTGTTGACATTTTCGTCGCCACTGCGAATGACCACATTTTGGTAATTCCGACCCGTCTGCAGATCAAAAACTGTCAAGAAGTCAGGATGGCGGGCTTGGACAGGGAACTCCCCGCTTTCTGGCATTATGCCGCTGAGCAGGAAACTCCCATCCGCCGCAGTGCGGACCCTAATTGTCAAGTCACCAAGGAAAATGACTTCTGCGTTCGGAATGCCCCGTCCTGTAGTTTTGTCCACTACCCTACCCTTCAGGCTACTTGTGTTCGGCGCTGGCACAAGGTAAATTGTGTCAAGTTCAGTGGAACCAGCTGTGTTGATTCTCACGCCCTCAATCAGCCTGGCTAAGTAACCGTGCTTAGCAACACTGACGGCAACTTGAATTGTTTGACCGCTCGTGTCAGTCACAGGGACATTTACAGTGAACCGACCAAGACTGTCGGTGTATGCAGGCATACTCCCGTTTATAGTGACCCATGCACCTGAAATCGGCTTGTCTTCCAGCAAAAGCGCTTCGTAAACTGTTCCGCTCACAACAACTGTGGGGACAACAAGTTCGGGCAATTTCAATCCGCCGCAGCCAAGCAAAGGCAGAAGCAAAACGAGAAGCATAAGGATGCAAGGGCACAGATGCGCAAGTATTTCGGTTTTAACTCGCCCCCCGTCCCTCGCTCCTTGTTCCATCATTTGACCATCACCGTCCGAATTGCTTGCTGTTTGCGACCGAGTTCGTCACGGGCACTCACGACAAGCATGTAGGCGCCGAGGGGTAAAGGTGTTCCAGAAAGGTCACGACCGTCCCAGAAAACTGTGAAGGAAGGTAACCTTGTGACGAAAGTTTCTGTCAAGACCCGAACTGTCCGCCCAGTTAAGGTTCTGATTTCGGCACGGACATGAGCGGGAACGGTCAAGGTTAAATTCGCTGTCAAGCCTCGCCCTCGCAGTGACTGAACCGAAACGATACGCAAGAGCGGAGCAGAGGGAACTTGTCTCACTTCTATTGCAAACTGTCGCATTTCACCTTTGCGTACGTTAAAGGTGTAACTGCTCCTGCTGCGCAGCGAAAATCGTTCACCCATCATCAAATCAGTCACAACGATTGCGATTGAGCGTGGGACTTGAGTTAAACCTTCCCAGCGCAAAGTCACGGGGGTGTTGTCAGGCAAATCAGACTTGACAACGAATGTCCATTTCAAGTTTGACCTTTCGTTCCTGAAATCGTGAGCCAACGCTTCGCCATCGGAAACGAACGCAGCCCAAATTGAATTTTCCACCATTGGCGGCTTGCTGATTCGGCTTGGCGACCGAGGTCCAGAAGCAACACCAAGCAAATTTTCAGTATCGGCAGGAGAATTGGGCGCAGTGACGCTGAAGCGGAGTGACCAACGGACTGAACTTTTGCTTGACAATTCGTTGCTTGCCCTTCGCGTTTGTGCGATGAAATTGCGTGACCTTGACCAATTAAAGACCAACCTGACTCCAGATGCCCTAAGGGCGCGGACCCAGAAGCCTTGCCATTGACGGACTGTTTGAGCGAGTTGGTATCCTTGGGTTCTGTCCCAAACCCAAATAGCGTTTTGAACCCAACCGTTTCGCTCCGCTTCCGATAACCCGACCGGTCCCTCGTTTCCGAACATGACCAAAATTTCGCCGACAGGCAAATTTCGTGCAAACGGATTGCCAACTTGGTTGAAGCCACCGTAGAGCGGAATTTGGTAAGGTTGGTCGCTCGGAACCGGAGTTCCTTCAATGCGAATTGTCCTTTCTTGCAGCAGTTTGATCCAATAGCCGACGCCCGGCATCATCGGCGTGGTAATTCGCGGGTAGAATTCATACTTGAAACTGCCTGTTCTTAGTGGATTCCAACGAGCGAGCAAAAGTTCATTTGGCGGGATACCCAAAGCCTCAGCCTCATCAAAGGCTGTCGGCAAAAGGGGGACAGTGAAAAGGTGAATGCCAGCAGGTAAAGTCACTTCCATTGTGATGACTGATGGACGAGCACGAACAATCAAACAGTAAATGTCAAAGGCGGCGTTGCGATACTCAACGGCTTCCTTCCCTTCTTCATCATGGCGAATTCGCAGCCGATAAAGTTGGTAAATGTCAAGCCCTTGCGTCACCGCAAAGACTCCGCGAGTAATATTGATAGGTTGAAGGTCCGTCAAATCGTTGAATCGGATTTGAATTTGTCCCCTCAGGGAATTGACAACACCGCCCCAAAGCGGGTTCTCGTTTGGTTCCTCGCCACGAACCATGTAGGGGAACGGGACAGTTAGAGCCAGACCATTGACAAAGATATCAACGAAAATCAAGTTCGCTCCGCCGATGTTGAAAAATTGGGGAGCAATGAACCCCTCGCCATCGTAAATCTCAGCCTCGTTCCCTTCCTCAGCGTAAAGGTCATCGCTTTGGTCGTTCCGATAAACAAGTTGAGCGACGCCGTAAAGGGGGAACTCTTCGCCATCGGCGGAAGTGCGATAGTGATTCAGAATGAGCAAAATGCCGATGTTGAGGGGGACAGCAAATGCGTAGAGTTTCGGACCAACTGAAACACCAGTGTCAAGCACATACTGGCGGCGATACCAATCGTAAAAGTCTGAGCCTTCTACTAGCGGGACCATTTCCCGCATCAAGTCGACGAGCGCGACCGTGTCGCCACGAACCGATTCAGGATCAGACAATGCCAGCAATGCTTCGTTAAATTGGCGAAAGCATTGAGGGTTTTCAGCAGCTACTTTCAACCACGCTGCACCACTCATCGCTACCCGCCAATACGCCATCGGTTGGTAACCAGACTGGGGTAAAAAAATTGGGTTGCCCAATGGAGGCTGGTTGAGCAAATCGTAAAGTGGCAAAACCCATAGAGGATCGCCGTGAACGGGGTCTTTGGGGTCGAATTTGCTCAACTCAGGAACACCTTGCCCACGCAATCTAATTGCCGCAATCATCGCTGCAGCCCTTGCATGTCCTTCTTCCCACGCAGGAAAACCCAACATTAACTGACCGCGATAGGCATGGAGGATTTGGTGCAAAAGGTTGAACCAGTCGTAACCTCGTTGCGGAACGAATTCAGGCAAGCGGATTTCTTCGGCTGCAGCGTTGTAAACCCCACCGTCTAAAGCGGTAAGGGCTTCATCCAAAACAACCGTCACCGTTCGGGTTGAGCCCGGTGGTGAAGTTATCGGCGGACCGTAAATTTCTGTCAAGGTCGGTATCGCTTGTCTCAAAAAGTTGCGAATTTGAGCCTCAACAGCGCTCGGAAAGTTCTCAAATCTGAACTCCAAATTGCCAGCACCGTAACTTTGTCGGCTGCGTGAAGGGGACGAATCGCTTGCGACAATCAAAGCATCAATGCCTAACTTCTGCCCCGGCTTCCAGTAGCCGTACTTGACAAGCCAGTTAATCAAACGCGGTTTCGTCCTGCGCAATTGACTGTCAAATTCAAAGGCTCGTTGACGACCGAGCAAACGAACTTGTGTTTTTGTCAAGTTTCTCGTCGGAACACCTAACGCCCCGACAACGCCCTTAGCCTTCCCAGCAAACGGACGAGTGTCAACAAGTTGCCAACCAGTTTGAGCGGCAGCAGCAGAGATTAAGGGATTGACCCTTGCAAACTGACCGCAAATGAGGGAAATGAGAAGGACTATGGCGATAACCCAATTTTTCGTTGACAGGAAACGAAACCCGAATACCTGCGCAGCACAAAGCGAAACCCTGCTTTGTAGCGATCGGATTTTCTCAATTACCAACGATCACCACCTGCCTTGCGACGCTCAAAGTGAATGAGGTTGCATTGCGCCAGTCGCGATGGTCTGTGCCGACAACAAGCCACCAGTAAGTTTTGCCTTTGAGCAAAGGTTGACCATCATAAACTGCTTGCGTCGTCCCGCTGATTGCATCGGTGCTCCAGACGAAATCACCCAAGAGCAACGTTTCAAGGTCTCTGTAAAGTTGGACGAAATAGAAAGGCGAAGAGCCACCTACAGGTGTCCAGCGGAATTGTAGTTGCGATTGGGCAACTTCTGCCTTCTCGGGCGGCTCAAGTAAGCGAATGGGTGGCAAAAAAGTTGCTTGAGCGGGTTCGCTTTTTGATGTTTCCTTACCCTCAAGGGTAATTGCCGAAACGGCATATCGGTAAGTCTGACCTGGGGTGAAATCAAAGGCGACATCTTCAGCGGTTGTCTGTTCTGGCTCGTCAATCACGAACCTGAGTTTCCAGCCAGTTGAGTTAGGAACGCTGCGGTAGATGCGATAGCCGAGCAGACCTTGAGAAGGAATTGACAATGGTGGCTGCCATCCGATGCCGACACTGCCCATGAAACCGACAGGGAAGAAGCGGGACAGCGTTCGCTCAGAACTTGACAGTTGTTTGAGAATTTTTGCTGAAGGGTGATTGTATCGGCTTAAAAGGTTCGCTAAGAATTGGCGGTAAAACCCTGCACCCCGTTTCACAGCACTTGCGATTTTGCTTCCGTCATCGCCCTGCCAAAACTCGGTCGGAACTGTGTAAGCAATTGCGTAAACTTGAGTTGGCGGTTGCAGAGTCGGTAAATTTCCTAAAGGTTGAAGCACTAACTCAACGGAACTCCTTTCGCCTTGCCGAACGATGACTTGGGTTTGCGTCGCTTGATAACCTTCTTTGCGAGCGATAATCACTTGAGTTGCTGCGGGGACATTGTCAATCCTGAACCTTCCCTGATCGTCGGTCAAGGTGCGCCGGCTCGTCAGGATAAAGTCAAGTTCAGCGGCGTAGTAGAACACAGCAACTTGTGCCTTCGGAATGGGCTTTTTGTCGGGAGACTTCACTACGCCTTCAATTGCGCCCAACAAGTCTTCAGGAAAGACGACCAACGAAACAAAAGTCCGTTTGCCCGCCTCAACGGTGACATTCTCCACCTGCCCCACTTCTCTGCCGCCCTCAACGATAATCTCTGCAGCGACCGTGTAAGTTCCCGGCGAGAGGGGAGGAAATTGGAAAAGCCCGTAAGCACTTGAGCGAGTTGTTGCAACAATATCGCCTTTTAAGGTTTGCAACTTCACCAAAGCATGGGCAGGTGTGGCTCCAAAGCGGTCATAGACGACACCGCTTATGACTCCCGTGTTTTGAGGTTGAAGGGGTATGTGAACTTCAACTTGCTCACCTGAAGGAACGAACACACTTTCGTAGCCTGGCAAGAAGCCTGTCAACTCAACTTTGATGGCATGGCTTGACGGCGACACAACAAGGGTTGCGGGGGTAGTTTTACCCGTGTCATTTCCGTCCAAAAAAATTTTCGCTCCCGACGGCTCAGAACTGACAATCAAGACTCCATTTTGCGCGTTTTTAGGTTGCAACCTCGCTTGAACGGTAACTGCACCATCGCTTGTTTTCTCAACCCATTGATGCCAATCGTGAAAACCCTCAGCCTTCAAAGTGAGCAGATGGGGTTTAGTTTCCGTCAATGGGAGCGGCTGCGAAATTGGTGAAGTTCCAAGCAGGGTTGACCTGAAACCTGTTTGACGACCATCAAGCCAAATTTCCGCAATGGGTGTTGACTGGATAGCAATTGAAAACGCTCCTGAACCATCAATTGGTTTTGGCTTTTCTTGCTTCGGTCCACCACCCCCGCACCCAAGTTGAAGTAGCATAAGGGCAACTGCAAAGGGCAAAAATAATCTGCGCATTACAACTGAGCACCTCTCGTTTGTCTCGCACTTTCATATATCGGCATATTTAGGTTACCCACTTTGACTTGGCGCTAACACTTGACAAGTTCGTTTGGTTTCAACCGAGCAACAAGCAGAGATTGAAGTTGAAGGCATTATATCACAGCCGAATTAAGTATACCCGTGTTTGGAAAACTTGTCAGAGTTCTGTCAGGCTTGTGGAGTAAAATGTTGATGCGACTTCTCAGTGCTGGAGGTGAAAATCATGTGGTATTGATGATACTCTTTTGGGCGGGAGCAATGTTAAGTTTCGCCAATGCACAAACCTTGAGATTGAAAGAAATTTTCGGTGGCGAGCGGCAGGTTGTTGACCGTTTGCGTGGCTTTTCTGTCCAACTCAAGCGAGGTTGGGGTATCAAGGTCATTGGTAACTCAATCGTTATCAAAAACGAACAGGAGAATTGCTACATTCAAGTTCGTGGGGTTCGCCATAACGGAGACCTAAAACAGGTCGCACAAAGGTGGTTTTCTGAGAGGCAAATGATGGACACTGGAAATGTCCGTTTCGCTTTCCGACAAACTGAGCAGGGGATAGTTATCGTCGGTGAAGGTTTGGATTTCCCGCACTTCCTCTTCCCAATGGCAGCGGTCAATGCTGGTTTGATGGGCATCGCATTGCCCATCGATTTCAGAGATGTAACTGTCCTTTTGCCCGGCAAGGCTATGGCGCTTGTCATCTCTTTCCTCAGAGGAACAAGGGAAGAGACCCGAAAGCAAATGGTTGAGATTTACCAAGACCTTTAAATTTTGAGGAGATGGTAGGATGGCGAGAAGAGGTCATCATAGACCCTGAAGTTGGCATGGAAGCGGTTAGGATGCATGTCCCCAAGGATTTTGAATTTCAGAGCACTGTTGCTATTACGGGAAGTCATGAGGAATTGAGCCTTTGGCAGTTGTGTCATAACTTTTTGCAAAGTTTCTGCACCTTCCAGCACCAACTGCTCAAAGTTGTCCAAAGTATGGTCTCAATTTTTTT
>FMJZ01062750.1_pt1 | contig 10020 bp, 7 predicted proteins | sample 1987881 | NCBI WGS metagenome assembly FMJZ01 (sample SAMEA4378227, study PRJEB15110) | soil metagenome | biome: soil; feature: Field; material: Soil | place: India | collected 2015-03-11 | depth 0 m | reverse complement strand
CATTTCCTAAAATCTTTATTTTTCTAACGGACCAATATCCTCAGAACTTCTATTGTTATCCTGAAAATCATAAATTTATTTGAGTAAGATTTTATTTTGATGAAAGACGGTACCCGACCATTTCTTTCTGTGCTATGAACAAATAAATTTTGATATAAGATGTCATTTTCTAACTTCTTGACTTTTATCGGATTAAAAATATAATATATTGTGACACTTCTATTGTTTTTCTTCTTCAACCAGACACCGATATTGATTGAGAGTTTTACCACCCCTCAATTTCCACCCGCAGGCTGGGATACTTTAAAATCAGGTCCAAATATGACTACCTGGTTTCGATTTACATATGGCACAGCCATTCCTGATTCCTATCAAGTAAGGCAGCGTGTTTATGATGCCTCAGACACTCTCAGGACCGGCTGGTCAATATTATTGACTCCAATTATAAACCTGGCTGCCTATAACGGTCCTGAGACTCTTTATTTCTGGTATAGATTTTCGCTTGCAAATAAAAATATGGGCCCAGATGATACCCTTTATGTGGAAATAACAAATAATGATGTGAATTGGTGGAGATTATTGAAGATAGATGTATCTGCTGATACCAATGTCTGGATGATTGCCCGGATAAGCCTTGCCAGTTATGATACTTTTGCAAATGCAAGAATACGGTTTAGATTTGAAGATAAGCCGAATGGCTTTTTAGGTGCATCAAATTGTAATTTCTGGCTTGATTCAATCAAAGTTATCTCGTATTATATTGATACAATTCCACCGGTAATTTTAAATACATTTCCAGCAAACGGTGATACGAATATCGGAATTGGTTCCAATATTTTATTCTATTTTAACGAACCGATAAATCCTACAACGATAATCCCTTCTGCATTCAATATTGCAGGGAGTGCATCAGGGGGGCACTCGGGCATGTTGACGTACGATACCATAAATTTTGTGGTTCAATTTAATCCTTATAATAATTTTAGTTTTGGTGAAACAATCAATGTCTGGGTATATGATACAATAAAAGATATTTTTGGTAATAGGCTCGATGGAGATAATAACGGCATTCCTGGTGGTACTTACTATTTCTATTTTCAAACAGCCCTTGCACCTGATTCAATCCCTCCAGCACCGGTAAATAATCTGGCAATAACAGATATCGGAACAAATCATGTGGAGTTGCAATGGACCGCACCTGGGGATGATGGAAATTCAGGCAGGGCAAGTTATTATGATATAAGATTTGCGACTTTCCTGATAACAGAGAATAATTTTTATGCAGCTAATGCATGTTTAGGAGAACCACCGCCATCGAATGCAGGACAGAGAGACTCTTTTGTCATTTCTGGTCTTGCATCCGGCACTCAATATTATTTTGCCTTAAAGACTGCAGATGAGGATTCAAATTGGTCATTTATTTCAAATGTCCCTTTCTGTACAACCCACACACCAATCGAGAGTCTTCTTGTATTAAATGAATTTCTTCCTGATCCAAAAACATTTGACCATAATAATAATGGCAACTATAATGACCTTGATGAAGAATTTATTGAGATTTTTAATAAGGCATTTTATAGCGTTAATATTTCTGGTTATAGAATAAGAGATTTTGTTGGTTTTCATACTTTAAATATACCGAATTTTTCAATCCCTGCCTATGGTTATCTTCTTTTATATGCAAGTGGAGAAGCACTCGTAATTAGCGGTGATGGTGATACATTACAGATTGCAACCTGGGCTGGAAACTGGGCTGATTTAGATAATGCGGGTGATACGGTATATTTTTACGACAATCTTAATAGACTGGTTGATAAAAAAGGGTATACAAGCAATAATGTCATTGCGGATTTTTCGATTGCCCGATTGCCCAATGGGACCAATAACTGGATAAATAATGCATTTCCAACACCGGGAAGACATAACGGGATTGAATATGTCTGGCCTATTTCAATTGCCTTCAAAGACCAGGATTCTAACTTTATCCCTGATCTGCTTGATTCCACGGTCACAATTAGTGGGATTGTTACAGTGCCCAATGGGTTATTTTCAAACTGGGAGGCATATATCCAGGATAATACGGGGGGTGTGTGTTTATATTCAATAAACTTTCCTATACCCTTGAATTACGGCGACAGTGTTTTGGTAACAGGAAAGGTTGCACAGTATCGGGGAAAGAATGAAATGAAAAATTTTACCTATCAGATATTAAAACAGGGATGTGCAATTCCCGCTCCTTTTGAAATAAATGGAAATATTGCCAATACCGAGGCATATGAAGGTTCTCTGGTTAAAATTCGTGTTTCTTATTTTGGCGGGTTTCTGCTTTCAGCAACATCTTATACTGCTTGGGATATGGCGAATATCCCTTTTAAGGTTTATATCAGTGCAGGAACAAATATTCCTGGGCACCTCGCACCTGTTGATACATTTACCCTCATCGGAATAAAGAGCCAGTATACAACGAGTTCAATCCCCAATAATGGTTATGAAATACTGCCCAGGGATACATCGGATTTTTCTCATTTGTTTATTATGCCACAATTAAAGACGATCGCAATATGCCAAACACCTGGGAGTGATGGTGTTTCATCAAAATATGTTGATAGTATGGTGGTTGTTGAAGGGATTGTCACCGGACCTAATTATGTTTTTTCTTCGGGCAATCCGAGTTTTTATATCCAGGATAATAGTGGCGGAATAAATGTCTATAATTCAAGGGGTGATTCTTTGTTTGATAAATATATAGATTCATTGGGTGCAAGGTTCAGGGTTTTGGGAAAAGTCACTGAGTACAATGGACTCACCGAGATTGCAAATGGTTACGCCTGGTTTTTGGGAATGGATACTGTTCCATTGCCAAAATTCCTTGAGCCGAATCGGTTTTTAAATGAAACAATGGAAGGAAGTCTAATTAGGTTAAAAGGGATTATCAAATCCACACCTTATCAGACCGGTGCGGGATATAATTTTGAAGTTTTGAATGGAGATTATGGAATTTCGGTAAGGTTTACTACAGGCAGTGGTATCAATCCTGCTACAATTATTAAAAATGAAACAAAAGTATTTACTGGAATTGTCGGACAATACGACCCAGAACTACCTTATACAACCGGTTATCAACTTTTGTTAAGATTTCCTGATGATATAAAATCACCCGATTATGATTCCGCAAGCAGTGAACCATTAATCGAAATTATTGGACCGAAGACATTCTTACCCGCAAGGGGTGAGCAATTGTATTTGAGGATAAATGCGCCCATAGATTATAAACTGAATCTGAAAATATATGATATGTCGGGCAGGATGGTAAGAGAACTATATAATGGTGCAGGTGGACCCCAAGAGCTATATTGGAATGGCAAGGATGATTTACGAAGACAGTTAAAGATTGGTATCTACCTCTTGAATCTCAAAGCACAATCCCCTGAGGGTAGAATATTGATTAAAAGAACCCTTGCGGTTATCGGAACTGAGTTCTGAGGAGGATAATTGGAAATTATACTGAGTTTTTGTCTGTTCCAGTCATTTGAACGATATCTAATATCCGCAAATAATCAGGCTTTAGCCTATGCATGTGTTGCTACGGCTGAGGGCATTGATGCAGTGAGAATAAATCCGGCATCGCTTGTATTATTAAACAAAAATATCATCGGTACGAGTTATGAATATACTTTTTCCCATCTTGAAGGGTTGCAGAATATATTCTTTGGCTTTGCAAGACCAATCTTCAAAGGTGGTCTGGGTATCGGCGTCAGCCAGTTTGGTTTTGAAGAGCAAAAAGAACAAGGAATTACTGCAGGATATGGCATTGGTTTGAGTAAAGAATTTTATTTAGGTGCATCTTTTGACCTCTATATGATACAGAATAAAAGGACAGGAACAGGTATATCTTATGGTTTAAATGTTGGTATGATTGGTAATCTATCAAAAAAATGGTTTCTTGGTGTTTACGGGCACAACCTCAATAAGCCGCAATTTGGAAATTCAGAAGTTGGCACATTGCTACCATCTTTGCAGGCCGGTATTGGATACAAACCATTTGAAGACATTACATCTGAGATTGATTTGTCAATATCTGACCAGAATCTAAGATTGCATACTGCAGGTCAAGTTTCAATTATAGATTTTTTGAATTTGAGAACCGGTTTCAAGACCAATCCTAATTCATTATCAGCAGGATTGGGGATAATTTATAAAAACATAAAGATTGATTATGCCTGTGAATACCTCGTTGATTTACCTTTGAACCATACACTTTCATTGAGTTTTGAATTTTAAAGATGATTTTTATTTTTATCTTTTTCACATCTTTTCAGATTGATATAAATCGTGCAAAAATTGATGAATTTTACAAACTTCCGGTAGATTCTAGTTTGGCAAAGGCAATCTACCATCACCGGGAGATTTATGGAGAGTTCAAATCGGTCTATGAATTGCTCAATGTGCCGGGTATGGATGCAGAAAAATTTGAGAAGATTAAACCACTTGTTAAGATTGCAGTTCCTTTTCCTACAAGGACTGAATGGGGTTCGATAATTGCCGAACAGAAGAAACTTGCCAGTGAGGAACCCCCTTCAAAGAGTGCAATCGATGAATGGGAAGATCTTTTATTTTCACCGATGAATATCAATCGGGCACGCTATGATGATTTGATTATTATTGACCGTATGACCCCGATAGATGCCCGGGCAGTTTTGAAAACGATTTCACAAAAAGACATAAAGTCATCAAGAGATTTGAGAAGGGTTCAGGGGCTAAGTTATTATAGTTATGTATCATTGAGAAGATATGTGCAATATACAGATACAATTGATAAAAGACTTCACGGTTCAGCAAGGATCAGATTTGAAAATAATAATCGTCTTGATACAGGTGAGGATGATGAGAATATTGCAACGAGAATTTCTTATCTTGAGCAGGCAAAATCAGAGATTGATAATACAATAGTAAACTTAAAAAATTATTATGGCTGGCAGGATGATGAGTGTGAGGGGTTAAGAAGGCAGATCGATACTTCGGTTATTTTATTAAAACGACGGAGAGCCGAACCAGAATATTCTATTAGATTGAAAGGAAATTACGAACGAAGGTTGCGATTAGGAATTCTGCATCTACCGAACAAAAATTTTACTAAGGGTTATATCGGGCTGGGAGATGTTGGACCGATTTATAGATTTTATCTGGGAAATTTTCGGGTCGTCTGGGGTGAAGGGATAATGATTGACAATTCTGATGAATATCGCGCAAGAATATTTACAAGGTCAACAGGAATTTATGGTGATTTGACTGATAACATAAATTATGCGCTTGCCGGTGCTGGTGGTAGTTTCTTTTTGCCTCTGCCTGCAAATGTAGGCAATGTTAAACCATCTGTTTTTTACTCTAATACACAGCGCGATGCAATTTTAAATCCTGATGGAACGATATGGCGGAACATCTTAAATTATTACAATCAACCTTATTTTAAGAGTCAATTGAATGAACAAACACTTGGTTTGAATCTTAGATTTTCTCCCTTTGATAGGATTAATCCCGGAACATATATTGCACTTGAAGGTATGATTCTTGATTATCCTGAAAACAAAATAAATCCTGACCCGAGATGGATTGATATACCGCTTGATAAATATGACCCCTGGTTTTATCCAGAGATAACCAGATTGTCGAAGAGTTCAAGGAGATACTATTATGGGACTGAATTTTCAATTCCATATAAGAATCTTTTCCTTTCCGGCGAATATGTAATACAAAAAGATACAATGCATAATAAGGCAATCGCATATATATTCAAATCAAGAGTACAGTATGATTATTTTTATTTGAATGTTTTATACAGATATTTCAGTCCGGATTATGACAATCCTTATAATCGGGGTTTCTCGGAATATCGCCGATTTGAGGATACACCATTTGAAAGACCTTATGCACTTGTTAATCCAGAATTTATTTCTATGTATGATGACCCTACACCAAAACCAGAGAAAGGAATATTCCTTGAGACCCGTTATCAGTTAACAAGAAATATAATATTGACACGTGCGTATCTTGATCTGTTTGAGAATGTGTGTCATAATTTGAATAATTTAAGGGGTTATTTTGAATTTGAGCTCCAGCCCATCTTCCCGGTGCGAATAAGGTATTCGGAAAAATATATCAGAAAATATATGCCGAGGTTAATTCACCCCACCGTTTCTCAGACCTTTGAGACCTCAATCCGTGTTTTATTTTTTCTTTCTAATTTTGATAATCTTAGCATGGAATACCGGAATGGAAATGTCTATATGACCGTCTCAGAAAATGAAGATATGGAACTCAATGGTGGATTTTTGAATTTTTCATTTGAACACAATTTTCTAACAGGATTTTCTATTGAAGGTGGGCTTGCCATTTGGAAGACCGATGGAATGAGCCAGTGGATATTTGAAGATACGGGGGTAGACTTTCTTTCAGGCTGGGGTATTAAATATTATGTTGTTACATCTCAGAGGGTCAGAAATCTATTAATGAAATTGAAATTTCGTAAAAAGCAAACAATGATTGAACACAATGGATTACATAACAATCCAGATATTTATTATCCTGAGTTACCATGGGTAAGGGTGGATGACTTTGTGAACTATGAAGATAATATCCGTATAAACTTCCAAATAGATTACTTATTTTGAATGCAAGTTATTGTTAAGATAAAAATTGATTGGAGAATTTGTTACATAAAAAGAAAGGGGCATAATGTTTAGAAGAAAAATAATTTTTCTCTTCATAACTTTCTGTTTAATATTTGCAAAGGAAGTTAATCGTTATCCGCTACTACCATCAAACCTTAAGGTCAAAAATATTATTTTTTTTATTGGTGATGGAATGGGTATTGCCCAGATTCAATCTGCAAGAATAAAGAGCCGAGGTGCTACAGGCAGATTGAATATGGAATTGATGCCGGTAACCGGATTTGTTAATACTTGCGCTGCGGATAAATTGATTACGGATTCGGGTGCGGGTGGAACAGCCCTTGCATCAGGTATAAAGACCAATAATGGAGCCATTGGTATTGATACTTCAGGTATTCCATATCGCACAATTCTTGAAATATCCCAGAGTTTGGGAAAATCAACAGGTCTTGTCGTTACATCTTCAATAACCCATGCGACACCTGCAACCTTTGCGACTCATACAGCAAATCGTGATGAAGAACCAGAGATTGCCGAGCAGTTGATTTGTAATAAAGTGAATATTCTTTTTGGTGGAGGTAGGGCATTCTTCCTGCCTAAGAAAGTGAGAGGGAGTAAACGGAAAGATAATTGTGACCTAATTAAAGAAGCAGAAAGACTGGGATATACCCTAATTGAAGATAAAATCGGATTGATGAATGCTGAAGGTAATTATCTCTTAGGACTCTTTCAGATGGAAGACCTAAAAAATGATACAACAGAACCCAGTCTTGCGGAAATGACAAAAAAGGCAATTGAAATTCTCAATAAAAACCCTAATGGATTCTTTTTAATGGTTGAAGGCAGCCAGATTGACTGGGAATGCCATGAAAATCAAATTGACCGTATGATTGAACAGATTTTTAGGTTTGATGAGGCAGTAAAAGTAGGACTTGATTTTGCTTTGAATGACTCCCACACAATTGTGTTAGTGACTGCTGACCACGAGACAGGAGGATTGGGAATTGTAGGGGGAACGATTAATGGGGATAAATTGGACTGTAAGTGGTTGAGTAGAGACCATACCGCTTTAATGGTGCCATTGTTTGCCTTTGGACCAAAGGCGATGATGTTTACCGGGGTCCGCGAAAATACAGAAATACCATATATCCTTGCCAAAATTCTGGGAATAGAAGTTTTTCCTGTGAAAAAATAAAAAAATTAAGCCATTAGACGATTTTACTGTGATTGAAATTTAGCATTGGGACTAAGGTCTTTTTTTAGGATTAAAATTGAAATTTCAATATACTTCACATTTCATTTTACTTGTCTATATTGTATCATGGTAATCAAAAGATGTATATTTTTAGTAGTGTTGTTTTCAGCTGTCCAGGTGAAGGTTGAAAACCATAATAAATTTTTTGCCACAAGTAAAAATGAATTTTATCTTGTTATGATTACTACAGGAAAAAATGAATCTATAATCTAATGGTTCTTGCGCATATTAATGAAAATTCGGCAAGATACGCCGAGGCATTTTATTATTATTACAAGGTTGTGGGGTTTGATTCAACCCAGACTGAGGTAGATAAATTCTGAATATAGAAATAAATATAGTGTCACCAGTTAATTGAATTTATTAAAAACTGATTTCTGAAGCGTGGTATGAGGAACGGACAAGGGGACCACTGATGACATATCTTATCCCCATTTCTTCACCAATTTTTTTAAATTTACTGAATTCTTCTGGCGTGTAGTATTTTTTAACAGGTGTATGCTTTTTTGTTGGTTGTAGATATTGTCCCATTGTTACAATATCAACCGATTTATCTTTTAAATCTTTTAGTATTTCTATTATTTCTCCTTCTTCTTCACCGAGCCCGAGCATAAAACCACTTTTTGTAGGTATTTCCGGATTCATTTCTTTTGTAATCTTCAACACATTTAAAGATTTGTCATAACTACATCTTCTGTCTCTTATATAAGGTGTCAATCTCCTTACAGTTTCAAGATTATGACCGATGATAAATGGTTCAGCATCTATGATTTTTTTCAAAAATTCTATCTGACAATTAAAATCCGGAATCAAAACTTCAATTTTTGTCTCAGGATTTTTGTCTTTTATTGCCTTGACTGTCTTTGCATAATGACCACTTCCTAAATCTTCAAGGTCGTCCCGGTCAACCGAAGTTATCACAACATAACGAAGCCCGAATTTTTTTATTACTTCAGCAACATTTTCAGGTTCATCTGGGTCTAAATATCCTTTAGGATTGCCTGTGGTTACTGCACAGAACCTACAGGCACGGGTGCAGATTTTTCCTAAAATCATAATTGTTGCACTCTTTTTAGCCCAGCATTCTGCGATGTTGGGACAGCGTGCTTCCTGACACACCGTTGAAAGATTATATCTTTTAAGAGTATCAAAAACTTCTTTAAATTCGTTTCCTGAAGGAAGTTTTATTTTAAACCAATCAGGTTTTCGTGGAAGAGACATTTTTAAATCTCTATAATTACCCGATTTATCCTGTATATTTATTTTTGAAATCTGATCTTTTAATCATCCGCACAAAACCGATAAACACGAGAAGGGTAATCAAGGGTAACAACATACTGTTAGCAAATCTCAGATACCAGTAGGGTTCTCCTTGCGCACGGATTGATAATAATCCAGAATCGGGCAGGACTTTAATTAGAGCAACCTGATCAGCTCCGTAAATCTCATGATACATCAGTGATATAATTGCACCATCTGCCCAAAGGAGTGCTGAAACTATCATCACAAAAAACATTTTCTTCATTTTCCCTGTCTCCTGTTCAATCCCAAAACAAAATCCAATCCAAAGGTATTCAGAGAAATATATCTCGGTGAATGCTCATAGTGCCGATTCGCTTTCAAACTAATAGATAGTGCCAAAGTAGTTGTCGGTATAATCATCCGGGGCAAGAATATTTACAGAGAGGAAGGGGTTTATAATCTGAACAAAAAGAAAGTAAAATATCATACTTACAATTATATTTGCATTATTTAGCCTGTCAACAGGAATTTGCGAATGGATACATAATCGTTACCAGTTTAGAAATTATCTTAGAAAGCTAATTGAAATAATAGGTCTTCCTATTTTGATTGTTTTATGGCTTCGTTTCGCTGGTATTAAAGTTAAAATCACGATTCAAACCGATTAATATCCGTAATGCCTGGATACGATGTCTATAGAACCAACTGGAATAACTGAGTCCTCCTCACTTTTCGTTTTATCATTTCATTCCGAACCATCGCTTATTGATATTCCGGACCATCACTCACTGTCATTCCGAATTATCCCTTGCTGTCATTCCGAACTATCACTCACTGTCATTCCGAACTTGTTTC
>FMJZ01021818.1_pt1 | contig 10021 bp, 12 predicted proteins | sample 1987881 | NCBI WGS metagenome assembly FMJZ01 (sample SAMEA4378227, study PRJEB15110) | soil metagenome | biome: soil; feature: Field; material: Soil | place: India | collected 2015-03-11 | depth 0 m | reverse complement strand
ATCAGGCTTATAATGAGCAACAAGTTGCAGCTCCAGGGCAACATGTCTTACATGATGAAGCATATGAAGGCGGTAGTTTTATTGACCAAGGAGGTGTTTGCCGGTGTACCTATAGATTAAGTTAAGGACGCAAATTGATTATCCGGAGGGGCAGGATGTACTTTGAAATAGACTCAAGGGTTAGAGAAGACAAGGGTTTATGCTTATTAAGGAATGAGACTCACAGGTTTGCTGAGGAGGTAATAAGACCAGCCGCAAAGAAACTGGACAGGATGACTGACCCGGAGCAGGTGATAGCCAAAGGTTCGCCATACTGGGATGCACTAAAGGAGATGAAAGCCATGGGCTATCACCGGCTTTTTTTCCACAAGGATTATGGTGGGCTAGGCTTAAGTGCCATAGAGGCGTATATAATTCTGGAAGAGCTAGGCTGGGGCAGTGCAGGTCTGGCTACGGCTATAGGCGTTGACCAGGTACCTGCCGGGGTGGCCTCGTTGTTCGCCATGGGTGACATTATTGATGACCTGGTGATACCCTGGGCCGAAGATACTGAGGCTAAATTTCATGGCTGCTGGGGCGTTACTGAGCCTGAGTGCGGTTCAGATTACATTTTAGCTACACAAGAAAGTTTCTTGCCTTATGTCACAGAGTTACATCATGGCCAGGTAAGGGCTGACAGAAGTGGTGATGGCTGGGTTATCAATGGTCCCAAGTCCAGCTGGCTATCGTCAGCTCCCGCAGCTACACATGTGGGGCTCCACGTTACTTTGCCACCTCACGACAGTCTAGCCAATGGGGCCTTTTGTGTGGTACCGCTGGACCAGAAAGGTGTAACCAAGGGGAAGCCTATTGATAAGCTTGGTTTGAGGGATGACCCGCAGGGAGACCTTGTTTTCGACAATGTCTATATACCAGATGAGTATATGATTATAAGGCCTCCTTTTTATGAGTTGCGTGTTGGTCAGATACTCTGCCTTACCAGTTGTTTCATGGGGGCCGTTTTCACCGGGTTGGCCCGGGCGGCTTTCGAGGAGGCGCTGGAATATGCGAAAAACCGGGTTCAGGGGGGTAAACCTCTTTGTGAACATCAGACAATCAAGCACAAACTTTACAGCATGTTCGAGAAGGTGGAAAGCTCAAGATACTACACCAGAAAGGTTATGGAACATGTCTGGGAAAAGATTTATGTAGAGGGTACCTTTGATGCCTCTTCAAGGCATGCTCTTTCAGCACAAATTTACGGTAAAAGGTCAGCATTTGAGGTGGCTCACGAAGCGGTGCAAATATTTGGCGGGTACGGGCTCACCAAAGACTTTCTTGTTGAGAAACTTTTCAGAGACGCAAGGGCAGGGCTGATCGAGGATGGGACGACAGAGGTTTTAGGGCTTTCGGCAGCATACAATATCATCCAGGAGTATTGCTGAAGTCCATGGCATAAAAATTAGTAAGAAGGAGGCAAAACAAAATGGTTTTGAAAGGCGGAGATAAAGGCGAGTCTATTCCATTTGATGCACCACTTTATGATTTCAACCGTGAGAGGGGTGTAGAATACCGGAACTGTGATGCGCTGATCGCTGTATTCCTGACTTCACCTGATGTAGACCAGATTTTGCCAGAGGGGCTTGAGCCTTTCAGTGACCCACCTCAGGCAGGAATCTGGATTTCCCGTTACTCTTTCAGTACGCTGGGAGCCTATAATGAGGAAGTATCAGCCATTATGGTGAAAGATGTGCATGGTGAGATGGGGTATTATATCCCGTATATTTATGTAACCAATGACGCTGCATTAGCTGCTGGGAGGGAAATCGCTGGCGCTCCGAAGAAGCTGGCAGAAATAAAACTTGAAAACAAGCTCGATTTAATAGAAGCAACATTAGACAGGCCAGCCGGTAAGAGGTTGATTACCTTTACTTTTAAACCTGTTGAAAGGGGGGTGGGCAGCGTAATTGACGCTTACTTTCCTTATCCGGTGCCGCTACTGTCGGTGAGGCATGTCCCCTGGGTCCAAAGCCCTGGCGATGGCCTTACCCAGTTGATTAGCTGGTGTGCTGAGGTGGACTATCATGTTGACCCAAAGGGCGAAAGGGCTATATGGACAGGGCAGGCATCCATTACCTATGACTCGCCATCTGAAAGTGACCCGGTCCACAAGCTTAAAATTGAAGAGATGCTGGCTGCTATGTATTTCCAGTTCGACATGAAGCTCAAGTTCAGAGAGGTCCAGAAGACATATCAGAAGTAGTGCAGCCACTGAGCCGGCGAGATCTTGAAGAGGCCGGAAAGTTCTGTTAAAATATGTTAGTAATAATTATCATTTTCCATAGTAAAAAGGGGGTAAACAATGGACAAGACGGTTGAAAATTTGCAGGCTGCCTTTGCTGGGGAGAGCCAGGCCAGTCGCAAGTACCTGTATTTTGCTGAAAAGGCTGATGAAGAGGGATACAGGCAGGTAGCGCGGTTGTTCCGTGCCGCTTCAGAGGCGGAAACAATCCATGCGCGTAATCATCTTAAGGTCATGGGGGGAATAAAATCAACCAAGGAGAACTTGAAGGCTGCAATTAGCGGCGAGCACCATGAGTTCACTAAGATGTACCCCGAATTCATGAAGCAGGCTGAGGCTGAAGGCGATAAGAAGGCTAAAGACAGTTTTGACCTAGCGAATCAGGTGGAACAGATCCATCATAAACTTTACCAGGCTGCGCTAAGCTTGCTGGAGAAAGGTCAGACTGTACCGGAAAAGCCAATTTTTGTTTGCCAGTACTGCGGTAACACCGTTGAAGGTGCGGCTCCTGAGAAATGTCCTATCTGTGGTGCACCAAAGAAAATGTTCAAACAAATAGATTGATAAGGTAGCATTTTAACGTATCTCCGGGTTCTTTTGAATATAGGGAGCGAGTTATCTAATCGGTAGTAGTGATTGGTGTAACTGGTGGGCGGTACTGGATTTGAACCAGTGACCTCTGCGATGTCAACGCAGCGCTCTAACCACTGAGCTAACCGCCCATCATGAGGGCATTTTATCAATATACAGACGCCACCGTCAATTCAGCGCTTGAAGAAAAGTACAAACTCCCTTATACTTTCCCCATATTGGAAGTCAAGCTCATGACTGGAGCAGGAGGAAAAGGTGTCTAAAAAATTGGATGAGGCTAGAGAACAGGTACTAAATAAGGTAAAAGAGGAAAACATCAAGTTCATCCGGCTTTGGTTCACCGATATACTGGGATTTCTGAAAAGTTTCTCTATAACTGCTGATCAGCTTGAGGAGGCACTCACCGAGGGGATGGGTTTTGATGGCTCTTCCATTCTTGGCTTTGCAAGAGTAGACGAAAGCGATATGGTAGCTGTGCCGGACCCTAGCACCTTCCAGATTATTCCCTGGCGCCCTAGAGAGCAGGGTGTAGCCAGAATGTTCTGCGATATCTACTGGCCAGGAGGTCAGCCATTTGAGGGTGACCCCAGGTACATCCTGAAGCGAAATCTGAAGCGGGCGGCCAATATGGGGTACACTTTTTACGTCGGTCCTGAACTGGAATACTTCTACTTCAAGAATTCCGAGAATACGGAATTCCTTGATTTGGGCGGTTATTTTGATTTGACACCTCCCGAGGTGGCTTCTGATATCAGGAGGGAGACTATTCTGGTTTTGGAGGAGATGGGTATTCAGGTGGAATATAGCCACCATGAAGTAGCGCCCAGCCAGCACGAGATTGACCTTCACTACACCGATGCACTCACCATGGCGGATAATGTGATGACCTACCGTCTGGTGGTAAAACAGATAGCCCAAAAACACGGAGTCTATGCTACGTTCATGCCTAAGCCAGTCTATGGGGTAAATGGCAGTGGCATGCATGTCCACATGTCTCTGTTCAAAGGCGACAAAAATGTTTTTTTCGATAAGGACGACATTTATCATTTGTCTGAGTTGGGCAAATGTTTTACTGCCGGATTGCTGAAGCACATATCTGAAATCACCTCAGTCTGCAATCAGTGGGTAAACTCATACAAGCGTCTTGTCCCAGGATATGAAGCCCCTTGTTACATTAGCTGGGCAAGAAGGAACCGTGCCGATTTGATTAGACTCCCTGAATACAAGCCGGGACGAGAGGTTGCGACCAGAATAGAGCTCAGGTCTCCTGACCCGGCGTGCAATCCATACCTTGCCTTCAGTGTCATGCTGGCTGCCGGGCTCGAGGGGATTGAGAAAAAATATGAATTACCACCGCCAACGGAGGAAAATGTATTTGAAATGAGCCCTGAGCAAAGAAAACGAAAGGGCATAAAGACGCTCCCTGGTAGTCTGTACGAAGCCATCGTGCTCACTGAAAAAAGTCAATTAGTTAGAGAAGCCCTGGGAGACCATGCCTTCAACAGCTTCATCCAGAATAAGAAAGTGGAATGGGACAGATACCGGACACACGTAACCGATTATGAGTTGAAGAACTATCTACCTATCCTGTAAATGAAGGCGTCTAAAAAACCTGACGGGATAATAGCCTTAATCTAGAGAGTCTGTAGAACGTTCAACGCAGGTCATATTTCAAGAACAGTTCAGCCTGGTAACAATCTCGAGCAGCCTGCTGCCTCTAGCTTTTGCTGCTGGACTTCACGTTGCTTGTTACTGATATTTGGACAACATTGCCGCACTTGGGGCAGGATAGCTCGATACTGACGGGCTGTCTCATTATCCGCTCTACCAAAGCAGTGACCACTGAATCAATGTTATCCAGCCGTTTGTCTAACATCTCTAAGCGCTTTTTTAACTGCTCTTGATCCACAGTCCCAGACCTTTTTCGGCTGATGGCTTTTTCTTCCATAATGTTACATAAACAGGGGAAAGCCTTTTGGCAGTCACACTGTGTATACCAAATAACTTTTCCGACCGCTCACCCTTATAAGCTTTTCTCAGCGACTCCCATAGCCCCCAGTTCGGCCTTTTCAGCCTTTATCAGGCTGTCCACCTTAGCACTAACTGTTCCCTCTAAATATTTCCGAAATGCTTCCCGAGCTCCCGGGGAAAGCCTGAGGGCTTCCTTGGCCCGTAGCCACTCCTCGTTGGTTAATTCATTTATCCGTTCCGGGCTTAGGGGGAACTCTTCTAACATTAGGCGTTCGGCTCGGTCAAGAACCCTGCTTGTTACAGCTCGTTTGAGGCGGTCAAAGGATAGAAACTCCTCATTGGAATAGGGCCTTGGTGACCACTTTTCTTCTGCCATCTCAAGACCTCCAGCTCACATTTGAGTCTTTTTGCTGCCTATAATATGCTTCGTTGAAGGTTCTGTCAAGCCCAGCCTCAATTTCTATTCCGACAACCAATGTAAAAACGGTCGAAAAGGAATACATGCTTTGCTAGTGGCCTTAAAAACCTGTCATCCTTAGTCAATATCGTAGACCATCTGCACGGTAACGCGGAATTCAAGTTCACCAGGGCTTATTGGGGTTGGTGTCGGAAGGACATTTTCAGCCTTCAGTGCATAATAATCCCTTACCGGTGGCGTATACTGAGTCCCTTCGGAGATATACATCGGTTTGCCCAGCTTTATATTGGCTGCTCCAGCTACCTGCTTGGCTTTAGCAATGGCAGCTTTTACCGCTTTTTCTCTGGCCTCATTGAAATAAGGTTCTGGGTCATCAACTGTAAAGGTTATGGAGTCAATTCGTGTGAGGTCACCACCAGCCTCAGCTACACTATCGATGATGCTTCCAGCTTTGTCTACCTGTCTTATCTTGGCAACCACCATGTTTGTCACCCGATAGCCAATGATTTCTTCCCTGCGCTCATCATCAATCCATCTGCGTATGGGGTAGATGCTGAACCGTTGTGTTTGAATATCCTTTTCAGCAATGCCGTTTGCTTTCAAAGCTTTCATAACCCTATTCATTACCTCGGCCGCGTTTCGCTGTGCCACGGCTACCGTCTTCGCTTCAGATTCTATACCGAGACTTAACAGAACAACATCTGGGGTTGCTGTAGCCTTTCCTTCGCCAGTTACCCACAGGCCAACCTGTTGCTGGCTATAGATAATCCCGAATTCTGGTCCTGCAACGTAAGCAGAAATTGCTGGCGGTGTGACCTGTGCGCCTTCACCAATCACACATCCCGCAGCTACAGCCAAAATCACGACTAAGATTATACTGGACAGGATTAAGCACAGTTTCTTCATCTAAACCTCCTTCACTACATTTTTGAAAAAGCCTTGTCTATTGATGTATCCAGCCATCTATATTGCACTTTTTTCATTATAGTACATGTAGTTGCTGGCTACTAATTAAAACGGGGAATCAGGCCTTTTGGTTTAGCCTATGGGTACACCGCCGGCTGCAAAGAATTAATGGCATAAAAAATTGACATGGACTATAATAGTCTTGTTTTAAAGATAGACCGATGAAATTTTTTAATGACATAATTGTACCCATAGCTCTTGGTTTAGCTGTTTTTGCTGTTTTCCAGACCACTATCGGCAGCTTTAAAGTGTATGGGTTATCAATGTGGCCTACCATCGAAGAGGGTGAGTATATACTGGTGAGTAAAGCGGCTTATTTTTTCAAAGAACCTCAACACGGTGATATAATCGTCTTTCGTTCTCCAAGGGATTCTCAAACAGACCTCATCAAACGTATTATTGCTATACCCGGTGACACTGTTGAGGTGAGAGACAATACCGTGTTCGTAAACAATACCCCTTTAATCGAACCTTACATAGTAGACCCGCCAAACTACATATATCCTGTTGAGGAAATTCCCGCTAATCATTACTTTGTGCTTGGCGACAATCGGAACAATAGCTCCGATTCGCACAAGGGGTGGACAGTACCACGCCAGAACATAATAGGCAAGGCATGGATAACTTACTGGCCTCCTTATGAATGGAAGGTAATAAGGCATCATTCCTTCAATACAAATAGACAAACTGACAGCTCAGGCAGAGCATTACTGGGCGTAGATATGCCATGTCGGACGAGATAATACGGATATTCAGAGATGCCGGGGCTATTTTGGAAGGACATTTTCTGCTGACCTCGGGGCTGCATTCTCCTGTCTACTGGGAGAAGTTCCGCGTGTTACAGTATCCCCATCACACCGAAAGGCTCTGTCGATTTATTGCGGAGCATTTCAGGAAAGACAACATTCAGGTGGTTGCCGGGCCAACCACTGGTGGCATTATCCTTGCCTTTGAAGTTGCCAGGCAACTGGGTGTAAAAGGCATATTCGCCGAAAAGGAAGGGGGCACAAGGATTTTCCGGCGTGGTTTTACTATCAGTCCTGGTGAACGTGTTTTAGTTGTTGACGATATATTAACCACTGGTGGTTCTATCGCTGAGGTCATAGAAGCTGTTAAAAGGCTGGATGGTAATGTCGTTGGGATAGGTGTACTAGTTGACCGCTCGGAGCAGGGGAAGGATTTCGGTGTGCCCCTTTTTAGCTGCATCCGTGTTACTACTGTTACTTACAAACCTGGCGAGTGTCCTTTATGCGCGTCTGGCATTCCCTTGGTGAGGCTTGGCGGGGAGATGTGATTCTATTTTCCTTGACATCTCAGATTGAAAAACTCTACAATGGCCTTGCGCCGAGGTAGCTCAGTTGGTAGAGCAGCGGACTGAAAATCCGCGTGTCCCCAGTTCGATTCTGGGCCTCGGCACTTCGGTTTCAAACCATCCTGGCTGTGGTCTTTGCCGCGGCTATCTGTCTTACGCGTGGCCCGGTACACCGGCACCCTTTTTGCTCTTCTGCGGGCGAATGAACCATGTTAGCCGATGGCCAATGATGGCAAGAGACGGCGACGTCGCTGTGGTGCACAGCAACCTGCGGTAGAGGTAACCCGGATACTGGTAGTCTTATATGGCAAAACGGCAAGCCGATCTAATACATTAGACCTGGCCGTGAAAGGTTTCCTATCCAGTGCCTTCCAGCTTACCAATGGTGTGGGCAGATACGGCGCCGCCCCTCCTTGCGAAGCTAAATACAGAGACCTTTTCCGGTGAAACGAGCAAAGTTTCTAACTTCTTTTCGATCTCTTGGCGCTCTGCACTACTTTGCCATGCTTTCCATGCTTCAATGTCGACCCAAGTACTGATTACCAGCCACAGCGTAGGGTCATCTATCGAATACAGAGTCTCACCGGAAATATAGCCTGGCTGACGCATAGCTATAGTTCTAAAGTCAATCAATAATGCTTCCATCTCAGCGATTCTTTCTGGTCGGCAATGTCGCTCAATGATAACACGTATCATGCCTCTCACCCCCTATTTAGTCTCAATCTATATTAGCCGTAATATTATTAGATTCCGGATTCCGCTGTCTCGTTGTGCTGGTTCTATTCTTGTGCAGGACGTACAGTCTCTTCAGCCATCCACTCATATCCCAGAGCAGCACGCCATTCAGCCAACTCCAGTCTAATCTCCTCATACTGCTTGTTCGCGGCCTCGTAAAGTCTGGCATTTTCAAGAGCAATAGCACCAAGGTTAGCTACCGCTCCCGCGAAGTACATATCAGCATCAGTGAAGTGACGTGGTTCTGAAGTGTACACTCGCATCACCCCTATTACCTCTCCCTTAAGCAGTACAGGAACACTAAGAATGGATGCAATACCTTCCTCCTTGGCCTGCTTGCGATACTGAATCCTGTCATCTTCTGTTGCATTCAGTACCGCTACGGGACGGCCTTCTAGCGCCTCACTGATGCTTTTGTCAGCAGATACCGGTCCTTTACGGACATATCGGTCACTCAAGCCGTAGGCTGCGGTATGAAGCAAAAGGCTTTTATCTGGGGTCAATAACATTAACGCACACCCTTTGGCATCCATGGCTTCGGTCAGGCTCTGAAGAATGCTGCGAAGTACACCTTCTGGTGTCCTGGCTGAGTTGACTGTGGCGGCAATCTCGTAGAGGCTGTGGTAGTATCTCTGCTCCCTCTCATCCATAGTTCCACCCCCTGATATGGACTTGATAAGTCTATTATCTGCCGATGTCGATAGCATGTCAAGTGAGACCGGAAGCATTTTTATATGGTATAATGTCAAATAAAGAAATTTTTTCTTAATCTTGGAAAAGCTATGGTAAGGATGAATGGCAGAAGTTCAGCTTCCGAATTCCTCATTGGCCTTATTCTAGGAGTAACCGCCGGGGCACTAATCAGTTTTCTACTTACTCCGCGGTCTGGTAGGGAGGTAAGGGAGCTTTTAAAGGAAAAAACTTCTGATATTTCTGAGACGGTGAAAGAACTGACTTCTGATCGGGAAAAGGTGTACAAAGAAACCTGGAGGAGCCGGAAGGGACAACCAAAGATAAGCCAAGCTTATTTTGAATAGCTGAATGCTGATCACACTTTCATTTGCAATGCGGTTCTGGACAATAATGCGTCGCCGTTAGTTACATCAAAATCATTCCTACCTAAGCAAGCGAAATATTTTTTACAGCTATGTGATGGGCAAGAGATCGCCTAAAACATCCCCAGCCGAAGACAAAGCTGAAATAGCACTGTTGAACTTGGTGAAGTTAAGAAAAGAGGTATCTGACGGAGAGAGCCGTTTTAATATTCTGACTGCTAATTAGGTGGAACTTTGTAATGAGGCTATATTGAAGGTAATGGTTATAAAGGCTGGGCTTGAGAAAGAACTGACAGGAATAGGGCCGCTAGATTTAAAAGCTGTCAATCCTCAGTTGAGCAATCTAGAAGCCAGATATGAGTTAGGGTTGTTACCAGTAGACACATACATAAAGGATAGGACTGCTCAACTTAGGGGACTACTGGGGCTACTTGACAGGGCGGCTGATTTAGTTGAGTTGGGGCTTGATAAAATCGGCGATGCGATAATAGCATTAGGCCAGAGAATAGCAGTTGTTACTTAAGCTATATTGAGACTTGTATCTCGAAAAGAGGCTTGAATCGCTAAAAGCCACCAATATTTCACTGGTTTTCTGTTGCATGAGCTAAATAACAGTGGTAGAATTCGAAATTGCTAGCTACCCCGGTCCGTAGCCGAAGTGGCGGAATGGTAGACGCGGCAGTCTCAAAAAC
>FMJZ01006955.1_pt1 | contig 10028 bp, 7 predicted proteins | sample 1987881 | NCBI WGS metagenome assembly FMJZ01 (sample SAMEA4378227, study PRJEB15110) | soil metagenome | biome: soil; feature: Field; material: Soil | place: India | collected 2015-03-11 | depth 0 m | reverse complement strand
TGAAAAACTGAAATGTCAGCCCGAGTCTTGACTAATACAATTAGTCATGTCTCTAAAAAATCAGCCTAATGTACTATTCACTATTTCTTCAAGTTCAGCCAACATTTGTTTTAATTTCTCAGGATTTTCATTTTCTACCATAACTCTTATTTTTGGCTCTGTTCCTGAAGGTCTAATGATTATTCTACCGTTCATATTTTTTTCAAGTAAAGAGGCTTTTTGGGATAATTTTTTTATGGCATTTTTTACCTCATCTTTTGATAAATTTTCAGGAATTTTGATATTCCTTAGCAGTTGTGGATATTTCGGAATATTTTTTACCAACTCACTAAGATGAATTTGATTCTTTTTGATTATATATGCCATCTGAACAGCGGCAATTGGTCCATCTCCCGTGCTTGTATAATCCATGCATATTATGTGACCTGATTGCTCTCCTCCAAGATTGTAACCACCTTTAAGCATTTCTTCAACTACATACTTATCGCCAACTCTGGTTCTGATAAGTTTAATACCAGCATTTTTAAGATAATTTTCTACTCCCATGTTGGTCATTACTGTTGCAACAACTGTGTTTTTCTTCAATTTTTTTTCTTTCTTTAGCTCTTCTGCCAGTATCGTAAGGATAAAATCGCCATCAACTATATTCCCTTTTTCATCTATAAGAATTGTTCTGTCTGCATCTCCATCATGGGCAATCCCAAAATCTGCCTGGGTTTCTTTTACCTTTTGTATTAATGATTCAGGATAAAGAGCTCCACATTCTTTATTGATATTTAATCCATCAGGTTTATCATTAATTGTTACAACTTCAGCTCCCAGTTCATGAAACAATGTAGGTGTTATCTTGTATGCAGCACCGTTTGCAGGATCAATAACAATCCTTAAGCCCTCAAGATTGAAATCCTTAGGTAAAGTAGATTTTATGAACTCTAAATATCTTCCTTGAGCATCTTCAATTCTATAGGCTTTTCCCAAATCCTTAGCTACGGGTCTTGTTGAAGGGAAATAAGGATCGTTTATTAATTTTTCAATATCATTCTCAAGCTCCTCTGTAAGTTTGAAACCATTATTAGAGAAAATTTTTATGCCATTATCACAAAAAGGATTATGAGAGGCTGATATGACAATTCCTGCATCAACTCGCATACTTTTAACTAAAAAAGCTACTGCAGGAGTAGGAATGGGACCAACAAGATAAACATCTCCTCCCATTGAAGTTATTCCTGAAGTTAAAGCAGACTCTATAACATATCCTGAAATTCTTGTATCCTTGCCAATTAAAATTTTAGGCTTATGGGGAAGTCCTTTTCTTAATAGAAAGCATAAAGCCATACCTGCTTTTAAACAAACTTCAGGAATCATTGGATATGTATTTATAGTGCATCTTATACCATCGGTGCCGAAAATACCCATTTACTTTCTCCTTAATTTGACAGTCACATAAACAGTATCTCTGTCGCTTCTGAAAATTTTACCTTCAGGGTCTATTTTTGCTTGGATAGTAAAATCATCCTTTATCCCCTCTATGTCAATAAGTTCTGTTTTTATCAAGCGAATTTTATCAAGCTCTTTTTTTGCTCCTTCAATATTAATTGATGAAGGATTCACTTCCACAGAATTTACAATAAATCCCTTTTGAGGTTTGCCTACAATAACAGCTTTAACTGGGACAACTTTCTGCTCTTTTTTATCTAAGTATAATTTTACACTGGAAGGCTCTATTCTTAGTATTTCAACACCTCGTGGAAGTTTTACAGATGATTTTGTTAAAGGGATTGAATTTTCTCCAAGCTTAATATTTGAAAGATCAACTACAACTCTAATGTCATTTTGGAGTATTCCCCTGAGAATTCTTTCCCGTGCAGAGATGGAAACAGTTATCTTTTTTACACTTTGCTTTAAAACTTCCATTTCAGAAGGAATATTTTTAAATTCTAAAGGAACTTCCAGAGATAGTTCTGTCTGACCTTTAAAAGTAACAAAAAACCATAAAAAAACTGCTAATGCAATTGAAATAATTTTTATTGTAAGATTCTCTGTAAGAATTCTTTTAATAATTTTGTTCATTTCCTATCTCTTTCAGTTGTAAATAGATTTGTAAGTCTTTGTCTAAGCTTTTCCATATCAAGACTACTTTCAAGCTGCCCATGAACAGCAAGAGAAATAGCTCCTGTTTCTTCTGAGATTATTACTGCTACAGCATCTGTTTCTTCTGTTATTCCAAGTGCTGCTCTGTGTCTTGTTCCATATGTTTTACTTAAGTCCGCTCCCAATTTTATTGGTAAAAAACAACCTGCTGCAAGAGCTCTATTCCCCTTTATAATCACTGCTCCATCATGAATAGGACTTGTAGGATGAAAAATACTTATTAAAAGTTCTTTTGTAACTTTTGCATCAAGAGAAACTCCAACTTCAATATATTCTGAGAGACTGACATCCCTCTCAAATACAATAAGAGCACCTATCTTTTTATTTGCAAGGGTTTGAGATGCCTTTACTATTTCCTCTATTGTTTTCATCTCCTCTGCTGAACTAAATCTATGCAAAAGAGGAGTTTCTCCCATCTGAGCAAGAGCCTTTCTTATTTCAGGCTGAAAAAGAATTATGAGAACAATAACAATTTGTGTCCAGAAGCTCTGAATAAGCCAATCAAGGGTATATAAATCAAGAAATCTTGAAAAAAGAGAAAAAGCAAGTAGAACACCGACTCCAATAAGCATTCTTGCAGCTCTGGTTCCTTTTACAAGAATGAAAATCTTGTATATGATATAAGAAACTATAATTATGTCAATCAGATCCTGCCATCTGAGTTGACTAAAAAATCTTCCCATCTTAAGATAATGCCTCTTTGTTTATTTTGATCTTAATCTGCCCTCTAATAGAGTTTAAGAAGGCTTTTATATAAGCTTCATCGGAAACTTCGCTTGTACCCTTAGAAGAAGCTATAAGCTGAAGAGTTTTGTCTATTGTAATCTGTCTTTTTAACAATGCTTCATATTGGGCAGGATTTAAACGATTTAATTTTAAAATCTGAAAATATATATCTCTCTGAAAAATACCGTTACGCATAAATCTTGGATCATGTATGATTACATCCTGAACTTCTTTGTCTGTTGCTTCAATGTCATACTTTTTTGCAAGCCATAGTAAAACCTCTTCATTAATCAAATCTTCAAGAACTTTTTCTTTTAATCCCTTCTCCACTTCATCAGCTTTATCCTTAAATACTTCCCTGTAAAACCTTCTAATTTCTTCATAATTTCTCCAGAATCTTTCAGCAGAAATTTTTTGTCCATCAACTTCAGCTACATACTGTACTGTTGGTTTATCCACAGTACCTACACCCCAGAACACAAAGGTTATAATAACAAGAAAAAACAAAAAGTAGAAATATTTTGCATTTTTTCTTAAAGTTTTTATCACATGGACCTCCTAAGATTTTTTATTGACACTATTTACTTTAAAAGAATTTTTAGCCACAAGGCAAGCTATGATATAATAAAAGTGCTAAAATTTTATTCTTAGAGGTGATAACATGCCTATATATGAATATGAGTGCAAAAGTTGTGGAGAAAATTTTGAAGTTCTTGTTTTTGGTAACAGAAAAGTAGTATGTCCTAAATGTGATTCAGAGCAAATAACAAAAAAATTTTCCTCCTTTTCAATGAAAGGAGTTCAAAAAGGCAATTCTGCGTGTTCTTCCTGTAATACTTCTTCCTGTAGCAGTTGTAAGTAATTTATGAAATCCTTTCATATCTTTTTTATACATTTACACAATTCTTAATAAAAAATCAAAGAGGTAGAGAATGTCAAATGTTTTAAAAGTAAATATTGAAGAGGAAATGAAAGTAAGCTACCTTGATTATGCTATGAGCGTAATCATAGGTAGAGCACTTCCAGATGTTAGAGACGGACTTAAGCCTGTTCAGAGAAGAATTCTATATGCAATGTTTCGTGAAGGACTTCTTGCAGGGAAAAAATATTCAAAATGCGCTGGAGTAGTTGGTGAGGTATTAAAGAAATATCATCCTCATGGAGACCAGGCAGTATACGATGCCTTAGTGAGACTTGCTCAAGATTTCAATATGCGATATCCTCTAATAGACGGACAGGGAAATTTTGGCTCTATTGATGGTGACCCTCCTGCGGCATATCGTTACACAGAGGCAAGACTTACAAAAATAGCTGAAGAATTACTTCAGGATATTGATAAAGGAACAGTCCCATTTGCGCCTAATTTTGATGCTACCACACAAGAACCTCTTGTTCTTCCTACCCGCATTCCAAATCTTCTTATCAATGGCTCCTCAGGAATTGCGGTAGGAATGGCAACAAATATACCACCACACAATCTTAATGAAATTGTGGATGCATTAATTAAACTTCTTGAAAATCCTCAAATCTCAACGGAGGAACTATCAGAGTCTGTAAAAGGGCCAGATTTCCCCACAGGCGGTACAATTTATGGTGTGGAAGGAATTAAAGATCTTTATTTGACAGGCAGAGGACTTATAAAAATAAGGGCAAGGGTTAAAATTGAAAGAGAAATAAAAGGCAAAAAAGTTAAAGAAGTTCCACTATTTGAAATAGAGACCGAGGGCAAGACATTCAAAGAAAAAATTATTATCACAGAAATTCCCTATCAGGTTAATAAAGCCAAACTTATTGAAAAAATTGCAGAGCTTGTAAGAGAAAAGAAAATTGAAGGAATAACAGAAATAAGAGATGAATCCAATAGAGAAGGGATAAGAGTTGTTCTTGAACTTAAAAAAGGAGAGATGCCGGAGGTAATCCTCAATAATTTATATAAGCATACGCAGATGGAAACAACATTTGGAGGAATATTGCTTGCAATTGTTGATGGTCAACCAAAAATACTGAATCTAAAGGAAGCTTTATGGGAATTTATTAAACATAGAAAGGATGTTGTAACAAAAAGAACAGCTTTTGATCTAAAAAAGGCAGAACATCAGGCGCATATATTACTTGGATTAAAAATAGCTGTTGAGAATCTTGATGAAGTAATCTCCATTATTAGAAAATCTCAAAATCCTGAAGAAGCCAAAATAAAACTCATAAACAGATTTCCTTTAACAGAAATTCAGGCACAGGCAATACTTGATATGCGACTTCAGAGACTTACAGGACTGGAAAGAGAAAAAATTATCCAGGATTATGAGGCAATACTTAAAGATATTGAGCAACTAAAAGCAATACTTGAAAGCGAGGAACTAGTGAAAAATATCATTAAAGATGAACTTATTGAAATAAAACAAAAGTATGGAGATGAAAGAAAAACTGAAATAATAGCTGAAACAAAAGAAATAAACATTGAAGACCTTATTACACAGGAGGATATGGTCATAACTCTTACACATCTTGGCTATATAAAAAGGACTTCTCTTTCTGATTACAGAAGCCAGAAAAGAGGTGGAAAGGGATTAACTCCTATGGAAACTGTTACAGATGATTATCTTGAATCAGTTTTGATAGGCTCAACCCATGATCACATAATGTTTTTCAGCAACTTTGGAAGAGTTTATTCCCTTAAAGTTTATCAAATTCCTGAGGCTGGTAGGCTTTCCAAAGGCAAAGCCATTGTAAATCTTATACCTCTTCAGGAAGGAGAAAAAATAACTACTGCATTGGTTTGTAAGGATATTGAAGAAGGCTATCTTATGATGTTTACAAAAAAAGGATTTGTCAAAAAAACATCTCTTGAGGAATTCAAAAATATCAGACAAAAAGGTGTAATTGCTATAGACCTTGAAGAAGGTGATGAACTAATATCAGTGAGAAAAACAACAGGTAACAATCAATTAATAATTGCCACAAAAATGGGTATGGCTGTGAGATTCAGTGAAGTAGATGTAAGACCTACGGGCAGGACAGCTCGAGGTGTAATAGGAATTAGATTTTCAGAGACCGGAGATGAAGTAGTATCTGCAGATGTTGTATCTGAAGCATCCTTTGTTCTTACAATCACAGAAAAGGGAATTGGTAAAAAAACACCAATTGAAGAATATCGTTTACAGCATAGAGGGGGCACAGGTGTGAAAAATATTAAACTTTCTCAAAAAACAGGACATGTAATATCATCTCTTCAGGTTAAAGAAGATGATGAAATCATAATCTGCAGTAGCAGTAAAATAATAAGACTTAAAGTTTCTCAAATCCGGCCACAGGGAAGAGCTACAACAGGTGTTAGATTAATAGATCTTTCTGCTGATGATACCGTTGTAAGTATTAGTAGAATATTAGAAGGAGACTAAGATGTCCATTTATAATCTTGAATATTTCTTTAATCCGAGAAGAATTGCTGTAATCGGTGCTAATGATATCCCAGGAACAATAGGATATACAGTTTTTAGAAATCTTATTGGTGAAGGATACAGAGGAATTGTTTATCCTGTAAATCCTAAATTAGATTCTGTTCAAGGAGTTGAAGCATATAAAAGACTAAATGATATTTCAAAAGAAATAGACCTTGTTGTCTTAACAGAAGAGTGTGGTGGTAATATTCTGGATGTTCTTGAAGAATGCGGCCAAAAAGATGTTAAGGGAGTTATTCTTCTTTGCCCTGATTTCAGAACAAAAGTTAAAGAAGCTATGAATCTTGAAGAAAAAATAGAGAAAATCCACAGAAAATATGGCTTCAGACTCATAGGTCCTAACAGTCTCGGTTTTATAAGACCAGGAATAAATTTGAATGTAAGTCTTTTTCGAAGAAAACTTAATAAAGGCAATATTGCTCTTATAGTACAGAGTGCTACCCTTTCAGTTGCTCTCTTAGACAGAGCAGCTGACAAAAACATAGGTTTTAGCTATTTTGTTTCATTGGGTTCTGACATAGATATAGACTTTGCTGATCTTATAGATTTTTTTGGCGTTGACCCTTCCACAAGAGCAATAATCATGTATATGCAATCTATAAAAAATGGCAGAAAATTTATGACTTCTGCGCGGTCATTTGCTTCTTCAAAACCTATAGTCATCGTAAAATCAGGCAAATTTGTTGAGTCTTTGGAAGTTGCTTTAACTCATTCAGGCCTCCTTGCCGGAGAAGACAAGGTTTATGATGCCGCTTTTAAAAGAGCTGGTGCTATAAGAGTAGATGAAACTCTTGATATGTTTTATATAACTGAGACTCTTTCAAAACAAAGAAGACCAAGAGGGAAAAGACTTGCAATCATTACAAATGCAGGCGCTCCTGCTGTTAGTGCGGTAGATAGCCTGATTAAATTTGAAGGAGAACTTGCTGAATTTTCACAGGAAACAGTAAAAGAACTTGAAGGAAATGTTCCTGCTCGTATAATTAGAAATCCTCTTGATTTGGTCTCAGATGCAAAGCCTGAGGATTATGAAAATGCTTTAAAAATAGTCATTAAAGATAAAAATGTAGATGGAGTTCTGATAATGTTTACTCCTTCATTAGGGACTCAGCCAGTAGAGACTGCGCAAAGAGTTATAAAAATAGTAAAAGAAAATCCCTATAAGCCAGTGCTTACTAACTGGATGGGAGCAGCACTGGTTAACGAAGCAAGAGAATTACTCAATTCACATGGAATTCCTACATTTGTAACACCTGAACAGGCAGTAAGAACATTCATGTATATGTACAAATATGACTTTAACCTCAAGCTTCTTCTTGAAACGCCTCAGGCTATTCTTAAAGATGTAACCTTTGATACAGAAAAAGCAGCAGAAATTATTGAAGGAGCAATCTCTCAAGGAAGATCTGTTCCCACATTCTTTGAAGCTTCCGAAATACTTTCTTCCTATGGAATTCCAGTAATTCTTACAAAAAAAGCAAATACTTTAGAAGAACTTAAAAACGCAATTGCTGAAATAGGTTATCCAATTGTTTTAAAAATAGACACTCCAAAGATAATCCATAAATTTAAGAAAGGTGGGGTAATTCTTGATATAAGGGATGAACTAGAAGCTACAGAAGGATTTAAATGGCTTAAAAAACTTGCTAATGAACATGGAGATACTGAAGCCTCTGTAATTGTGCAACCAATGGTTATTACATACGGTTATGAAATTGCTTTAGGAGCAAAGAAAGATCCTACCTTTGGAGCAGTTATTTTATTTGGCACAGGTGGAAATCTTCTTGAAGCACTTGAAGACTACTCAGTTGGACTCCCTCCATTAAATCAGACACTCGCTAAAAGATTGATGGAAGAAACAAAAATTTATAGATATCTTAAAAAATATCCCTACTATGAAGATGTATTGCTCATGCTTGAAGAAACTGTTGTAAAATTTTCTTATCTCATATCTGATTTTCCACAAATAAAAGAATTTGATATTAACCCTTTATTTATCACAGATTCCGAAATATTTGCTCTTGATTGTAGTATAATTTTAGATAAAACTGCTCCGAAGAAAAAAACAGTAATCAAAGGCGAGTTTTGTCCTCCTCATTTAAGTATATGTCCATATCCTGTTCATCTTTATAAAGAAGTTGAACTAAAAGATGGCGTAAAAGCAATCGTGAGACCAATAAAAGCTGAAGATGAAACCCTTATTGCAAATCTTCTTGGAAGGTGCTCTGAAAGAACCATAAGTTTGAGATTTTTCCAAAGAGCAATTGACCTTAGACACGAAAATCTTGTTAAATTTTGTCAGGTTGACTATGATAGAAACTTAGCCTTTGTTTGTGTTGTAAGAGATAGTGAGGGAGAAAAAATAATTGGAGATGTAAGACTCTCTCGCGACCCTGATGGAATAGATACTGATATGGCTATTCTTGTAGAAGATGAATGGCAAGGTAAAGGTGTTGGAAAAGCTCTTTGCAAATATGCTATTGAAGTAGCAAAAGATTTAGGAGCCAAAAGAATATGGATGGATATTTTAAGAATTAATACTTATATGTTGGGACTCGCTGAAAGATTAGGCTTTGTAAAACATCATGTAGAGGAAGACAGTATTAAAGTTTTACTAAATCTTGAAACCGATTCATGAGTGAAAGACTGCTGATAGTAGATGGAAATAATAATCTAAGAGAAAGTCTTAGTAATTATCTTCAAAAAGAAGGCTTTAATGTTGATTGCGCATCAAATTTTCAGCAAGCTTTAAATATTTATGTATCCTATCTTCATGATCTTGCAATTATTGAAATAGAATTACCAGATGGTGACGGTATAGAATTAGCAAACAAAATTAAAGTTTTAAATCCTACCGTAAGAGTAATTTTGATAACATCCTATCCGTCAATAAGCTCAGCATTAAAAGCTTTAAAATTAAAAGTTGATGATTTTTTAATAAAACCTCTTGTTTATGATGAGATAAAAGCCTCTCTAACAGAAATTATAAAAAAAACGTCTAATAAAGAGGAACAAAAAGAACAAGTAACTATCTCTAAGGGAAAAGAAGAGATTTCTTCAATAATAGGTGAATCAGTTGAAATAAAACTTCTTTTTGAAAAAATCAAAAAAATTGCCAATACTCCTACGAATGTTCTTCTTCTTGGAGAGACAGGAACAGGTAAAGAACTATTTGCAAGAGCAATACATGAGGCAAGTTACAGAAAGAAAAAACCTTTTGTTGCCATAAACTGTGCCAGTCTTCCTGAAAATCTTCTTGAAAGCGAGCTTTTTGGTTTTGTAAAAGGAGCATTTACAGGAGCAACTTCTGATAAAAAAGGCCTTCTTGAGATAGCTGATGGAGGTACTGTTTTTCTTGATGAAATAGGAGACCTGCCCTTAAGTCTACAAGCAAAACTTTTAAGAGTTTTAGAAGACAGAGAAATTAGGCCTCTTGGAAGTGTTATAAGCAAGAAAGTTGACCTCCGGTTTATCTCTGCTACTAATAAAGATTTAATTGAAGAGGTAAAAGAAGGAAAATTTAGGGAAGACCTCTTTTTCAGGTTGAACGTTATTACATTAAGCATTCCACCTCTAAGAGAAAGGGGTAAGGACATTGAGATACTTGCTCATCATTTTATGCGTAAATTCGCAATAAAGATGGGTAAGAATCTGAAAAAAATAGACCCTCAAGCTCTAAAACTTCTAAACAAA
>FMJZ01071898.1_pt1 | contig 10037 bp, 13 predicted proteins | sample 1987881 | NCBI WGS metagenome assembly FMJZ01 (sample SAMEA4378227, study PRJEB15110) | soil metagenome | biome: soil; feature: Field; material: Soil | place: India | collected 2015-03-11 | depth 0 m | reverse complement strand
TAGGTATGTTCTGATTGAACCATCTTTATTTTTAAACCTTATTAATTCTAGAATATAGACCAGTAGTAGTAAAATAATAACCATTATAATTTTAGTTTTATAAATAGACGTGGCGCCAAGAAAAGTTTTAAAAATAGGAAGGAACATATAATAAAAAAGCGGATTTAAAATATCCTAAATCCGCTTTTTTGAATTTTAACTGTAAAACTTGCGTTAAATTCTATAATAAAATCTCTCCTAACCTTTTTAGTATATCCCTAAGAGGGGGAGTTTTAAACCATTCTTTTTCCGTAAGTTCATTAGTATAAGCTTTGTAAACTAGAGAAATTAGACCCTTTAACTCCTTAGGAAGAGATGGGGGAGTACTTACATAATCTTTCCAATGGAAACGATCTTTCTTTTTTGCTTCTTCAACTTCTATATACCACTCCGTCTTTCTATAATATATCCTCGCAATCTCTTTGCTCACTGGTAGATTATTAAAGGTAAATCTGCATTCATCCAAAGTTCCCACTGCATCTACTAATATAAAGTTCCTATCAATATCAAAGGCAAATTCTACTTTCCCATCCTCATTTATAAGACCAACTCTTTCTGCCTCTCTTGTTATTTCCTTATCTATTAATAATGTGAAATCTATCAATTTTTGAAATTCTTCTTGACTAAATCCAGCCATATCCTTAGCTTCATCATAAGAGAGATATCTGTCATTTACCTCAAGTTTTGTCGAAAAATCTACTATAGGTTTTTCAAGTTTTTCTCCTGGAATTGGATCCCTTTTAAACCCTAAATCCTCAATTTTTAAAGTTCCTTCTTTTAATCTTTTAAACACAGAGGAACCCTCAGGAAGAGAATTTCTATAGATAACTTCTAAGGGAATAAGAAAATTTCCCTTTTCTTCTTTGAATATAGAATAATCATAAATTCCATCTTTTAAATCAGGTTTCAACACTCTTACCATTTTAAATTCCATGATATTTGAGGGTGCTTCTAACTCTGAGAGAGTTTTTATCTTTTCTCCTTCTACAAGTCCTATATAATGAGTTTTTATTCCATTTTCTTCTAATTTTTCAAAGAAATATGCCGTAGCAATACAAATTGCTTTTCCCTTTTCCTCTATATAATCGGGCATTTCCCCATAATCAAAAACAGAATATCTATCAGAGAAGACAAATCTTCCTTTTCCCAAAGATCTCTCTGTAGGACTTTCTAAAATTAGAAGATCTTTTACACTACCCATTTCCTTACCTCCTCATCATCCCTATCTAATTCCATTTTCTTTTCCCTCTGATAATTCTCTATTTTTTCAGAAAGTTCCTTGTATTTTATGGCAAGAATTTTACAGGCAGCAAGACCTGCCTGCTCTGGCTCCAATACAGTTAAGGGAGCAACACCAGAAGGCATTCTCAAAGTAGAGAATATGTCTACCCCTGCAAATTTTTCGCCATATGGAGGACATGCAATTACTGGTTTTGAGGTATTTGCATCTACGAATCCACTTAAAGCATTACTTCTTCCTGCTACCGTTATAAACACAACATCTTCTTTTTCATACTCTTTAATTATTTCTAAAGCTTTTAGAGGGACTTTGTGGGCTGAAGCTATCCTTAAGACATATTCCACGTTAAACTTTTTTAATGTTTCTACAATTTTTTTAGACCATTCCAAATCTCCTTTAGATCCCATTATAATAACTACTTTCATAACTATCACCTCCGAGTTTTAAAAATATCATAAGAAAAAGATAGTGTCAAAATTCTTTAGAAAGAGGCCTTTATTTGCTAAAATTACTTTTCTCCCTCTCCCAATATCTATAGAATCTTTTATAGCCTTAGTTATATAAACCTTTGCTTTTTTAAAGGCATTGTAATAATCATAACCTAAGGCTAAAAAAGTAGTTAGAGCAGAGGAAAAAATACAACCTGTTCCATGCACCTCCTTTTCCATGTTTATTTTTTTAGAGGTTTCTATGTAGAAATTATCTTTTTCAAATAAAACATCTATAGCATTCTCACCTTCAAAATGTCCTCCTTTTATAATTACGGCCTTTACTCCAAATTCTTTAAGGATTTTTGATAAAAGTTTCATGTCCTCTATGCTTTTTATTTTGATTCCTGTAAGAATTTCTGCTTCGGGAACATTAGGAGTGACAATATCACAAAGAGAAATTAATTTTTTTAACTCCTCCAATGCAGAATCTTTAAGGAGTGGAATTCCAGAAGATGGCCTTATTACAGGATCAAGAACGATGTTTTTAAGATTATATTTTTTGATGGTATCATAAACGATTTTAATAATTTCTTTTGAATAAAGTACTCCTATTTTTACTGCCTCTATACTAGAATCAGAAAGTATTACTTTGAGATTTTTTAAAACTATCTCCCCATCTATTTCATAAACTTCATAAACCTTATTAGTATCCTGAATAGTTAAACAAGTAGGAATACATAGAGCATATCCCCCAAGAGAATGTATAGTTTTTAAATCAGAAAGTAAACCCGCTCCTCCTGTAGGATCGTATCCTGCTATTACAAGAACTTTCTTTATATTATCTACTGCTCTTAATGGCACAAAGTTCACCACACATAGAACAAGTATCTTCTAAATTTTCTCTATATTTTTTTGCTTTATCAGGATCTATAGAGCATTCAATAATCTTTTCCCAATTTAGATTTTTTCTCGCTTCTGATATTTCAAAATCTCTATTTAATGCACTTTTAAATCCTCTCACAAGATTTGCACTATGGGCAGCAATTTTAAAGGCGATTATTCCTTCTTTTACATCTTCTATATCAGGAAGTCTTAAATGTTCTGCAGAAGTTACATAGCAAAGGAAATCTGCTCCACTTAAAGCTGAGATTAAAGCCCCCATACTTCCTGAGATATGATCATAACCTGCAGCAATATCTGTAGTTAGAGGGCCAAGGACATATAGAGGTGCATCATCACATAATTTTTTTATAAATTTTACATTAGCTAATATCTCATCAGCTCTCATGTGTCCTGGCCCTTCAATTATAACTTGAACTCCAAATTCTTTAGCTTTTTTTGCAAGCTGACTTACAATTATAGTTTCTTCTATTTGTAATGAATCAGTAGAATCGAAAATACAACCTGGTCTTAAAGCATCCCCTATACTTATCACTACATCATATTTTTTCAAAATTTTTAGAACATCATCAAAATATTCATAATATGGATTTTCTTTGTTATTTTCTACCATCCATTTATAGATCATGGATCCACCACGGGAGACAATTTTTAATATCCTTTGAGAATTTTTTATCCTTTCTATAAATTTCATATTTAATCCTGCATGAATAGTTACAAAATCTATTCCCATCCCCACATGTTCTTCTAAAACTTCAAGAAAATCTTGAGATTTTGCTTTTGTAAAATTTTTACTTCTTACCGCAAGATCATAAACAGGAACACTTCCAACAATGAAACTAAATTCTCTTAAAAGTTTTTCTTTAAAAGATTTAGCATATTTTCCACAGGAAAGATCCATAACTGATTCTACTTGATATTTTTCACAAAGTTCTGCCTTCTTTAATTCCTTATCAAAAGAGGAATAATCAGCTGTTACTCCTATATTTGCATTTATCTTAACAGTACAATCCTTTCCAATAGCAAAATATTTACTTCTCTTTCTATTTTTATTTGCAGGAATCACTGTCCTTCCCTGAGATATGTTAGAAATTAGTTTTTCTATTGATATTTCCTCATTTTTTAAAGAAAGCTCCATTTCAGGAGTTATAATTTTCTCCTTTGCATTTTCAAGTATTGTTTTTTCCATTGTTATATCCCTCTAGTATTTTAAAAATTCTCTCTATCTTATCCTTTATATTCTCTGAGGATACAATTTCACTAACCATAGCAACACATTTTCCTCCATTTTTCAATACTAAGGGGAGATTTGATTCTTTTATCCCTCCTATAGCAACGATGGGAATTTTTATATGAGAGGTTGCCCAATTTAAAATATCAAGCCCTATAGGAGGATGGGGTTTTTCCTTTGTGTAACTTTCAAATATTGGTCCAAGTCCTAAATAATCTGCCCCTTCCTTATAGACCTTTATAATTTGCTCTATATTATGGACTGTCGCCCCAATTATATAATCTTCTCCCAGAAAATTTCTTGCCATAGGAACAGGATAATCATCTTGTCCCAAATGTACTCCATCCCCTTCTACCATCTTACATAAATCCAGATGATCATTTATTATGAGAAGAGCATCATATTCATGAGTGATTTTCCTTAAAATAAGCGCTTCATCATATTTTTCCCTTAAACTTTTCTTTTTCTCTCTATACTGGATAATTCTTACCCCTGCATCAAGCATCAGTTTTACTACCTCAATATTTTTTCTCCCTAAGGAAAGATTTTCTGCAGTAATACAATAAAGATTAGGACTTTTAAAATAAGCTAATTTCTCATTCCTCATGATTAAGCACCATCCTTAAAAGTTCATCACACTGCATACTGGAAACTGTTATTACCTTAGGAGCGTAGGGGTGAAACCTTGAGTTATCAGTTGAAAAATCACCGATAATAGTAACATTATTTAATCTTTTTATAATAATATTTTCAATATCTCCAAATCCACATACTCCCGAGGCCATAACAATCTTCTTTCCCAAGGACAAAGTAGTCTCTAAAAGAAGAGTTTTTACTTCTGCTCCATCTACTGCTTCAAGGATAATATCTCCTTGGGACAGAATCTCTTTTGCATTCTCTCTTGTTATTTTCTCTTGATAAGTAATAATATTACAGTTTTTATTTATAAGTAAAATATTTTCCTTTAAAGCTAATACTTTGGGCATTCCAATTTGATGAAAAAAATAAAATTGTCTATTTAAATTAGAAATTTCTACTTTATCAAAATCTACAAGAATAAAATTAGAAAATCCTGTTCTTGTTAATGTAATAGCAGCATTAGATCCAAGTCCACCGCATCCTACAATTATAACTTTAGTATTCTCTATTTTCTTAAGATTTTCCTCTGTAAAATGTTCTAAAAGCATGCTACGAAAATCTGTCATGCTACTCCTCCCCTTATCCAATTAGTAAATTCAGGACGATATCCTTTCTTTCTTATCACTTCAACTATTTCCTCTATACTTCTTCTATCTTCATTTTCAAATTGATTTCCTGATGAATAATCCTTAGCGTAACCCCCTACAGAAGTCTTAGAACCTGCAGACATTTTTGTAATTCCATAGCCAATAAGGGCATCCCGGAGTTTAGGGGATTCACGTGTAGATAAGGTAATTCCAACATTTTTTAGATAGATTCTTGTGGAAAAAATAAATCTCAATAGCATCTTATCTGCAACTTTAAAGGCTTCTTTAAAATTTGTTCCAGCAGGACGAAATCTTGGGAAGGATATACTTATCTCTGCATTTGGAAATTTTTTCATAAGATACTCTGCATGAAGAACCATTTTAAAAACATCTTCTATAGGATCATTAAGTCCTAAGAGAATTCCTAAAGTTACTTCTTTTACTCCTGCCTTTAGTGCTCTCTCTTGGGTATATAATCTATAGTAATAATCCTTTTTAGGCCCATATGAATGAAGATTTTCATAGATTTCCTTGTTATATGTTTCCTGATAAAGGGTAACTCCTGTAAGTCCATTTGTAGCCAAGATTCTATATTCTTCCTCCTCTAGGGAATAAACTTCAATTACTACTTCAGAGAAGATATTTTTTGCTATTTTTACTCCAGAGAGAATATATTCAAAGGGAGTATTTATTCTATCACATCCTGTAAGAAGAAGAATACTATCAATCCCATAAGATTTAATACTTTCAAGCTCTTTTATAATTTCCTCAGTATTAAGTTTTATTCTTTTAAGGTTTTTATTTTCTATGGAAAATCCACAATAAGAACAACCACAGGTACAGAAATTGGAAAGATAAAGAGGAGTAAAGAGATTTATTACCTTTCCAAAATATCTTTCTGTTATCTTCTTAGATATTTCTGCCATTATAAAAAGATTATTATCATCATCCAGAAGAAGAGATAAAAAGTCTTTTGGAGAAAGTTTTTCTTTTATAAGAATATCTTCTATATTATTCTTTTGATCTTTCTCCTTTAAAAGTTTATCTGCTTCTTCTAAAATTTCCTCTATCATTTAGTTTCACCCCTTATAAGATCTGCCAATGGGGAAGAAGGAGATGCATATTCTTGCTCCTTTGGAAGACCAATTTCGTAAGCTAATCTTCCCGCAGAAACCGCCATGCTAAAAGCCTTTGCCATTGAAAAGGGATCAAAAGAAGTAGCAATAGCGGTATTTATAAGCACCGCATCTGCCCCAAGTTCCATAGCTTTTGCTGCATGAGATGGTTTTCCTATACCTGCATCAATTATTATAGGAATCTCAATCTCATTTATAATAGCTTTGAGTAAAGTCTCACAATCAATCCCCTTATTACTCCCAATAGGTGATCCCAGGGGCATTACAGCAGAAACTCCTATATCTTCTAACTTTTTTGCAAGTACAAGATCTGGAAAAATATATGGAAATACTTTGAAACCTTCTTTTACAAGAATTTCTGAGGCTTTTAGAGTCTCCTCATTATCTGGGAAAAGATATTTTAATTCACCTGATATTTCAATCTTTACCCAATCAGAATTTGTAATCTCTCTTCCAATTAAAGCAATTTTTACTGCCTCTTTATGATTTCTTGCTCCTGATGTGTTCACCATAATTGTAGTTTCCTTTGGTAAAAAATCAAGAATAGAATATTTTGTTCCTCTCTCTGGATTTATCCTTCTTACTGCTACCGCAAAAACCTCTATATTCAGCTCTTCATACATTCTTTTTATAACACTGTAATCTGCAAGTTTTCCCGTTCCTACAAAAAGCCTATTTACAATTAACTTTCCACCTATCATTAAACTCATCTTCTTATCCTCCCCCTACTAAAGTGACAATCTCAATGTAATCTTTTTCTTTCAATTTATATACTTCCCAAGAATCCCTTTTTACAATTTCTCCATTAACCAGAACTGCTATCCCTTTAGATTTATAATTAAGAAATTCAAGAAGTTCTTTTATATTTCCCTCAAAGTTTACTTCTTTATCATTCACATAAATTATCATTCTTTTGATCACCCCTTTTTATATAAAAAGAAAAGACCGCTTAGGTATTACCAGCGGCCTCTAAAAATTTTTAATATATTTTCATATCATTTCCCTCCGCCGGTATTACCCGGATCAGGTTCAAAGGGTCGAGGTCGGGATCTTAGACCTCCTCTCAGCCGAAATTATCCCTTCGGCTCCCCTAATTAATATTTTAACAAAATTATAGTAAGAAAAAAGAAAAAATGCAATTTAAAATTTTAGAAGGATAAGACTCTTTTGTTTCTTTTTATTTGTACTAAATCAAAAGAGATACTTCATTCCTAAAGACAAATCACAAATAATTCTTTAGGATGGGAGATTTTCATTTGTATACCACAGCAACCAAAAGAGATACTTGACATAATTTTATTTTTTAGTTTACATACTACTAACTTTACCAAAAGGGTAAAGAATAGGAGGAAAAAATGTCAATTTCAGCAAAAAGCGACTATGCATGTAGAGCAATTTTAGAGCTCTCTCTTCATTGGCCTAACACTGAAGCTTTACCTAATAAATGTAATTGTAAAAAGCAAAGAATACCAATGAAATATTCGATACAGATTTTGATTGATTTAAAAATACAGGTTTAGTTAAAAAATTAGAAAATCTCTCCTTTTTCCTATATGGATAGAAGTAGAAAAATTCTTCTCTAAAATGCTTAATAAATTTACCTTTGAGGATATTGTAAATAAATTAAGAGAAGCATCTCTAATTTATCAAATACAAGTTCTTAATAGGAATATAAATAAAAGGGAGGTAATGAGAAATGGATATAGAGGGTAGAGGAATTAAATACCCAAGAATAGCAAATAATGTGATAGATCTTATTGGTAATACACCTATGGTAAGAATCAATAAAATTGTAGAGCCTGAAATGGCAGAAATTATAGCTAAACTTGAATCTTTTAATCCAGGTGGAAGTGTAAAGGACAGAATATGTTTTTCTATGATTAATGAGGCAGAAAAACAAGGATTATTAAAACCTGGCTCTATCATAATTGAACCCACCAGTGGAAACACAGGAATTGGCCTTGCCATGATCTCTGCTGTAAAGGGATACAAATGTATTTTGGTAATGCCAGAAACTGTAAGTTCAGAGAGAATTTCTATATTAAAAGCATATGGAGCAGAAGTAATTCTTACCCCTGGAATTGAGGGTATGTCTGGAGCAGTAAAAAAAGCAGAGGAATTACTAAGAGAAACTCCAAATAGTTTTATGCCTCAACAATTCAAAAATCCAGCAAATCCTAAAATTCACAGAGAGACAACAGCAATAGAAATATGGGAGACTGTAGAAGGGAAAATAGATGCCTTTGTAGCAGGGATAGGAACGGGAGGAACTATAACTGGCGTTGGGGAATTTTTAAAGGAAAGAAACCCCAATATTAAAATAGTAGCAGTAGAACCATTAGCAAGTCCTGTTCTTTCAGGAGGAAAACCTGGGGCCCATAAGATTCAGGGAATTGGAGCAGGTTTTATTCCTGATGTTTTAAATTTAAAAATAATAGATGAGATAATTCAAGTTAGTGATAATGATGCCTTTAGGACTTCTCGGAGATTAGCAAGAGAGGAAGGTCTATTTGTAGGTATTTCTGCGGGAGCAAACATGTGTGCAGCATTAAAAGTTGCAAGGGATTTAGGAAAAGGGAAAAGAGTAGTTGTTATCCTTCCTGATACTGGAGAAAGATATCTTTCTATGAATCAATATTTTGAAATTTAAGAGAGTAATAAAGCAAAGAGGTGAGATAAATGGAGCAAGGATTCATTTTTAGTATTAAATATAGAGACAAAATATACAATTTAATTTCAGATAAAAGTAAGTTGAGTCCACAAGATATTTTAGAATTTTTAGAACTTTCCGAGGAGTATGCCTTTGTAGTTAAAAATGGCGAAATAGTCTTACTAAATACCTCTATCTCTCCAGAGGATTAAATAGAAGTTATAAATGCAGTCTCAGGAGGATAATCAATGAATTGTAAGATTTGTAAAATAAAAGGTATAAAGAAAAATGCAATAGTAAATTTATCCTCATATAATCTGAGCTTATGTAAAGAACATTTTATAGAGTGGTTTGAGAGGAGAATCCAGAATACTATAAAAGATTTTCACATGTTTACAAAGGAAGATAAGATCTTAGTAGCAGTTTCCGGTGGTAAAGATAGTCTAGGATTATGGTTCGTTTTAAATAAACTTGGATATGACGCAGATGGAATACATATTGATCTTGGAATAAATGATTATTCTAAAAAAAGCAGAGAGTATGTAGAAGAGTTTGCAAAAAAAATTGGAAGGAAGTTATATATTGTGGATTTAAGCACTGAAATTGCATCAATTTCTATATTAAAAGAAAAAATACCTAACAAACCTCCATGCTCTCTTTGTGGAATAATAAAAAGATATTACATAAATAAGATTTCTAAAAAAGAAGGGTATAACGTTCTTGCAACGGGTCATAATCTTGATGATGAGATATCTGTACTTTTTGGAAATACTTTAAATTGGAATTTATATTATCTCTCAAAACAGTATCCTATTCTTAAAGAACATAAAGATATGTTTGTAAGAAAGGTTAAACCATATTGCAGAATCACAGAGAAGGAGAGTGCCATATATACCTTTCTTATGGGAATAAAATATATAAAAGAAGAATGTCCATTAAGTATAGGCGCTACTTCTTTAAAATATAAAAAGATTTTTGGAGATATTGAGGAACAATTTCCGGGAACGAAGTTAAAATTCTTCAATAACTTTTTAAGGAGACTCTACCCATTACTTACCAATAAAATATCCGAAGAGAACCTTCAAAGATGTAAAATTTGTGATGAGCCTTCATCTCTTGAGATATGTGCAGTATGTAATATAAAGATGAAACTTGCAAAACTTTGAAAGAAATCCTTTTTTCCC
>FMJZ01092363.1_pt1 | contig 10048 bp, 7 predicted proteins | sample 1987881 | NCBI WGS metagenome assembly FMJZ01 (sample SAMEA4378227, study PRJEB15110) | soil metagenome | biome: soil; feature: Field; material: Soil | place: India | collected 2015-03-11 | depth 0 m | reverse complement strand
AGGGAGGAATGAGTATGAAAAAGACACTGGGAATCTTTGTGGTGGTTTTTCTTGTTCTTTTTGGGACTTGGGCCTTTGCCAAGATAACCATAAGTGGTCTTTTCATGAAGCAGGCTGGATACCAGGAAAGCGACATCCGGGCCATGACCGAGGAATTCTTGAAGGAGAACCCGGATATTGAAGTACAGCTTTCCTTTGTAGCTTACGAAGAACTCCACGATAAAATCGTCGTAGCAGCTGCAAGCGGCGCCGGAACCTACGATGTCATCCTCCTTGACTGCATCTGGCCGGCAGAGTTTGCCGAAGCCGGATGGCTTTTGGATGTCACCGACCGGCTTTCGGAAGAGGACAGGGCGGATATCTTCCCGGAGGTTCTCTCCTCTGTCGCCTACAAAGGTCGCCTCTACGGCATGCCCTGGCTCAACGACTGGGAATATTTCTTCTACAACAAGAAAATGCTCGAAGATGTGGGAGCCCAACCTCCAATGTACTGGACGGAAGTTATCGATATCTCCCGAAAGCTTAAGGAAAAGGGTGTTGTGGAGTACCCCATCATCGATGCCTGGGGACAGGGAGAAGCGGTGGTTATCCAGTGGCTCCAGTATGTCTATGCCATGGGGGGTGTGCTCTTTGACGAGGAGGGCAACCCCGTTATGAATCAGGGAAAGCCCCTTGAGGCCCTGGAGTTCATGGTGAATCACATGAATGAAGGCCTCTTCAACCCCGCGTGCATCGAGTCCTTCTACGAGGAAGTACGTCGGGTTTTCTCCGCTGGGCAGGCTGCTTTTGGTCTCAACTGGACCTACATGTACAACCTGGCCAATGACCCTGCCGAATCCCAAATTGCCGGGAATGCCGTCATCGCCGTTATCCCCGGCTTCCCCGACGGTAAAAGGAGTGCCACCTGTAACGGGGGCATGGGTCTGAGCATTTTGACCTCAAGCCAACACCCTGACGAAGCCTGGAAGTACGTCCGGTATTTGGCAAGCAAAGAAGTCCAGAAAAAGTACAGCCAGAACGCCCTTCCCATCTGGAAGTCGCTCTATGACGATCCTGAGCTCATCGCCCAGCAACCAGAGGTCGTCAAAGTGGCCAAAGAGCAAGTCCACTATATCTTTGATCGCCCCCAGGTCCCCTGGTATTCTCAGTTCTCGCTCATCCTGAGCGAAGAGCTCCAGGCAGCCCTTACCGGGGCAAAAACCCCCAAACAGGCGATGGACGACGCGGTGACAAGAACAAAGGAGGTTATGGCCCGTTATGCCCCATGAGGCCCTCCGGGTTCTCTCTCCCCCTGGGGTGACTTCCAGGGGGAGAGCCCTCCGTAAAAAAGAAACCGCCTTTGCTTGGGTACTCGTTCTCCCTTCCTTCGTCTTCATAGGCCTTATTATTTTCTACCCCATGGGGCTTTCCTTCTGGCTCAGCCTCTTCCAGGTGGACTACACCCGGAGGGGGGCCGGTACTCCCTTCGTGGGTCTACAGAACTATGTTGACATCCTCAAAAGCAACTACTTCTGGAGCTCGATGGGAAGAACGACCTACTTTACCGTTGTCTCCATAGCCATAGAAATGGTCCTTGGACTCTTTGTCGCCCTCCTGCTCAACGAAAAATTTCGAGGAAGGGGAATCCTGCGAAGCCTTCTCCTCCTTCCCTGGGCCCTCCCCATCACCGTTGACGCCATTATGTGGAAGTGGATTTTCAACGCCAACTACGGGGCTTTTAACGCCCTCCTGACCCAGATAGGTCTTATCCCGGCCTACCGACCCTGGCTCACCAGGCCCTGGAGTGCCATGCATTGTGTCATCGTGGCCGATGTCTGGAAAGTCACTCCTCTTGTGGCGCTGCTTCTCCTTGCCGGGCTCCAGACTATCCCCCGAGAGCTCTACGAGGCCGCTTATGTGGACGGAGCGGGGTGGTTTCGGACTCTCTTCTCCATCATTATCCCCCTTCTCTGGCCCACGTTCACCGTGGTACTTGTTTTGCGAACCCTGGACGCCTTTCGGGTGTTCGATATCGTCTATGTTATGACCCAAGGGGGACCGGCGAATGCCACCAAAGTCATCTCCTTTCTCACCTACCAGGAAGCCTTTAAATTCCTGCATTTTAGTCGGGGAGCAGCACTCTCGTACCTCATTACCCTCATCGTAGCCCTTCTGGCATACCTCTACATGCAGGCAATGAGAAAACAGGTCGAATACTGAGGTGAAAACTATGGGTCTGCGAAGACAGAAAATGCTACGAAGTATCATAATCGGAATAGGGGCCATACTTCTTGGAGGGGTGCTCCTTGCGCCTCCCCTTTGGCTTTTCATCTCGAGCATTGCCGATTTGAAGGACCTCTTACGTATCCCTCTGCGCTGGATTCCGGAAAACCCTTCTTTTGCCAGGTATGCAGGGATACTCTTTGGGCATGGTCCAGAGAGCGAATTTCGAAAAATCATGGGGAACAGCCTATATGTAGCCACCTTCGTCACCGTCATCTGTGTGGTCCTGGGAGTGCTTGCTGCTTATGCTTTCTCCCGCCTTCGCTTCTCGGGGAAGGAAAAAATCCTCTTCGTTCTCCTTTTTTCCTACATGCTCCCACCCATTGCCGTCATCATTCCTCTCTACCAGACTTTCAGTAATCTCAAGATGCTCGACACAAAAGAAACCCTCATTCTCGTGTACTCGGCTATCCTTGTGCCTTTCGTCATCTGGATGATGCGCACCTACTTTGACACCATTCCCAAAGACCTTGAAGACGCCGCCAAAATCGACGGATGTACTCATCTTGGCACACTCTTTCGAGTTATTTTGCCCCTTTCCCTCCCAGGTATCGTTGCCACCCTCCTTTTTGCCTTCCTCATGTCCTGGGAAGAATTCTTCATCGCTTTAATCCTCACCTCCACCCCTCAGGCAAAAACCATCCCCGTGGCCATCGCCGAGTTTTCCGGACGACATTCCATCGACTTCGGCATGATGGCCACCGGAGGAGTGCTGGCCGCCCTGCCCCCGGTCTTCATCGCCCTCTTCTTCCAGAAGTACATCATCGGAGGATTGCTCTCAGGAGCAGTGAAAGGATGAGGTTTGGCTTTTCACAAGGCCTGCAGAACATACTCCTTCGTTCCCAGCCCCAGAGAAGCAGCATAGTCAATCTGCACCTGCCAGAGAGCGGTGGGATGAACAGCTCGGAATTTGTCCTCTCCGGGAGGGAGAGGTTGGTCAAGTTCTGAGTCCTTCAAGCCTTCGGAGCGATTGACAAGGTCGGCTGAAGCCTGGTCAATGGCCACAATGTCCGTAGAGCCCAGAATCCCGATATCGGGAACAATACTGGCATCGTGCCAGGGAGCGCAGTCACAATCAGGACTTATATCAAGAAGGAAATTCAGAAAAGCCGCCTTTCCTCTTTTATCCTTAAGGACCCCGAAAACGTACTCCACCATCTGCTCCTGCAGGAGCTCGCTCTTTGCCGACCACAGAGCGTCAATGGCTCCCGTGGGACAAAAAAGGAGACACTCGGCACACCCAATACAGAGTTTTTTCTGTACCTTTGCCTTCTTGTTTTCATCAAGAAAGAGGGCTTGGGTGGGACAGTGGAGAATGCACCGCCGGCACCCTATGCACTTCTCCTCTTGGGGCTCAGGCACAAAGGTCCCTCCATGCTGGTACTGCTTCCCCACCCGGGAGGCACACCCCATACCCACGTTTTTGAGCGCTCCTCCAAGGCCTGCCTCGACATGCCCCTTCACATGGGTTACCACAAGAAGAAAGTCTGCCTCATGAATGGCCGAGGCTACGTAGACTTTTGAGAAGTGCTTCAGATTGACCTCGACTTCATAGTGATTCCTCCCCCGCAGACCATCAGCAATGATGATGGGAGCAGGAACAGAGGGGTACCCAAACCCATGAAAAAGGGCAGTCTCTATGTGGTCGATGGCATTGTGGCGGAAACCAGTGTAGAGGGTGTTCGTATCGGTGAGGAAGGGTTTTCCTCCCATTTCCCGCACCGCTTCCACTACCGAGCGAACAAAAACCGGACGAATGAAACCGTGGTTTCCTCGTTCCCCAAAATGGAGCTTCACCGCTACCGTTTCATTCCCAAGAAGCCTCTCCCCAAGAAGTCTCTTAGTGCAGGATTTCAGGCGACCAAGGACCGTCTGGTGTTCGTTCTCTGCCCGCAGATGCACAAAGTACACTGTAGAAGCCATGGTCTGTGACCTCCTTTCCGATTTTCCAGAAACAGCAGCCAAACGATATGCCCTCCCAGCAAAAATCCCCATCCCTATTATATCCCTCTCCACGAAGAAAGGGCTTCTCTCCAAGGACCGTGTAACCGTGGCGCGGTGTATAATAAAAGAGGGTGTCTTTATGCGATGCTACCTCCTTATAGCAGAAGGAAAGCACGAAGAAGAAGTAGCCCTGGAACTCCGCCGGAAGATGAAGGGACTCTGTGCTAAAAGCAAGATTGTTTTCTTCTCCTTCCGAAATCCTGGAGTTTTTGCCGAACGGGGCTTTGCCGAAATTCTTGGAAGTCGCCGAAGGGGCACCCTGAAGGACTGGATCTCTATCTGTCGGGCCTTCTGGAGGCGGCGGAGTCTTCGAGAGAGAAGGATTTTCATCGGGCAAAACCTGGTTTTCCTTGCCCTGGCAGTGCTTTTCGGAGGAAAGAAAGTCACCTTTATCCCCCTGGCAGGAGTACATCCCCTTTTGCCCTCTTTCTGGCATCTTTTCCTTATCCGCCGCTTTGTCCGGACGGTGCTCTCTGACGACGCTTCCCTGGTGGAAATCCTGAGACGCCAAAACATCCCTGCCTACTTTGTAGGAAACATCCTTGCCGACCTTCTCCACACTGCTGATTTCAGCTTCTATCACGGGAAAAAGCCCGTTTTTTCTTTTTTCCCTCGAAAAGAGAGCTTTCGAGAAGATGTGGAGTTTTGCCTCGACCTTTCAGAACGGATCGCCGAAAAATCCTCTCTGTACTTTCTCCTTGCTCTCCCCCGAGGAACGTCTCTTGGAGCTGTGAAGGAAATAGCTTCCGCAAGGGGCTGGACCTTTTGGGAGAGCCTCGAAGGAGAAATCATTGAGGGGTATCTCGTGAAAGGGAGGGTCTACCTCAACCTCACCCGATTTTCCTCCGAGGCCCTGGCTCAGGCAGAGTATGTGGCCAGCGCCGATCAAGTCGTGCTCGTTACGGCAGCAGGGCTTGAAAAAACGGCGGTGCCGGTGCGGTCGGGAAAGATTGAAGAAACTCTTGCCCTGCTCTTCCATTCTGTCTCCCTTTTTGAGTACAATCAGGCCATGGGCGCACAGTATGGGAAAAGGGGTGCCTTGGAACGAATTGCCTCTTTTCTCCTTTGGGGAATCGTGGAGGACCCTTCTCTTTCCCACCAGTTGCGCCTCTTGCAAAAGAGAGGGTGATCCGTCTTGTCAGGCATGATTCCTTGGAATCTGGATGAGATGCTCCTCCACTTCCTTGAAGAGGACATCGGCCCCTTCGACCTTACCGTCCAGGGTCTCGGAGAAGCAGGAGCAATACCAGTAGAGGCAAAGGTCGTGGCCAAACAAAACGGAGTGATGGCCGGAGGGCCCTTTGCCCTGAGGATCTTTACCCTCCTTGACGGAGAGGTCCGGGGAGAGCTCTGTGTCCCGGAAGGGTCCCGCTTCACTCCAGGAACGGTTCTTCTTCAGGTTTTCGGTCCGGCACGGGCTATACTCCAGGGGGAACGGACAGCCCTCAACGTCCTGGCTCGTCTCTGTGGCATTGCTACCCGTACCCGAGAATTAGTGGATCTCCTCGAAGGTCTTCCAGTCCAGGTTGCCGACACTCGTAAAACCACCCCTGGGCTCCGCCTGCTCGAAAAGTACGCCGTGCGCTGTGGGGGTGGAGTTAATCACCGTATGGGGCTCTACGATTGTGTCCTCTTAAAGGACAACCACATTGCCCTCTGTAACTCTATCAGGGAAGCCATCCGAAGAGTTCGCTCAAAGGTTCCTTTCACCACCAAAATTCTTGTAGAATGTATAAACCTCGAAGAGGTCCGGGAGGCCCTGGAAGAGGGAGTTGATGGAATACTCCTCGACAACATGTCCCTTGAAGATATACGACAGGCAGTGAAAATGGCCAAAAAGAGGGCCATTGTGGAGGCTTCGGGAAATATTGGGCCTCACAACGTACGCCTCGTTGCCGAGCAAGGGGTGGACATCGTCTCAAGTGGCTACATCACCCACCACGCCCCCTGGATTGATTTGAGCCTTGAGATCGAGAGAAAAAATGGTGTATGACGCTCTGATCATCGGCAATGGCATCGCCGGAAGCTGCCTTGCGCTTTTCCTTGCTCGCCGAGAGAAAAAGGTCTGCCTCATCACCAAAGGAAAGACTTTGGAGGAGACCAATACTGCCAAGGCTCAGGGAGGAATCGTCTTCCGGGGAAAGGGCGATTCAACAGAATTGCTCGTAGAAGATATCATGAGAGCCTCGGGAGAAACGTCGTTTCGGAAAAGTGCACGGCTTCTGGCCCGCTTGGGGCCTCTCCTTGTGGACCGCTTTTTCATCCGGGAACTGGGGATACCCTTCGAGAGAGATCAAGAAGGCGAGTGGGATCTCTTCAAAGAGGGTGTCCATTCTTTGCGACGTATTCTTCACGTGAAGGACCGTACCGGGTTGATCATCCAAAAATACCTCAACGAAGCCGTGCAAAGGGAAGAAAACATCACCCTCTGTCCAAATACCTTCGCCCTCGAGCTCATCACCTCGTTCCGTCATTCCCTGGATTTTCAAGCCCGGTACCGCCATCCCGAGTGCTTTGGAGCTCATGTCCTTGACATCGAAAAGAATACCGTCTTCCCCATCTTCGCCCGGGCGACCGTTCTCGCCACTGGGGGGCTCAACGCTCTTTTTCGCCATTCCTCAGGAGGTCCATGGTGCACCGGGGATGGCTTTGCCCTTGCCCTGCGAGCCGGAGCCACCCTCACCAACCTGGAATACGTGCAGTTTCACCCCACTCTCCTCTACAGTCCTGGAGAAGTCCATGCCTTTTTGATCTCGGAAACCGTGCGCGGAGAAGGGGGAAAGCTCATCGACGAAACGGGATCGCCTTTTCTCGACCGTTTCCATCCCCTAAGGGACTTGGCTCCTCGGGATGTCGTGGCCCGCGCTATCTTCCAAAAAATGCGAGAAAGCCGTACACCCTATGTGTACCTTGATCTTCGTCCTGTGGGTGAAGAAAAACTCTCCACCCTTTTCCCGGAAATCTACGGAGAGCTCCTCCGGCGGGGTTTCAATCCCAAAAAAGACCCCATTCCAGTTGTACCGGGGGCACACTTTGCCTGTGGCGGAGTCCTCACCGACACCTTTGGGAGAACTTCAGTCCGCCGCCTCTACGCCGTGGGAGAGGTGGCCTGCACCGGGGTGCATGGAGCAAATCGCCTTGCCTCTACAAGCCTCCTTGAGGGGTTAACTTTTGCCTTCCGAGCCGCTCAATCCATTACCGAAAGGGAGCCCTCGCTCACTCTACCTCCCGTTACCCCCTTCTTTGAAAGCCCCGGAGACACCCCTCCTTCGGAGACTCTGAAGACTCTACGAGAGGTTATTCAGAACACGATGTGGGAGCATGCAGGGCTCGAGAGGACGAGGACAGGGCTCTACAAAGCTCTGGAGATTCTTTTGGAGGTACAAAAAACAGTTTCTTCTCTTCGAAGAACTAAAGGGCTATCTTTTCCCCTCCTCGAGCTTGAGAACATGGTCCTTGTGGCACTCACGATTACGGAATCGGCCTTGAGAGATACCCTCTCCTTTGGGTCACATTTTCGAAGCGACGCTCCCTGACTCTCCGGTGGTGAAAGCCTTCTGCCGCAATCGACCTACGAGGCGTACGATCTTCAGGTTCTTGAAGCCATCCCTGGTGTGAAGGGCAAAGTACAACCCCCAGGAGGATTTTTCCTCGAGAAGAATTCCCACCAGGGCCTGGGCGAGCTTCTCCGGATCGTGACGGGTGGGATACTCTGGAGAGAGAAGAGGGGCCTCGAGGACCTTACCTGGAAAGTCCCACTCCACTCCTTCCGCCAAAACAGGTTCAACACCGGACGCAAGGAGCCCCTGCAGGACTTCCTCCTCCGGCTTTTCCCCGTTCACCAGGACATAGTTGACCCTCTCGGGAGGGAGAAACTGAAAGACTGCCTGAAGGTGGTCAAAGAAGGTGTAGCCGTCAGTCTCCCCGGGTTGTGTGGTTACGTTACACACAAAAACAAGGGGTGCCTGAGACCGTAAAATGGCCTGGCGAACCTCTTCCACCGCCAGATTACAGAGAACACTGGTATAGAGGCTTCCTGGGCCAAGAACGATGAGATCGGCTTCCTCAAGGGCCTGGAGCACTTCAGGGGTCGTCGTCACTGAGGGCGGGTCAAGAAAAATCCTCTTGATTCTTTTCCCACAACTCCCCACATTGGACTCTCCACAGACCACCGTTCCATCTTCGCACTCGGCTTTCAGAAGGACATTCTCCAAGGTCGTGGGGAGAACCCGACCCCGAACGGCCAGGACCTTGCTTGATTCCAGGATCGCTCGCTGAAAGTCTCCCGTCACCCGCGTCAGGGCGGCAATGAAAAGGTTGCCGAAGCTGTGCCCTTTGAGTTCGTTGTCTTCCCCAAAACGATATTGAAAAAGATCCCTCATGAGGGGCTCGGTGTCAGCTAAGGCAATGAGACAATTTCGAATATCTCCGGGGGGAAGGACCCCCATGTCCTGACGAATTCGTCCTGAGCTTCCCCCGTCATCAAACACAGTCACCACGGCCGTAATGTTTGCCGTATACTCCTTAAGCCCGTGAAGAAGAGTATAGAGACCGTGTCCCCCGCCAAGGGCTACAACGTGAGGACCCTTAGCAAGCTGTCGCTTTTTGAATATGACTTCCACTGCGTCCTTCTCTCTTTCCGGGGCAAGAGCTCCGATGATGGAGCGGTTCATTCTCTGGAGACCCCAGACAATGAGAGCGGCTCCACCCACAATCCAGAAAAGCCCAAAGGGCACAAGGAGGTGGTACTGTCCCAAAAAGGCAAAAACAAAGCGTCGCCAGAAGGCGTAGAAGCCTCTAAAAGAGGGAACATAGAGCACCAGGCTCATCCCCAAGGATATGAGGAGAATCCCCAAAACTGCAAGGAGCAACCAGCGCTTGACCCGCATCCCCGGGTAGAGCCAACGCACGAACTTACGCGTTTTCCCCGGTTCCATAATTCTTTTCCCTCCCTTGCGAACTCCATCATATTGTAGCGCAATTTTATCTTTTTGGCGAATTTGCCTTATAGGTTCAACACATGTGAGGCACCCGGAGAGCCCTTCTTGGGTACTCTTAAGGCTTCTTCTGTACCCCTTTTGTCCCCCATTGTACGCCTCCTTGCGACGGAGGATTGCCACGGTGCAAGAATACGTGCGCCTTGCGATGGCCTTCGGCCGGGTCGCCACAGGATTCCTCCGGAGCGTCTTGCAACAGCAGAGAAGGGGTGAAGCAATCCGGCGAATGCCGTTGCGAGGGTCGTAGTATCGTATCCCGAAGCAATCCATCGAGATTCCTCGGGGTTACGTGCTTTGGAATGAGCTTCTTTCATTTGTCGCCCCTGAATACCCACCCTTATTCGCCACCCCTGAATGGCCACCCTTTACTCGTCACCCCTGAACGTTTCTATCAGGGGCCGTAAGATTCCTGCTTGAAACCTGCAGGAATGACGGAAAAGGAAGACGTGTAGGAATGACGGAAAGGGTGTCATGCAGGAATGACACTTTTTACCCGTCATCCCTGCACTCTCTTTCGTTCGTCACCCCGACAATTTTTTAGCCGGGGTCTATGCTTGGATTCCCGCTAAAAGCATGCGGGAATGACGAAGTGGGTATTGTGCAGGAATGACAAAGGAGAGGGTCGTTGCGAGGTCGTGTTTTCGTTTCCGAAGCAATCCTACCAGATTCCTCAGCACTACGTGCCTCGGAGTGACAAAAAGGGCGAAGCAATCTCGCTCCTCCCTTGGGGAAGGGCATGAAAGATGAGGTCGCTTCAGGCATTTAGTTTCTTAAGGGACGATATC
>FMJZ01060264.1_pt1 | contig 10059 bp, 11 predicted proteins | sample 1987881 | NCBI WGS metagenome assembly FMJZ01 (sample SAMEA4378227, study PRJEB15110) | soil metagenome | biome: soil; feature: Field; material: Soil | place: India | collected 2015-03-11 | depth 0 m | reverse complement strand
TTTTTTTCGCAGCATGTTCATTTATACCCATACCAACACCCATGCCAGCATCACAAAAAATTACTATGACCGGCTGGGCTGATTATATGCCGCAAGAGCTGCTTGACGCTTTCAGCGCTGAAACGGGCGTTGCAGTGGAATATATCGGTTATGACACCACCGAAGCGGCAATTGCAGCGCTTGCACAGGGTGTCGTGTATGATTTGATGGTTGTCAGCTATCAATTTATTCCTGATCTAGTCAGCAACGGCGCGATTGTCCCCATTAACTACGCCAACATTCCCAACGCGCGCAACCTGAGCGCCAACTTCCGCGATTTGGCGTTCGATCCGGGCAATCGCTATTCAGTGGTCTACCAGTGGGGCGCCACTGGTCTGCTCATTCGCACTGATCTGCTCGACCGCCCAATCATGCGCTGGTCTGATTTGTGGGATCCAGCCCTTGATGGCAAGATTTTACTCTGGCCGATTCCGCGCGATACGGTGAGCGTACTTTTAAAATCGCTGGGTTTTTCCATTAACACCACCAATCCTGTCCATCTTGCCACCGCGCTCGAACGGGCGCCGGATTTTGCCCGCCGGCTGGGTTGGGTTGAGGAGGGAGTCGACTCGGCAGCGCAAGACCTTGTATCCGGCGAGTATGCGGTGGCGTTAGGTTGGGCGTATGACGCGCTCGACGCGCAGCGCCAAAGCGACCATATCGCCTACATTACTCCCGGTGAAGGCACGATTCTCTGGGTTGACAGTTTTGTGATTCCAGCCGTTAGCGCGCAGCAGGCGCTTGCCGAACAGTTTATTGATTTCTTTTTGCGACTGGATATCAGTGCGCTGGTGACGAATGAACTAGCGATAGCAACCGCGAATGAAGTATCGTGGCCCCTCGTTAAGCCAGAGTTTCGCAATAGCGAGGTCATTTTCCCTTCGCTTGCTACCTTGCAACGGGCTGAACTAGAATTACCCCTTGATCCGATAACACAGGCAATGTACGATAACATTTGATGTATTGCGCGCCGCTCAACCGTAATATAAATATATGCGTTACGCTCTGCACTTCATTCTGCTTTTTATCTTCGCTGCGTGCAGCCCTGCGCCAGTGGTCACGCCGCCTACTGCCACGCCGGCGCCAGACAAGCTGGTCATTGCCGGTTGGGCCGGCTATATGCCGCAAGCCCTGCTCGACGCCTTTAGCGCCGAGACCGGGATTGCGGTGGAATATGTCGGTTACGAAAGTCAATTTGACGTTATTGACCAATTGCGCGCCGGCACTGGCGACTACGATGTGGTTGTGATGAGGAGTACGTTGATGCCGACTTTGGTCGCAGACGGATTGCTGGCTCCGATTGATTACAGCCAAATCCCGAATTTTCGTTATGTCAGCGCCAATTTTTGCGATCTGACCTACGATCCGGGCAGCCGTTATTCGGTCGTTTACCAATGGGGAGTGAGCGGGTTGGTCGTGCGGCCCGATCTGCTCGACCGTCCGATTACGCGCTGGGCCGATCTGTGGGATCCGGCCTTGGCCGGCAAGATAGCGATGTGGCTCGAAGAAGACCAACTCTTTATGATTGCGCTGAAGGCCATGGGCCAGCCCCTCACAGTCACCGATCCAGCCGTGTTCGATCAGGCTGCCGAACGTTTGCGTACGCTGCTGCCGAATGTGGTGGCGCTTGACCCGTTAATGCCCACTGCCGCCGACTTGGTGGCTAACGGTATCGCCCCGGTGTTGTACGGTTGGTCGTACGATGCGCTGGCAGGCCAAGCGCTCAATCCAGCGGTAACATTCGTTCTTCCTGAAGAGGGGACAATGATGTGGATTGATACGTTCGTTGTGCCGGCGCAGAGCACGCGCAAAGCGGCTGCCTTCCAATTCATCAATGTTGTCTTGCAGCCGGAAATGTGCGCGTTGATTACGAATGAAGTCTACGTGGCGACGGCGAACGATCAAGCAATGCAGTTGATCGATCCAGCTTTGCAGCATCACCCGTGGATCTTTCCAAGCGGGGAGGATATGTTGAAAGCGGAATATATGCTGGAACCGCCGGCTGATCTGGCTGCATACCGGCATCAATTGTGGGAGCAACTACTGGCAGCGATGGTGAGGTGATTCGTGCGACGTCTGCGCATTTGGCTACGCTCTGTTCAGCAACATCTCAATACTAGCTTGCAGGTCAAGCTGACGCTCTTTTTGAGCCTGATGCTGACCTTGATCTTGCTGGTCGCGGCGTATGGCCTCTTCCTGTTCATCGAGTCGATCGAGCACGAGGGCTGGGCTGGCCGGCAGCGCGAGGCGGCCCAGAACGCGGTGCGCACGATCGATGACTTTTTGCTGCGCATCGAAGACACCTTAACACTGGTGGGCGCATTGTCGGTTGAACAAGTCGAACGCTCGCCTGATCTGTTGCCAGAGATTTTGAACCGGGCGCCGGCGTGGATCGAGATTGTGCGGGTTGATCGCAATGGCCGCGTCATAGCGGAAGTGACGCGCGATCGTTCCTTGCTGGGTGATTTAGTGACCATCCCGCTCGCTAATTGGTTTCAGCAGGCGCGGGCCGGCCAACGTTACCTCGGCCCGCTCTTTATCACTGCTGATAGCGAGCCGTATATCATTATGGCTATTCCGGCCAGCGACGGCGGTGTGGTAGCCGGACGGCTGCGCATGAATTTGCTGTGGGAAACGATGGCGACGATCTGGTTTGGCCGCACCGGCCACGCATATATCGTCAACGAGGATAGGGTCATCATTGCTCACCCTAATCCTCAAATTGTGCTCGACTACACCAGTATTAACCAGTATTAACAATCGGCCCGAATTTCGCACGCTCACCCCCGACGGACGCCAACGACATTATACCAACCTCGTTGGCGAAGAGACGCTCGGCGTTGTGCTCAATATCCCCGGCACTTCATGGCACGTATTCACTGAAGTGCCGAAAGCAGAAGCCACCGAGCTGTCAACTCGAGCCGGCATAATCTTCACGGGCAGTTTGATTATCTTCGGCATCCTTCTCTTGCTCGCGACAAATTATCTCCTGAATCGGTTCATCTTCTGCGTGCTCGACGAGTTGCGCCAAGGCGCCGAACGGATCGGCGGCGGCGATTTGCCCCATCCGCTGCCGGTGCGCTCAGAGCGGGAAGTGGCGGAGGTGGTGCGCGCTTTTAATGCGATGATGCACCAACTGCGCATGCGCAATGCTGAGATCGCCAAGCAGACTGAGAGTTTGAGAGCCGAGATTCAAGAGCGTCGCCGGGTGGAACAAGAGCTCATTAAAGCCCGCGATGCCGCCGAAGCCGCCTCGCGCGCCAAGAGCACCTTCCTCGCCACTATGAGCCACGAGCTGCGCACGCCACTGACGGCAATTATCGGCTATAGCCAACTGATGGAACAACTCGTCAACAAAGGCATCTACGAGACCGTGATTCACGACGTAGGACGCATCTGGGCCGCCGGCGCCCATCTGCTCACGCTCATCAACGATATTCTCGACATCTCGAAGATCGAGGCTGGCCAGATGACGATCAGCGCCGAGTATGCCAATGTGGCTGATTTGGTGCACGCCGCGGTAAATACGGTGCTGCCGCAGATGGATAAAAACCGCAACCGCTTCCAAGTCCATTGCCCGCCTGATATCGGATTGCTCAATAGCGATGCGACTAAGGTGCGGCAAGCGTTGATCAATCTGCTCAGCAATGCGGCCAAGTTTACCGAAGATGGCGAAGTAAAGTTGACCGTCACTCGCCACGAGCAAGATGGCAAGACGTGGTTCCGCTTTGAGGTGGCCGATACAGGGATTGGTATTCCCGCCGATAAACTCGATAAGCTGTTTAAAGCCTTCTCGCAAGTTGATGACTCGCCGACCCGCAAGTACGGCGGCACCGGCTTGGGCTTGGTGCTCAGCCAGCGTCTGTGCGAGCTGATTGGCGGGCGGATTACAGTGCAGAGCACCGTTGGCGTGGGTTCGGTCTTCACCATGGAGATACCGGCTGAGCTGGGTGATGTGTTGCCCGCGCCAACCCTGCGCTTAGCCGATCTGTCTTCAGCAGAGGATGCAAGCGAGCCGCTGCCGGTGGCGGCTGATAGTGCCGCGCCGGTCAGCAATGCCATCGTACTGGTGATCGATGACGATCCGGCGGTTGGCGATCTGATCCGGCGGATAGCGCCAAGCAATGAGGTCTACGTGGTGACAGCCGAGACCGGCGTGGAAGGGTTGCGCTTGGCAAACGATCTATTGCCCGATCTGATCGTGCTCGATCTGAAACTGCCTGACTTGAATGGGATCGAAGTATTAGCCCGGCTGCGTGACACGCCTGAAGTAGCTGCTATCCCGGTCGTGGTCTTGACGATTGACGATCAGGCGCGCCGCGGTTTGGCGTTGGAAGTGGCTGAATATCTGGTTAAGCCGATCGAGCCAGAGAAATTGCTCATGGTGGTCAAACGCTACTGCCGGCGCCAAGATGGAGGGACGCCGTCCCACATTTTGATCGTCGAGGATGATCAGGCGCTGGCCGAACTGGTGGCGCGCACGTTGCGCGTGGCTGGCTGGCCGGTTGAGGTGGCGTTTGATGGTGAAACCGGTCTGACGGCTGCGCTGACCCGTCCACCGGGTTTGATCCTGCTCGATTATATGCTGCCGAAGATGGATGGCTTGCAACTGCTGGAACATCTGCGGGCCGATCCCGTAGGGCAGAGCATCCCGGTGATTTTCATGACTGCTCGCGATCTGACCGCCAACGATCGCGAACGATTGGCCCAAACCGTTAGTGCGATCCAATGCAAGGCAGATTTGGATCTGGAACAGATCGTTGTCCGTATCCGGCAGATGATGCAACGCAATCCGGCATCGTCTGCTGCTAATACCACATCAAACTAAATGGATTGCATGGTTAAGGAGTATGTTATAGGGTGGGGCGCTACGGTTATGGCTAAGATTCTGATCGTAGAAGACGACGCCAATAATCGCGATCTGATCGCGCGTATTATAGAATTAATGGGACACGAACCGATACTGGCGGTAGATGGTGCGCAAGGAGTGGCGCTGGCGCGCAGCGCCAAACCGGATTTGATCGTTATGGATATGGGTTTGCCGGTGCTTAATGGCTGGCAAGCCACTCATCGCATCAAATCTCAACCGGGAACGAGCCACATTCCGGTGTTGGCCCTAACGGCCTATGCCTTGAATGAAGATTGGCTACGCTCGTTGGCTGCCGGTTGTGATGACTTCGAGACCAAACCGATCGATTTTGGCCGGTTCCGTGAAAAGGTGCAAGCCCTCCTGAATCGCACTGCTTAGATCGATGAGCAGGCTATGAACCACATCCAACGCTCCCAAGCGGATGTTGCCGAAACGCAACCCGGCCGGATACTGATCGTTGATGATCAGGAAGTGCTACGCTTCTTGCTGCGGCGCGAGCTTACCGCTCTTGGTCATGCGGTTGATGAGGTGCCTGATGGGCCAACGGCCCTGCACATGCTGCGGCAGCACGCCTTTGATATAGTCCTGCTCGATATTATGATGCCCGGTATGGATGGGATTCAGGTGTTGAACCATATTAAAAGCGACCCTGATCTCTACGATCTGCCGGTAATCGTCGTCTCGGCTGATATTGATCATGTCGTCACCTGCATCCGTAACGGGGCTGATGATTATGTCTTCAGACCGTACAACATTGTGCTGCTGAATGCGCGGATCAATGCCAGTCTGGAGCGCAAGCGGTTGTGCGACCGCGAGCGGCGCTATCGGCTCGAACTTGAGCGGATGGTTGCCGAACGCACTGCCGATCTCGAACGTTCTCAAGAAGCCTTGCGCCTTAGCGAAGAGCGGTATGCGCTGGCAGCGCGCGGCGCTAACGATGGCTTGTGAGATTGGAATATTGCCGCCGGTACCATCTATATTTTCGCCGCGTTGGCAAGAGATGCTCGGCTACGCCGAAAACGAGATTGGTGATACGCCGGGCGAGTGGTTCGACCGGATTCACCCGGAAGATCGCGAGTTGTTCGAGGTGCGGTTGATGGCTCACTTCCGCCGGCTTCTGTCCCATTTTCAGCACGAGTATCGCATCCTGCACCGTGATGGTTCATACCGCTGGATGCTCTGCCGGGGGTTAGCGGTGTGGGATCAACATGGCCAAGCAGTGCGGATTGCCGGTTCACAGACTGATATTACCGATCGCAAAAAAGCTGAGCAGCAACTTCAGCACGATGCGCTGCACGATAGCTTGACTGGCCTGCCCAATCGGGTGCTGTTTAGTGACCGGCTCGAACGCGCGATCGTGCGCCAGCGGCGCGAGCCGGATCGTCACTTTGCGGTGCTCTTTCTCGATCTCGACCGGTTTAAAGTCATTAACGACAGCCTTGGCCATAAGTTGGCGATCAGTTGTTGATCGCGGTGGCAGTGCGTCTGCAAGAATCGGTGCGGCCGAATGATACAGTGGCCCGGCTTGGCGGTGATGAGTTTACCGTTTTGAGCGAGCCGATCGATCACGAACAACAAGCTGAGCAGGTGGCTGAACGCATCCAGCGCGCCTTGTCAGCGCCGCTTTACTTGCAAGGCCATAAGATCGTCATTTCATCAAGCATCGGGATTGCCTACAGCAGCAGCTATGCCCAACCCGCTGATCTGATCCGTGATGCCGACACCGCGATGTATCACGCCAAATTACGCGGCAAAGCATGCTACGTGCGCTTTGATCCCTCGATGCATGTCGAAGCGCTGGCGAAATTGCAACTCGAACAAGACTTGCGGCTCGCGCTCGAACGCAACGAATTCCGCCTCTTTTACCAACCGATCGTGCTGTTGCGCACCGGCGCAATTGTCGGGTTTGAGGCGCTTATTCGCTGGCAACACCCGCAACGCGGCTTGCTGGCTCCCGGTGAGTTTTTGCCGCTGGCCGAAGAAACCGGCCTGATCGTGCCGATGACATGGTGGGTGCTGGAAGAGGCTTGCCGGCAGATGCAGCGCTGGCACGAGCAGACTCCTACCGAACCGCGCTTGTCGATTAGCGTGAATTTGAGCGGACGGATCGTTTCCCAGCCCGATCTCATCGAGCGGCTGCACCACATTCTCGATCAAACCGGTTTGCCGCCGCAGTATTTGAAGCTGGAAATCACCGAACATACCTTTATTAAGTTTGGCAGTTTCACTAATAATTTGCTCGAAGGCATTCGCAATTTAGGCGTTGAATTGTGTATTGATGATTTTGGCACCGGTTATTCGTCATTAAGTTATCTCCATACCTTCCCGGTGAATGTGCTCAAGATTGATCGCTCGTTTGTCAACCGGATCGACGCGAAATCGAGCCAAGGCGACATTGTGCAGACGATCATCCAATTGGCGCACAACCTGAATATGGAAGTGGTGGCTGAGGGGATCGAAACCCCGGAACAGTTCGAGCAATTAAAACAATTGGCGTGCAGTCATGGGCAAGGCTGGCTGTTCGCCCCGGCCTTGAGCGAAGCGGAAGCGCAGGCATTAATTGGGAAGATGCAAGAGACTACTCACGATTAACATTTATCACCATGGTTCAGCGGCATCACAGCGCTTTCAGGCGCATTCTTTGCCTTGCCTCGGCTGTCGCTCTAACGCTGCGATGAATGAGCGCTTGCCCACAACCGTATCATGGCGATCAGAGTAAATCCAACGAGACACGCAATCACAAACATCAAGCCATGATACAGAGCTAACAGGATGTGGTCCAAGAATCGATCATATTGTTTGAATTGAAATCGATACACTATTGACCATACAATTGGTGCGCCTACTGGCGAAGACGCGACAAAGAGACCCACTGCTAGCGATACTACTCCGATGACAACTGCTTGCACGGTTGAATGCACCCGGTTGATGCGGTATAAACCGGTAAATACCGCTTACGCCAAAATGCTCACGACGATCGCAGCAGCGACACGGGCAACCATCTCGTTCACTAATATCGGCGCTTCGCGCGTTGGTATGTCTTGGGCCACCGGTATATCATCGGCAGGCGGGGTTGCTAACGAGAGATAGATTGCCAGTATGGCAATGATGAGCGGCACTAGTAACAGTGCGATGGGATGAGGAAGATTTGCGTGTACCTTCATAGCAATGTCCAGCACAACTGCAAGGGCGCCAATCGTGGGTCAGGCGCAAGACTACTCTTGCGCCTGACCTGCCAATCAGACTTATACTCTCGTTTAGGGCATTTGGATCAATACCATTCAGCGGAAGGGTGCAACATTAAACCATTCACTAGACCATTCCCTCAACTTACCCCTGATACTGCCTTCAAATGTATCGCTTCCCAAGATTGAACCTGAATGGTCATTGTAGAGAAGATCATTGTTCGCTGATTTTACCACAATGATCGAATGAGTTGGAACCCAGCCCTTAGAACGATCATACACGTCAAACTGGATGATATCACCGGGGCGAGCGCGTGAGATTAATAATGATAGAGCTTCTTTATTAGCTGGATAGGCTTCCACTCGGCTCGCCCCATAATCTCGCCTGTACGCCCGAAAATCTCCCACTGTAGTCCAAGATGTAGACCATTTCCATAAGCGGAAACTCTGCCACCACCAACCACACTCTGTTCTAAGGCGGTAAATATACCACTCATGCGTTGTTGACTCGCTGCGGCAAGTACCGTCTCCCCGCATCGAAATACCACCAGCCAAGACTGCTTGGCTAACAAAATTAGTGCAGTCTCCACCACTGTTTGAGAAATCAAGATACGCCCAATTTCGATTCCACCCTCCATATCTGTTAGTATATTCATAAGCGTACCTGACAGCCGCACTACGATCATACCTCACACGAGACGTGGATTGTAGAGCGACTCCACCTGAAGCAACTGTTGCTTCAGGTGAAACGATTGGTGAAATTCCATTTGCAACAATCGGTATAAAAGTTGTCCATTGCGCATAGGGCGTTTCAAAGTCTGCCGCTAAACCTAATTGCTCAACGGCGTATGCTACTATAGCTACGTGATTCTCATCTGTCCAAATGTCCGGATAATTATCATTTAATATATCGCTTAAAAATTGGCGATATTGCTTATCCATCGGGTCGCTGCTCGCAAGTGCAGCGGTTGAACTGTTACGCGCTAAATATTCCCTTACTGCTTGTTCGCCAGCAGCTAGTAGGTCATTTCTATTTTTATCAGCATCAACACCTTGTGCAAAAACTCTGGAAAGGAAAAGAATCCAATAAAAAATAACAACAACACTAGGAAAATAATGGCAATTGTAGTTTTTTAATAGCTACAGATTTCCTGATTTTTGTGTTAATGAATGTGTATGCAATAAAATATTTTGGGTGTTTTGAAAATAGTAAAAAACACTATTTTCAAGTAGTGCTTTGATTGACCTTTTCTAGCACTAAAGTACTACCAGCGTAATACACAAAGAGTGTTGCCAAAAATCCGTCCCACTTACCAAACAGTGCCACTCGCGGCAATCTCGCCCGCCACACCATGCTATACTGCTCTCGTGACGAAAGGAGCATGTATGGCGCTCACGCAGTTGCCCCGGCGGCGCGCCGCAGTGTGGCTCGCTTGCCTTCTCTGCTGCATACTGGCGGGCTGCTTGATGCCGGTAGCGCAACCATCACCGACTGCCACCCCCACTTCCCTGCCGGCTACGCCGACTCCGCTGCCGATCACGGCGGCTGAACTCTGGCAGCGCGCGTTAGCCGCTCGTGAGATTGGCGACAATTCTACGGCGGCAAGCCTGCTTAGCCAATTGTTGCAACTCTTTCCCGCTGCTGCTGAAGCGCCAGTTGCCCGCCTGATGCTGGCCCGCTCGTATGGCGATCGCGGCAATTGGACATCGGCGGCGGAATTGGTGCGCCCATTGTTGGCGGATCGAGATGCCCCCACCTACGCTCCGGCGCTCTTTCTCACAGCCCGCGCCCACGAGGCAGCTGGCATGCATGCCGAAGCGGTAGCTGCTTACAACCGATACGAAGCGCTCGGGACACCGCTCGCGCCCTACGCGGCGCTGCGGGCGGCGGCCCAATTGCGGGTGTTGGGGCGCTTGGCGGAAGCGGAGGCAAGCTATCTGCGCGCTGCGACCGGCGAGATGGCG
>FMJZ01091428.1_pt1 | contig 10060 bp, 5 predicted proteins | sample 1987881 | NCBI WGS metagenome assembly FMJZ01 (sample SAMEA4378227, study PRJEB15110) | soil metagenome | biome: soil; feature: Field; material: Soil | place: India | collected 2015-03-11 | depth 0 m | reverse complement strand
AGTTGGAATTAAAGTTGCGGTTTCTAAGTTGGAACGACATCTCGTTGACTTTAATATTATTATAGGTTATAATTATCTAATACAATTAATTTAAAATAATTAAGATATGCAACGGTTTTTGATATTCATTTTTGGTTGTCTGGTTTTTAGTTCAGTTAATGGACAGACACAACTTAAAATTTATCAGATTGATGTTAATACTGGTGATGCCGCATTGATTGTTTCGCCGACTAATAAATACATTTTGATTGATGCCGGAGACGACCGTCATAATTATGGCGATACGGTTTTAAGATTTTTGAGAAATCTCGGAATAACTCATTTAGATAATATTATTGCCAGTCATTATCATCAAGACCACATCGGAGGTATTCCCCGAGTAATTTACGGCTTAAGTGGTAACAATACTAACGATTCAATTTTAGGTTGGTGCTATGACCGAGGTGATACTTATACAACTTCAACATTTATCAATTATAAAAATGCGGTGGGAACGAAACGACGAACCATTGGACTCGGCGAAACTTTAGATTTAGGTGGCGGTGCTTTTATGTTCTGTGTCGCGAAAAACGGAAAAGTGATGAACGGCGATAGCGTGTTACCTAATACGGAAGAGAATTATCGTTCTTTAGTATGGGTACTACAATATGGACGCTTTCGATTTTACACCGGTGGTGATTTAGTGGGTTATAATGTTAGCGGTGAACGTGATGTGGAAACCAAAGTTGCACCTGTAATCAGAGGAGTTGATGTAATTAAGGTGAATCATCACGGCAGTCGAAATAGTTCTAATCCGATTTTTTTAGATTCCCTGCGTCCAAAAGCTGCAATAATATCCCAAGGGGTGCATCCAGTTAATAACAATCATCCACATCAAGAAGTTCTTGACCGCTTAGCCGCTCGCAATATTTACATCTATCAGATGAATAATAATCCTACCGGTGGTGTGATTCCTGTTGGTCGTGGTCGGATTCTTAATACTTCAGCAATGATTACGGTCAATCGAGCATCTTTTACGATAAATGGCGATGAATATTTATTGTCCGGAGTTCAACGCGATGGTGCTTGTTTGTCTATTTTGGCGCCGCCAGACACCATCTTAGAGCAAACCGTTATCATTCCTAAGGCACTAATAAAAAATTTCGGCAATGAAACTGAATCCTTTCGTGTTAGATTTAAAATCGAACCAGGCTACAATCGAACAAAAACAATTTATAATTTAAGCTCTAATGATACGATAATCGTCATCTTTGATACCACCTGGTATGCAATCCGAGGATTATATCAAGTTAGTTGTTCAACTGAAGTGTTCGGTGACACCAATGGTAATAATGATAAACAAACCAAATCCTTAGTTGTCGCATACTATGATAGTGAAATTACCGCAATCTTAAATCCCCAATCAAACGGATCCTACAATTTCAATGAAACGATAATACCAACCGTGGTGGTCAAAGACAATTCCGAGTTCGCTTATCCGTGTTCAGTAAAGGTTTATTGTCAAATAAGAAACGAGAACACAAGTTATTTTGATTCATTACAATTCTTTTCTTTGCCTGACGCAATTGATACATTCTCCTTTACACCCCTCGTTTTACAAGGATTACCTTGTGGAACATATATTTGTTCAGTTTGGGTTGCACGGGATATTGATTTAAATTCATCCAACAATGTGCAGACGATTCAGTTTGATTTGCTTTACCAAACAGGAATATTTGAGAACCCAATGGTTTTGCCGATTTATTGGCTTCAAGATCAAAATCAACAATTCAAATTAGAAATCAGAAAACTATATGATGTTTCCGGACGATTAATTCAATCCCCGATCTTTTCCAATCCGAGCAATGTGGTAATTAATACCGTGCATAAGTCTATAAATATCAGTCAAGGGATCTATTTTTTCCACATCACGAAGATACCATATGACAATCGACAGAAACCAATAATCCGAATACAAAAATATGTGGTTTGGAAAAGAAAATAAAGATAAAGAAATTATGAAACTAAATAAGAAAGCAATCCTTTTATTATTAACATTTCTTCTTGGGTTTTGTCGTTTCATGCCGGCGCAAAATCCGTTGAAGATATATTGCCTTGATGTAAATCAAGGTAGTTCAACCCTGATCGTCTCGCCCACTAATAAAAAAATATTGATTGATGCCGGTGAAGTTATCGGCAATTATGGTGATTCAATTTATCGGTTTATAAAAAATTTAGGTATCACTCATTTGAATTATACGCTCGCAACTCATTATCACTCTGACCACATTGGCGGGTTTCCGGTCGTAATATGTTCTTTAAGCCGAGGAGCAAATAATGATTCGATATTAAATTATTGTTATGACCGGGGCGACATCGATACTTTTCCGTCAGTTCCGTACCGAAATTATAGAAATATAATCAGTTCGAGGCGCCGGACGATTGCTTTAGGCGAAACAATTAATTTGGGTGGCGGTGCAATATTAGTTTGTGTCGTTAAAAACGGCAAGCTTGTTAACAATGATAGTGTAATACCTTTACCTCCGAGTAGCGAGAATGAAAACTACCGTTCAATCGGTCTTGTTTTGAAATATGGTCAATTTGAATTGTGGGTTGGTGGTGATTTAACTGGGATTGATGGCGAACGAGATGTGGAATCAAAAGTTGCTGCTGTGGTTAAAAATGTCGATGTCTATGTTGCCAATCATCATGGAAGTTCAACCAGCTCAACCCAAATTTTTTTAGATTCCCTTCGGCCTAAGGTCGCAATTTTTTCCCAAGGAACACATCCCAATAATTATGGACATCCACATCAGGCTACAATTGACCGCTTAGTAGCACGCAATTGTTATCTCTATCAAATGAATACAAATCCCAATAGTGGCACATTTCGTATTCCTGATTCAGGCAAAATATTAAACACCTCTGCTTCAATTACGGTTAACAATTGGGAATATGTTGTTAATGGTGATACCTATCCGATTGACGGTGTCCGAAGAGATGGAGAAGTTTTACGAATCTTATTTCCCAAAGACACAATTACTGAAGGAACTTTAGTGACTCCTCGAGCACGGATTAGAAATCTTGGAAATACAATTGAGACCTTTCCGATTAGATTTAAAATCTCTTCGGGCTATAATAGAACTAAAATTATTACTAACCTTCCACCTAACGATTCGCTAGACGTCCAATTTGATACAACATGGCTTGCCCAAAGAGGAAACTATCAAGTTTCTTGTTCCACTGAAGTTCCCAGGGATATATTTTCGGGAAATGATAAAAAAACTGCAACCCTAACCGTCGCGTTTTATGATGCGGAATTAAAACAAATTGTCAATCCCTCGGCAAACGATACATTATTTACAACTGAGACCCTTAAGCCTAAAGTTATCATAAAAGACAATTCCGAATATAGCAATCAATCAGCAGTTAAGGTCTTTTTCCAAATTAATAGCCATACAACTTATATCGATTCCATACTATCTATTCTTTCTCCAGGCCAAACAGATACCATCGTATTCCGACCAATACCGTTATTTAATCTTAGCACAGGTGTTCACCGCTGTTCGAGTTGGGTAAGACGAAACAATGATTTAGTACTAGTAAATAATCAAAAGGCATTATCGTTTGTTGTTAAAACTACAACCTTTTCTTTATGGGAGTCCTTGCCATCGATTCCGCTGGGAACAAAGGCAGTAAAAGATGGTGGGTGTCTTGTAGCCGATAGTGTAAACATCTATGCGTTAAAAGGTAATAATACTTTAGAATTTTATTCATATAATCCAATAACCCGGATTTGGCAACCCAAAACCTCGTTGATTTATAGTCCTTATAATAACAAGAATGTGAGAAAAGGCGCAGCGATGACTTATGGAGAAGATGCTTTTGGTAACAAAGTATTGTATGTATTAAAAGGAAATAGGACTAATGAGATTTGGCAATATTATATTAATGGAGATTCTTGGCGACTGTTAACAAATGTATCCGGAGAAGGATTCAAAGCTGGTTCTGGTATCGCTTATGCGGTAATCACTAATGGTAGCAAATATGTGTATTGTCTTAAAGGTTCTAATAAGGATTATGAGTTTTTGGGTTTTAACATCGCAAGTAATCAATGGACAATTCTCCAAAAAGCTCCTGCAGGGCGAAAGATGAAAAGATTCAATGACGGCAGTTGTTTGGTCGCGGTACGGGAAACAATCTTTGCATTGAAAGGAGGAGCCAGGTATAATGAGTTCTATTGTTATGATATTAGAACAGATAGTTGGACAGAACTGGAAAGTTTGCCTGAAATTCATCCGGCAATCGGTAGGGAAAAGCGTGTTAAATCCGGAGGCGCAATAACTTTTGACAAAGTAAGTAATCGACTATATGTTTTTAAAGGCGGTAGAACTCAAGAGTTTTGGTGTTATGACATAAATAATCGAATATGGATTCCATTAGAAACAATACCTAAAGGCATATCTGCTAACAAAGGGGTAATACAAAGCGGTGGAAGTTTAACCGCATTGGCGGGCAGAATTTATGCTCTAAAAGGTAATAACACTTATGAATTTTGGCGATATAATCCTACTGCCGAAATGCTAAACTTAAGATTAGTCGACGAGGAAATCAAAGCAGATATTTTAAAGCCAAAAGATGTTGTAAATGTGCCACCTTCCATTCAAAACAATTTTTATTTAAAGAGTGATTCAAAAAAGATTGAGATGGTGTTGTATGATTTATCTGGTAGATTGATAAGAAAGAAAACGATTTTGAATTCTAATAACCGTGTATTTTCAGGAAAGAGAAGTGATTTGGCTATGTTATTAAGTCGAGAACTTATTGGCTCGACGGATATTCCTAAAGGAATTTATTTTGCGGTGATTAAAAACAATAAGAGTCAAAGTTTCACCAGAATAGTTAAAGTCAATTAAGGCTTTATCTTTATGAGTCATCAGATTCAGCAATAAAAATACTATTGATATAGGATAAATTAATCCTATTGACTGATAGCGATTTTTAGATAAAATCTACGCTAATGGATAGATGGTGTTTTATTTTTCCGGGGCAAACTTCCCAATATGTTGGGATGGGTAAGGATTTATACGATTCATTTAATCGAGCAAAAGAGCTATATGACAAAGCCGAAGAGATTCTTGAATTTGATATTAAAAAATTGTCTTTTGAAGGACCAGCAGAAACTTTACGGAATACTAATATTACCCAACCGGCAATTTTAATCCATTCCATTGTTTGTTTTGAAATTTTACAAGACAAAGGCATTTTTCCGCAAATGGCTTGTGGTCATAGTTTAGGTGAATTTTCCGCTTTATATAGTGCCGGAGTTTTAAATTTTGAATCTGTGCTGAAATTAGTTAAACAAAGAGGTGCATTGATGTTTGAGGAAGGCGAAAAAAAACCTGGAGCAATGGCTGCAATCATTGGCCTTTCGGATGAGATTGTTATCGACTTATGTAAAAATGCTATTGGGATAGTGGTACCGGCAAATTTTAACGCGCCAGGACAGGTAGTAGTTTCTGGTGAACCAGACGCAGTCAAACAAGTTTGTGATAAGGCAATGGAAAAAGGAGCCTTAAAAACTATTATGCTGCCGGTTAGCGGTGCCTTTCATTCACCTTTATTAAAGGAGTCAGCAGAGACTTTTAAAGAATATATGAAGGCATTTGAGTTTAATCCGCCAAAATTTCCGCTCATTCCCAATCGCACAGGAATTGCTACGGATAAGATTGGGGAGATTCGACAAGCACTGGAAGAACAGTTGGTCAATCCGGTATTATGGACAAAATCAATCTTGAACGCTCAAGAGCACGGCTTTTCCACATTTGTTGAGGTTGGTCCGGGCCGAGTACTTTCGGGGTTAGTAAAAAGAATTGATAAGACGCTAAACGTAATTAATGTGGGCAATGTTGATGAAATAAATAGTTTTAAGATAGGGTAGTAAAAGGAGACTTATGGATAAATTGATACCATTATTTATAGCGGTACCTATCGGTAGCGCATTTATAATTTATTTAATTGGCTCAATACTCAAAGATCGGAGTCGTCGGTTTGCTGATGTTTGGTCGATGTTGGTCGTTTTGTGTTTAGCCGGATTTTCGATTTACTTTTTAAAACAAGTTTCTTTAGAGTCACCTATTCTATTTTTTATGGGGTCATGGCGACCTCCTGTGGGAATTACGCTGGTTTTAGATGGTTTGTCTTGTTTTATGCTTCTGATTATTAATTTCATTGCGTTGATGGCGGTTCTTTTCTCAATCGATTATATGGAAAAATTTACTGCCAAATATAAATTTTATGCCTTACTGATGCTTTTAATTGGCGGAATGAACGGTGTGACAATGACTGGTGATTTATTCAATTTCTATGTCTTTTTAGAAATCTCGGCAATTGCTTCGTATGTGCTGGTTAGTTTTGGGAATGAAGCAATGGAATTAGAAGCCGCATTTAAGTATATGGTATTAGCCAGCATTGGTTCAATTTTTATTCTTCTGAGTATTGCATTAATATATGCCAGAACCGGAACTTTGAATATGGCGGATATCAGTCAAACCATTTTGCGCAATCCGAATTATCCATTTATGATATTAGTTTCAATTCTATTTATCATCGGTTTCGGCCTTAAAGCGGCGTTAGTGCCATTTCATGCTTGGTTGCCTGATGCTCACCCTTCAGCACCAGCACCAATTTCTGCTTTGCTTTCAGGAGTGGTGATAAAAGTATTAGGTGCATATGGTTTAGTGCGAGTATTCTATAATGTGCTCGGGATGTCGCATAATGTTTCCCTAATTATATTAATCTTATCGGGTCTCTCAATGATTATCGGTGTGATTTTACAATTGGGGCAAACCGATATCAAACGACTTTTAGCATATTGTAGTATTAGTCAAATTGGCTATGTGCTCTTGGGATTGGGATTGGGAACACCTTTAGGAATTTTAGGCGGTCTGTTACATTTAGCCAATCACGCAGTTTTTAAGTCTTTGCTGTTTTTCGATTCCGGTGCGTTGGAATATGAGACTCATACCCGAGACATAACCCAAATGAGTGGTATCAATCAAAAAATGCCGGTCACGGGATTAAGTTGGTTTATCGGTTCGTTTTCCGCATCGGGAGTGCCGCCATTTAATGGTTTTTGGTCAAAATTAATTCTCATTATGGCTGCAGTTCAAGCACAACATTATATTCTGGCTGGTATTGCCGGCATCGCGGCAATTTTAACACTTGCATCGTTTGTTAAAGTTCAAAGGCAAGTATTTTTCGGTGCTTTACCCGATGCGTGGTCAAAGATAAGAGAAGTGCCGATATCGATGCTTGTGACTCTAATTGTGTTAACTTGTCTGTGCATTACGATGGGACTTTTATTAATACCTTCAATCCGACATATTGTCTTAGATTCAGCCCAAAATGCGATTTTGGTCGGAACAGATTATGCTAAAATAGTATTTGAGAAAGCATTGCAATGAATGCAATTACTCGTCCGTAGCCGGTGAAAACAAGGAGGTCATAATGACTCTTTTTGATACTTTATTTTTTGGTTTATTGGTTCCGATAATAGTACCTTTGATTGTCGGTTTACTGATTCTTTTCTATCCCAAACGACAATTAACATCTTGGAAAAATCCCATTTATTTTTTAGCAGGATCAACTACGGCATTTATCTTGGTGTATGCTTTATATTTAATGATTAATGTTGGCTGGCAGGCAAATTTAGGAAATTGGCTTTGGTTATATCCTTTTTCCAGTTTAATTTTACTGGCAACACTGCTATTCGGCTTTTTAATTTCTGTTTATTCTTATAATCAGGTTAAAAAGAGTTATTTCACATACCTTTTATGGACAGTTGCCCTATCAAGTTTAGCAATTTTGTCAAATAATTTAGTTGTATTGCTATTGGCATGGGGTGGAGTTGCACTTTTGCTCTATTTATTAATTGGGTTAGGTAAACCTGGTGCCGAAGCGGCTGCTTACAAAGCATTAGTGATGGTCGGAGGTTCTGATATTCTGATGCTGATAGGCGCGGCGATTGTTTATTATCTGACTGGAACCTTAACGATGAGTGAAATTTCGATTTCCTTAAATGGGGCACTACCATTGACTGCTTTTATTCTTTTGCTTATCGGTTCATTAACCAAAGCAGGTGCAATGCCTTTTCATACCTGGATTATTGATTCTGCAGAAAAAGCACCGGTTTCGGTTATGGCTTTTCTTCCGGCTTCTTTGGATAAATTATTAGGGATATATCTTTTAACTCGTATTTCTCTTGATTTATTTAAAGTTTTATCTGGTTCGCCAATGTCTGTTGTATTAATGATAATTGGCAGCATTACAATTATTGCTGCGGCATCAATGGCATTAGTTCAGAAAAATGCGTTAAAGCTTTTAAGTTTTCAAGCTGTTTCTCAAGTTGGCTATATGGTTTTGGGTATTGGTACAGGTGCGCCTATAGGTATTATTGGCGGAATCTTTCATATGATTAATCATACAATATATGACGCGGCATTATTTTTAGGCGTCGGCGCAGTTGAAGATAAGACTAAAGAGACGAGTTTAGAAAAACTTGGTGGTTTAGCAAAATCTATGCCGATAACTTTTTTAGTAATGTTTATTGCTTCCATGGCAATATCTGGGATTCCGCCATTAAATGGTTTTGCTTCCAAGTGGCTCGTCTATCAGGGCGTGATTGAAATTGTCCAATACCATTCTTATTCCATTTTCTTTTTAATCCTCGCTATGTTTGGAAGTGTTTTGACTTTGGCAGCTTTTCTAAAAGTTTTGCATTCAATTTTTTTGGGTGAAAAATCAAAAATAATCACTAAAGTTAACGAAATTGGGTTCGGTAAGACCCTGCCGATGCTAATTTTAGCATTTCTTTGTATAGCACTTGGTGTTTTTGCTAATATGCCAATTAATTATTTATTCAAGGTGGTTATCGGAACACCAATGTCAGAGATAGGATTCTGGAATTCGGGATTGGCAACAATTTTAATAATTGCCGGAATCGTCTTAGGACTTATTATCTATCTTTTTACGAGGCAACCTAAAATTAGGACCTCAGAGGTATTTATTGGCGGAGAAGTAATATCTCCTGACCCTAAAGCGGTTATTTCGTTGCCAGATGGAAGTAAAACAAAAGTTAGTGCGGTTGATCTTGAGGAGGCAAAAATTCCCGGCAGCTATTTCTATGATTCAATAAAAACGATTAAACTCATAGATGATACTTATCGGGTTGCAGATAGTAAGTTCTTTGATATTTTTGAACAGGGCAAGAAGTTAATCTCATTAGTGGTTAAGACCGGAAGGAAAATTCATAACGGTTTATTGCAGACTTATTTGGGTTGGCTATTTTTAGGCGCCATTGTCATAATTGCAATTTATCTTATAATACTACTTAAATAGGAGTGAAATAAAGAACCTCTAAAAAGTCTTTCTACTAACTGCTCTTTTACATCAGTTGTTGTTCTAATAGTAGATAAAATTAAATGAAGTTTATCATTTGAGATGAAATATCACAGCTTATTGAGACAGATAAAAGTAAAAGAAATGATTTTCTGAATTATGGGCACGATAAACCTGACGATGATTTTCTAATTGCTTTTCAGAAAGTGTTAAATATTGTCTTTTGATAGAAGTAAATGTGTTTCTCTGAATAAGGACACCTTAACTCTGACCATTATTTCCTGAGTAATTTTTAAAGAACTACTCATTTTGATTCTGCCGATTGTTCATAAATTGAATACTTATCCCTTTGCTCAAAGCAACTCACAGAACAAATGTAAAATTTCGTTTTTGAGAAAAATAAATGATGTCCCCAATTACTGATACCATAACCCTGACGATTGTTTGCTGAATAATTTTGGCAACTTCACTCATTTTGATTTTGCCAATTGCCTACAAATTGAGCATTATATTGCTACCCAAATTAACTCTCAAACCAACTTTAAAATTTTCTCTGACCTCGCTTTCCCAAGCAACCTTTTCACCTATATTTCAAGCCACCCAGAGGGCTGTGGAGGGGACTGTACCCTCTTTTTAAGGCAAAATGCTATATCTTTAAGAAAAACAATAAGTTATCTAAAAA
>FMJZ01030287.1_pt1 | contig 10062 bp, 11 predicted proteins | sample 1987881 | NCBI WGS metagenome assembly FMJZ01 (sample SAMEA4378227, study PRJEB15110) | soil metagenome | biome: soil; feature: Field; material: Soil | place: India | collected 2015-03-11 | depth 0 m | reverse complement strand
TTTTTTCTCCTAAGCACTGAGATGTCCTCACCCTATTTCACCACTATCGAGCCGATGTTGGCAACGAACCTGATGCTACCGATTATGAAGTTCTTTAAATCGGAAAGCGTGAGGCAACAATTCACGCAAACTCGTTTCGGTTTGTGTTCCATCTTCGCCGACGATACGGATAGGCAGGTCATCGCAAAACTCGGCAAGAACTTGCCTGCAAGCACCGCATGGGAAAACTTGGGAGTCCTTGCCTGCAACTACCAGCGCAACGAACTCCCGTTCACCTGCAGCAATAGCAGAGAAGACGGCATTCCGTTCAGCACAAATTGTCAAGCCGTAGGAAGCGTTCTCCACATTGCAGCCGACATAGATGCGACCCGATTTGCCCAACAGGGCTGCGCCGACATGAAACTGCGAGTAAGGTGCGTAGGCGTTTTTGCGAACTTGCCTTGCGGCAGCAATTAGAGCCTCCCAATCAATCACCATCTTATTGTTCTCCCCTCAGCCCAACCATCTTTAAATCTTGTGTGGGAAGCACCATCAAAACTGTTGACAGTTTTCGGTTCGGCTTGACGAAGAATTTTCCTGAGCAATAAAGTGCCGAAGAACCGCCACCGTCAAGGTTCATCGCATCGACGCAACCTAAAGCCCGCATGATTTTCGCTGCCTTCGTGAGGGTGACAGGAGTGACAATGACAGCGAAAATGACTTTACCGTGCTTCGTTATGCCTACAGCACTTCGCCTTGCTGGTCGGAACAACCTTTTGTCTCTGAAACCTTCCGCTGCAGGGTAGACAGTGATGCGTCTACCAGTTAAAAGCCTTGGACCGCAAGCAAGCAAACTTTCCACTTTGCCTGTAAAGTTTGTTGTAGTTGGGATGGTCGTGATGAGAGCGAACGGTCCTTCAACGATGAACGCCGTTCTCAATTTGCCTTTGTTCAAGTGAGTCCTTCCAATTACAATGTCGCCAACTGGGTGCTTTGTTCTTGGGTTGAAGAATGTACCATTGATAGCGACAATGGGACGATAAAAGGCGACAAAGGTCTCAAAATGCAACCCTCCAGAAACATATGCGGGTGTAATGCGGATACTGTCACTGAAGGGGTTGACAATAACACAGTGAACTTTTGCGCCCAAAATTTTCGCCCCGTATGTGTAACTCACTTGCCCGTTCGCTGCTGTTGCGACAAGCATCAAAACTGCAAGGCAAGCGATGAATTGCATCTCGTTCACCCTTTCACTTCATAATTTTGCCTTCGTCTGCAACGGGGTTGATGTGACGATGTTCGTTATGCGTTGAATTTTCGGGCAGAGCTTCGTGGCTTAAGTTGCTCCTGCCCAATTTTGTGATAGCAGTCTTTGGGAACAACTTCCCCCCTTAATTCGTCCAAAGGAACGAAGAAGCCAGATTTGGAAGGTGCATTGCCGTGCGTTTGAGTGTGTTGCTTGTGACAACAAGTTTGACGCCGATTTTTGCGTGGGCATGAGGCATTGTCATTCCTTCGCCTGACGACCGACCACCAATTCCTCGTCCTTACCCGTCCCGGGTTTCTCCATTCGCTTTAGGCACATGGAAGCGACTATCACCGATAGCGTGGTTCAAGTGATGGCGCGACAAACCTTTGTCAACGAAGCACCCTATCAGCGCAAAGGCATCTACTTGTTCCCTGCGCCCGAAAATGCTGCTGTTAATCGTTTGGCTTTGGTCATTGACGGAAAAACCTACGAAGCGGAACTGCTCAGCTGAGATGAAACGGTGCGAACTTACGAACGAATTGTCGGTACAAGGCGTGATCCTGCACTGCTTGAATTTGTCAACCGCCAAACTTTCAGGCTTCGGATTTTTCCCATTTCCGCCAAACGGTGAGCGAGAGGTCTCCGTCCGCTACGATCAACTTCTGCGCCGACAAGGCAACACTTATCGCTTCGTTTACCCTATGTGTGTTGAACGGATTTCCGAAAAGCCAATTTGTGAGGCGACGACAACTATTCGCATTCGTTCCCGACTGCCAATCAAAACTGTCTACTCACCGCCCCATCCAATTTCTGTTCGCCGACCGAACGAACATGAAGCCATTGTCACTGTGGTAACCCTAAATTGGTTGGCGCAATCGTGAGGTTATCAAAGGAGTTCGCTGTCTTGACAGAATTCACTGCTTTCCTCGTCACCGAGCCGGCTGTCCCGTCGGCAACGATGAGAGATAGAAAAAAGGGAATTGAGACTTGCGGAAAGAGCGAAAACTGGTGCTTGGGCAGTTGCTCAAGCAATTAACCGACAAGTCTTGCAAAGGGCAACCGCAAATTACGATTTGGCAATAGGGCGGCAAGCACCAACGAGAACTACAACATCCACCGTCCCAGCAATGGGTGGTTTGGGAGGTTTCGGAGGACCACCAGGACGTCCAGGTGCAACAGCATCAACTGGTGCTTAAGTTATTGTGGGTCGCACAGATGAGGTTCATTTCATCGCTGGGACGCAAGTTGTTTCTGACCGAACCTTCGCACAACAAGGCAAGTAATGGATTGACTTGCGTTTTGACCCACAAAAGCATCAGGTCATCAAAATCCAGCAGTTTAGCAAGGCTGTTTTGCAACTGGTTCAACTTCGTCCCGATTTGGCAAAGTTCGTCTCGTTGGGCGATGAGGTCATCATCGTTGCCGACGACAAACTTGCGGTTCAAATTGGCTCTGAAGGCAAAGCGGAGTTGAGCGAAGAAGATGTCAAGTTGTTGAAAGTTTCAAGCCCAACGAATGTATCTCAGCATGATGAACAGGACAGCGATCCGAATTCTCTCTTAATCGCAGCAACTGTTCTCGCTGTTGCTTTACTGATAGCCATCACCAAGTTCGCCAACATGAGGGCATGAATTTCATGAGCGGCTTGAGGTTGTGCCAAAGAAATCAGGCAGGGCTAAAAAACCCCGCCTGAACTTGACGAACCTTGAAAGTGCTAACACTGAGGATCAGAACCGCAGGCTGATCACGATTGCCGCTCTCTTGGGGCTTGAACCCAGTAGCCAAATCAATCCTGAGAACTTTCAAATTGATGCCGAGACCGAAAACGGGCTTATCGTCATCTTAGCCAAGCCTAATGGCGAGGACATCGCCATCAAGCCAATGCCCAATTCCCGCGTGAACGGTCATATCGCCGCCATTGCTTGAAGTGGCATTGTGAAGTTCAAACACGCCGATGGTTCGCTCACGCCACCGAGCAAGGACACCCAAATCAATTTCAGGGTTGAGTTTGAAGGAGAAATCAAAGCCGGAAACTGGATTGCCACCCAGGTCCTTTGCAGACAAGTTGAACTTAACAGGCAAGACATTTCGGACGATAGCAGCATAGTGAACTTTCAAAATCGGCGGTTAAACTGGTGGCTCCTAAAGTGCACCGATGTTAAAGGTGAATTTGGTTTTGTGAACCCTCGCAAATGCGAAGCCAAGGGCATCTCCGTCATTCGGATTGGCCATATTGTCAACACCAGCAGATGCGGTATAGCCTTGAAAGTCTGCCCTAACCCCACGAACCGAAAGCCCTAAAGTCAAGCCTGCGGGCCTTTGACGGGCATGAGCCAAAGCCAAACTTGAAATAGCGACACCGCCTACGAGTGATTAGACATTTGTAGGTTGAGCAGAAGCCTGAATGTTATCGTTGGGGTCTGGATCGGCGGTTTGGTCGACGAAAACTTGAACTTGCGAGAAAGCACCGCTGCTTAAATCAACCCCATAGGAGCCGAAAGTCAAACCTAAAACAGGTGTGATACTGCCTTTCAAAGTCGTCGCTCTTCCTCCAGCAATTGCTCCTTCGTCAAGGGCGAAATTGCGAACTTCTCTGACAGCCTTTGCCCAAATTTGCAAATTCGGGGACGGACCGATTTCGTCTCTTATGTCCTTCAATGCATTGGCGAGGTCTTTGATATCTTGGACATTAAAATTCGCCCGCCCCGAAACTTCAATTGTAAGAGTGAACCGCTTGACATTAATTAAGGCTGCGGGGTCCCACGCAACTGCAGTTGCGTCGTCCGTTGCCAGGGGATACGCTCCGACAATACCCAACGCCCTTGCGCCCGGTCGTTGAAAGGGCCTGTCAAGAAACCTTGGTCTGACCTACTGTCCGAACCCCGTCGCTGCAACGCTCAAAATAAACGCCACTTCTCTAAAGAAATCACTCGCTGCAGTTATGGCTGCAGCGAAAAACGGAGTCAAGGAGTTCATGACCGGAACCTTTTTGCGTCGTCCGTTGCCAAAGTTCAAAACCAGAGGGACAGAAAGTTAGTCAACCGAAACTCCCACCAAAGGAACATACCTTCCCTATGTTTGCGGAAGGAACATCGGACTCTCTTTTTGGCGTATTCTGCTGCCATTTTGCTTTCCATTTGCTCCAAGACTTTCATCATTGCTTCGGCTTCCCTCTCCCCTTGACAAATCCAAAAGACCGAACCTCGCAATTCATTGGCGTCAACGATGTCAATCCCAATTTCACCTAAGTCGGCTGGAAATTGGTATGAGTTGCGGAGGGGTTGGGGTTTAATGAAGCCGATGAAATCGTATCGGTTTTGCAGTTGGCGAGTTAGTTTCAGCGTTTGTTTTACCCTTTCCTTTACAAGTGCGAGGTTTTCAACGGCTTGATGAAAAGCCGTTTCGTCTTCCGCCACGATGGCAGTCCCACCATGCATGCCAAAGATAAAGGAATGCCAACTGATGTAATGCGAGCCCTTGTAGCGCTTTCCTAAAATTCGCGTCAACAACCACAACCACCGGAAACCTCTGTTGAAGTTGCCAGCGACAACCCTTAAAGGCTGGGAGCCGTAAAGAACAAGTGTCAATTCCCTTGGAACTCCACACCAACTCAATAATTTCCCTGCCAGCATTTCTTTTCGCTGCAAATCGTTAATCAACGTCTCCCAGACTGCCTTAACACCTTCATCGTCTGGGTGAAGGGGTCCGTGAAGGGCGAAAACCGTTTGCTGTGAAATGATGTTCACCGTTGGCATTTGGTTCGTGGAAGCGAACACCCAAACGAGAATTGACAGCACAAGTGAAAACGAGATGAGACAACCAATGCGCCAGAAGCGCTTGAGACTACGCTTTACCATCGTTCTCACACCAATCGGCTCTCCTTCCCATTGACTTTGACTGCCCTAATTGTCGTAAGGGCAAATGTAGGGTAGTGTTTTCATGCCACAATGACAAAAAGTTTGTCAGCGCAAAATGAAGTTCGTGTTCTAAAAAGGGGGTCTCTTTTCCCTGCGAAATTTTGCTGCTTGTACATACCAGAAGCGTTGCCCCTTTCGTTTCAGACGGGGTAAAATCTATGCTGCTGACGCTGCAATGGTTATCGGCTGTAAGGTTTTTGATAAAAATGGTTTGTCAAGGGGGTAAGGTTATGAGGGTGCCGCTTTCGTGGCTGCGAGAATTTGTGCCTGTTGAAAGCGATGTTGACAAAATTGCCCATACCCTTGAAATGGCAGGCTTGGGTGTTGAAGGCATTGAAGAATTTGACGGTGATGTCGTGTTTGACCTTGAAATAACACCGAACCGAGGCGACTGGCTTTCGGTATACGGTGTCGCTCGCGAATTGGCAGCAATGCTTGATTTGCCCTTGAAACCTTTCACAGTCTCTGTGCCCGAAACAGCTGATGACATCAACCAGTTTGCAAAAGTGAGAATTGATGCCCCTGACCTATGTCCACGTTATTCGGCTCGTTTGGTTTTGGAAGTAACTGTTGACGAAAGCCCTGATTGGCTCAAGCAAAGGCTTGAAGCCTGTGGCATCCGTCCAATTAACAACATCGTTGACATCACTAACTATGTGCTTTTTGAACTGGGGCAACCCCTCCATGCTTTTGACTTTGACACGCTTTACGGACGGCAAATTATCGTCCGCAGAGCAAAAGAAGACGAGTTCATCTACACGCTGGACGAAGTTCGCCGTGAACTTGACAGTTCCATGTTGGTCATCGCCGATGCTGATAGACCCGTCGCTCTGGCGGGAGTTATGGGAGGTCTGGAGACGGCAATTACGCCGTTCACGAAAAATATTCTGATTGAGTCTGCCCATTTTACACCCAGCGGAATTAGGCGAACTGCCCGCAAGTTGGGAATGAGGACGGAATCGTCCTACAGGTTTGAGCGATGGGTTGACCCAAGCGGAACCGTTCGTGCTGCTGACAGAGCAGCCCAACTTATGGCTGAGATCGCTGGCGGCAAAGTTTGCAAGGGTGTGATTGATGTTTACCCATTTCGGATTGAACCTTCAAAGGTCTCGGTGCGAACGGAGCGAGTTCGCAAGTTGCTGGGCATTGAAATTTCAACGGAAGAGGTCGCTGCTTTGTTGAAGAGGCTTCAATTTGAGGTCACAGTTGACAATGATATAGTCCACTGCATCATCCCAACTTTCCGCAATGATGTCAAGCGGGAGGCTGACTTGGTTGAAGAAATCGCTCGCCTTTACGGTTACGACCGAATTCCAACGACGCTACCGAAAGGGCTCTCTCTCCGAGCAGGTGAGAGTGAGCGCCGCAAATTTGAAAACGCAGTCCGCCAATTTTTGGCTCGGATGGGGTTGCAGGAAATTGTCACTTTGAGTTTGACGAACCCTGAAGAAGAGATAACTTGGGGAGTGCAAGCAGGAGAAGGAGTGCTTCATTTGAGAAACCCTTTGACCCAAGACCACACCATCGTTAGAACTTCCCTGCTCCCCTCAGTCCTTTCCGTTGTGGCTCATAACTTCCGAAACGGAATCCGCGATATTTGGGTCTTTGAGATAGGGAAGGCATACCGACACGGAGAAGTTGGGGAGATGAAAAGCACTGAACCGAGAAAATTATGCATCGCTATCACAGGGAACTGTTATCCCGTTCGTTGGAACCTGCCTTCGGAAACAGGGCAAGGGGATTTCTTCGCGCTTAAAGGCATTGTGGAAAAGTTGCTTGAATGGTTGGGGATTGGAAATGCTTCCTTTGAACGAGGTGAACATCCGACACTTCACCCCTATCGGACAGCATTTGTCAATATCGGCGCTGAAAGAGTGGGAGTTTTGGGGGAAGTCCATCCAAAGTGGCGACAGCAAAATGACCTCCCGCAGCCGGTTTTCGTCGCTGAATTGGACCTTGAATCTTTGGCTTCCCATGCAAGATTCGAACGGAAGTATCAATCTCTGCCTTCATTCCCATCCACACAACGGGACATCGCTGTCGTCATGCCAGAAGAATTTGACGCAGGCAAAGTTTTGGTGTTGATAAGGCGAGTTGGTGGTGAACTCGTTGAGCAGGTGACAGTGTTTGATGAGTATCGCAGTGCTCCGATCCCCGAAGGCTACAGGAGCGTTGGTTTTACCATCGTCCTTAGAGCAAAAGACCGAACATTGTCAAGCGAAGAAGTTGAACAAATCGTCCAGCAAATCAAGGCGGAACTGAACTCCAAACTGGGTTTGGCGACGAGAGGGTAACATAAGATAAGCGAGCATCACAACTTGTCAGTGTCCGCAAAGGTCAGAGAGCTGAACCCGAATCAGCAGTCTAAGACGCGACTGGAGATAGGTGTGTGTCATTTCATCACCCACAAATGAACTTCACCTAAATGCTTGCCCGTGAAAGGTTTTCCGACGACGGTAGGTTTGCCGTTAATGCGAATGAGTTTTGCATCGTGGCTGCCGACACCCGCGTCAACAACATGGGTCTCAAATTTTCCGTTACTTCTGTTCACGAACAAAATGACTTGAGGGCATTCGGTGAAATCCATCTCAATGACACAAATGTCAAGTAGACCATCGCCAGTGAAATCGGCGACGATAAGTGAATGGGGATCAACCAAATGGCTCGCCAAAACATTTTCACGCCAAATTTGGCGTGGGTCATCTCCTGCTTTGAACCATGCAACACGTCCTTGTTCTTTGCGACCGAAATACTGCGCGTCGCCCTCGGACAAGATGATTTCAACACGACCATCGTTGTCAAGATCCGCCGTTTCAACTACTGTGCCGACATAACCTTTCGCAAACTGAAACCGCTGCCATTCTCTTCGGACATTACTTGTCGGTTTAAACCAGAAATTGCCCGCAATCAATTCAGGTTTCCCGTCACCATCAACATCCGCCCAAGCCAGTCCCTCCCCTTCGATATCGCGGGCAATCACAAATGCTTGCCATTCTTTTGTCGGATCATTTTGCGGTTTGAGCCACAACAAAGCCTTTTGTCCTTGATTCCAAGTCACCAATTCACCTTTATCATCACCGTCAACATCAACCCAAAGTTGGGTGTGGAACTTATTAGCGAACGAACCGATGACGAATCGTTGCCATTTTTGCTTCGGGTCAGAAGGTTGGCGCCACCACCAAAGGTGAGAACTTCGCCAATCTCCGCCAGCAATGAAGTCAGCTCTCCCATCACCATCCACATCACCTAAAACTCCACCTGATTCCAACATCTCGGCTTCGTCGTCAATGACATGAACCTTCCAATCGCTCATCCCAATTTGCTCTAACCAAACGAGCGAATCTTTTCCCTTTTGCCTGCTTCCAATCAAGACATCTTCTTTGCCGTCACCGTTGATGTCACCTACAACGCAGATTGTTCGGTTGGGTTGTGGATCAAGTCGGGCGATAACGATGCGTTGCATTTCGTAGGTGTTTTCTTTCGGCGGAACGATACCAACCCATTCAGCGGCTCCGCGGAAGAAAGCCCTTTTGCTCGGCGTGTTGATGAGCCAATTCGTCGGGGGCGATTGAAACCCGTCGCGGTGGTTGTTTCGCCCCTGATCGTAATAGCCCCAACTTGCACCTTCCTCAAGCGCTGCTTCCATGTTGCGTAAATCCGTTCCATCTTCGTTGAAAACGATGGGCTTTGGTGTGCCCCAAGATCGCAATTTCGCTCTAATGGTCCGAACCATCTCGCGAATTCGTTCTGGCTTCTGCCCATTGCCGTGAACAAGCACGAAATCAACAGCTCGCAAAACTTCATCTGGAGGAATAACACCGCCTGTGAAACTTGTTGAGACAAGCAACTTGCCGTTACTTCGTTCCTTCGCCAGTTTGATGAGTTCAACTACCCTTGGTGGTCTGATAATTTTATGGTCGTAGCCGCCACTATCGCACTCATTGGCGATTTCAATGAGCACATGCCGATAGCCTCGTTTCATCAACCAATCAACAGCGTTGACAACCGCTCTCTTGACATCATCCTCATCTCGTAATCGCTGATCTTGACCAAAGTAAAATAGCCCCAAGATGACGACCATTCGCTGCTTTTGTGCCGCATCTAAAATTCGCTTGAGCCGATTAAGCCACAAAGGTTTGAGTGAGCCATCGGGATTGAAACCGCTAACATGCCAAGGTTGATTGCCAGTGAATTGACCTGCCTTCGGACCACCACATTGAAGGTTGATTGTGAAAGCGATAACGCCGTGAGCCTTGTAAAGAGGCAATGCAGCAATGAACTCATCCGTGTTGCGTTCAGGGTCAAATTCAGTTCCGTCGGGATAGCGCCAAAAGTGGCGGGTTTCAGGATTCTCGTCGTCAAAGAGTGCTTGAACCATGCGGGAGTTGAGGAGCATTCCAAGAGCCTTGGGGTTTACATTTAGCACATCGGAGTAAGTTGGTTTGCCGTCAATCAAAAACCTCTCGCCCTCAATTGTCACCGTCACAGTCGTCACCTCCGTCTTAGCAAAAATTGTCAAGGCAAGCAACAATGCTACCGACAAACCAAACGCAAGTGTCAAACCTTTCCACATTGCAATCACCTCCCCCTTGCTTCAGCGACGATTTTAACGCGCTGGAACTTTTTCACCAGTTGGAATTTGGTTTGGGGGATTGAAGTGTGCTACGGTTGCCAACTCTGAGAGCAGTCGTCTTTACTTCCCATTTGCCCCTCGTCAGCCTTTGTTCTATCAAGATGGTGGAGACAAAGCGAGAGTTCATAAAAGCTAACAGGGGTAGAGGCGCAAACCTCTACCCCTGAATTTCGTTCATCAACTTTTACTGTTTCAGCGTTGCTCACTTTTGGTAGATGGGTTCGCCAGTTGGTGTTTCGCCAATTGGCATCTCCTTGGTCCATTTCGGTTTGCCGAAGAAGTAA
>FMJZ01039395.1_pt1 | contig 10067 bp, 12 predicted proteins | sample 1987881 | NCBI WGS metagenome assembly FMJZ01 (sample SAMEA4378227, study PRJEB15110) | soil metagenome | biome: soil; feature: Field; material: Soil | place: India | collected 2015-03-11 | depth 0 m | reverse complement strand
TCCCCTTCCCTCGCAGGGAAGGGGCTGGGGGTTAGGTGTCCGCAAATACGGCCCGGCAGGCGCCTCGCCATCCAGAGAGGACCCATTGCAGGATCTTATGCCCGGCGCACCGCAACCTGGAATGCCTTCTGAGGGTTATCCTCCGTCAGCTGGCGTATTTCCGAATCGGAAAGTCCCGCATGGCGCAGGGCGGGTATCATCCTGGTGAATAAAGTGGTGTAAGGGCGGAACGTGCCGCCTCCTGGCTCCCCCACGTTGTACCAACCCGCATCGTGCGACACCAGCACCCGGTGCAGGAGACCCGCTTTGCGCATGGCGAGCACCAGCTCCACATGCTGTTGCACGGTCTGCTCGGAAACGCCGTCGAACTCCACCCACGCGCCCTGCTGTGCCGCCCACAGGTGCATCTCCCTGTCGTTCTCAACCTGCGCATGAACCCAGATAAAGGCAGAGGGATGTACCCTCATCTCCTTCAACCGCTCAATCTGTTTGCGGGCCGCACTGCCGGGTCCCGTGTGCGAGGCAATGGTCAACCCCGTTTTCAGGTGCGTCAGCGCCGCTGCCTCCAGCAGGCGCATGTCTACCTCGGAAGGCTCGGGGTCCACGCCAATCTTGATAAAGCCGGGGCGGATATTTGTTCCCTCAATGCCCTTCTCGAACTCCTCCGTCCACAGGCGAGCCATCTGCTCCGCCGTCAGTGAGCGCACCGTCGCAGGGAGAAACTTATCATTCGCCGCGCCATACCAGCCGGTATTGGTCAGCAGGTATACTCCGCTTGCCCGGCTCAGCCGCTGGAGCAGAACGGGGTCGCGCCCCAGATACGCAGGCGTGCACTCCACCAGCGTGCGACAGCCCGACGCGCGCAACTGCTTGAGGTAGGGCAGAACCACCTCGAAGACCTCATCTGCGTTGTATCGCCCTTTGTTCACCCTGTCCGCACCGATAAAGTCCACCATCACGTGCTCATGGGGCAGGACAGCCCCCAGCTGGCGAGCCTGCACTTCACCGGTGACGGTCATCGCTTTCGCCTGAACGCTCATCGCACAGTGCTCCTTCGGAAATGGATAGATTCAAAAAAGGATTTCTCGCTGTTGCCATCAAAATCTTGCCCAGAAGGTGCCAGACGATGGGCAGTGATGTATGCTCATCCTGCCTCTGGGAGGATGAAGAGAACGCCTGGCTGTGCAAAGAATGCGCTCGAAAGCACGACTGTGGCGAGGAATACTTCCTGCCGGTGGTCAACTCGCCGCGCGTGGGGCAATGCGGCTACACCGGCGGGGAGAGGGTTGATATTGATTCTGAAACCGAATTGTGGTAAACTGGCTTTGCGCCGCATGGCGCAATCACACACCGCACCGGACTCGTGTACGGGTGTCCCGCCTGGGATGGTGCACGGGGGCGAGGGTGCGGGAGGCTTAACCTGAAGACGAAGGAGGAATACAGCTTTGGCGACCGTTACCATGAAAGAACTCCTGGAAGCAGGAGTGCATTTCGGTCATCACACCCGCCGATGGAACCCCAAGATGAAGCGCTATATCTACGGCGCGCGAAACGGCATCTACATCATTGACCTGCACCAGACGCTTCAACTGTTCGAACAGGCGCAGGCGTTTGTGCAGGAGGTGGTTCAGAACGGCGGACACATCCTGTTCGTCGGCACGAAGAAGCAGGCGCAGGAGGCAGTGCGTGAAGCCGCCGAGCGCAGCCACCAGTTCTACGTGAACAAACGCTGGCTGGGCGGAATGCTGACCAACTGGAAGACCATTCAGGAGCGCATCAAACGGCTGAACGAGCTGGAGAAGATGGAGCAGGACGGTACGTTAGACCGTCTGACCAAGAAGGAAGCTGCCAAACTGCGCGAGGAGAAAGAGAAGCTCAACTCCGTGCTGGCAGGCATCAAAGAGATGCCGGGCTTGCCCCATGCGGTGTTCATCGTGGACCTGAAGAAGGAGCACATCGCCGTTCAGGAGGCGCGTCGTCTGGAGATCCCCATCGTCGCCATCGTGGACACCAACTGCGACCCGGACGAGGTGGACTACGTTATCCCCGGCAACGATGATGCCATCCGCGCCATCAAACTGCTGTGCAACCGCATCGCCGACGCGATTATCGAGGTGAAGCAGGTCGAGTGGCAGGGCGCGGAGGTCGTGGAAGAGGCAGAGGCGCCGGAAGGCGAAGAGAAGCCCGAAGAGGGCGAAGTGTGGGAAGCAGAAGAGGCAGAGGTGGAAGCCGAAGAGCTGGAGGAGGGCGCCGATATCCTCGTGCGTCCCGGCATCGAAGACGAATACTCCAGAATGTATCAGGAGTATAGCGAATACGAAGAGGAAGCGGTCGAGCGTCAACGCTCACGACGAGTACAGGAGGATTAGGTATCGGTGGAAATCACGGCACAGATGGTCAAAGAGCTGCGCGAGCAGACAGGCGCAGGCATGATGGAATGCAAGCAGGCGCTGATTGAGGCGCAGGGCGATATGGAGCGTGCGCGGCTGATTCTGCGCGAGAAGGGCGCGGCGGCGGCGGTCAAGCGCGAATCGAGGCAGGCGTCCGAAGGGATTGTGGTCTCCGCCATCACTCCTGACCACCGTCGCGCGGCGCTTCTGGAACTGAACGCAGAGACCGATTTCGTCGCCCGCAACGACGAGTTCCAGTCGCTGGCGAACGAGCTGGTTCAGCAGTTAGTCGACACCGGCTTTGAAGGCACGCTGGAAGAGTTCCTGAACCAACCCAGCCAGGCGGTCCCGGACCGCACGGTGCGCCAGCGCGTGGAGGACCTGGTGGCGCGCATCCGCGAGAAGATAGTGGTCGGGCGGATTGCCACCTTCAGCACCGACAGCACCGGCTGTGTGGACACCTACATCCATCTCGGTGGCAAAATCGGCGTGATGGTGGAGGTGAAAGCGCAGACCGAAGCCGGCGCCCAGCATCCCGAGATCCGGCGACTGGCACGCGAACTGGGAATGCAGATTGCCTTTGGCAATCCGGGCTACCTGACCCGCGACCAGGTGCCCCAGCAGCTGGTTGACGAGGAGCGCGAGGTTCAGCGCCAGCGTGCCATCAACGAGGGCAAACCCGCTCAAGCACTGGACCGAATCGTGGAAGGGCGGCTGAGCAAGTTCTTCGAGCAAATCTGCCTGCTGGAGCAGGGCTACATTCGCGATGAGAAGAAGTCGGTCAAACAGGTGATCGACGAGTTCTCCAAAACGGTAGGCGAGCCCTTGTCGGTACAGCGCTTCGTGCGCTTCCGCGTGGGCGAAGGCAGTGGGTCATAACGATGGACAGCGCACCAGCCCCACAACCACGCTGGCAACGTGTGCTTCTGAAACTCTCCGGCGAGGCATTCGCCGGAGAGCGCAAAAGCGGTCTGGACTATGCCGTCATCAGCTCCCTTGCCCGGCAGATTGTGGATGCGCACCAGCTGGGCGTGGAGATTGCGGTGGTGATTGGTGGGGGCAATATTATTCGCGGGCAATACGCCGCACAGTCGGGGATTGACCGTGCTACCGCCGACTATATGGGCATGCTGGCGACCGTGATTAACGCGCTTGCCCTGCAGGACGCCATTGAACAGATGGGCGTGCCCACGCGCGTGCAGACCGCCATCCAGATGTTTCAGGTTGCCGAGCCGTTTATTCGTCGTCGCGCCATTCGCCATCTGGAGAAGGGGCGTGTGGTCATCCTCGCTGCGGGAACGGGCAACCCCTACTTCACCACCGATACGGCTGCCGCTCTGCGTGCGCTGGAAATCCATGCGCAGGCGTTCCTGAAAGCCACCAACGTGGACGGCGTTTACGACGCCGACCCCCGGGTTGACCCAAACGCGAAGCGATTTTCGTATATTACTTATAGAGACGCCATCGCCATGCAGTTACGGGTGATGGACCTCACGGCTTTGACGTTGTGCATGGAAAACCGCCTGCCGATCGTGGTATTCAACATCGCCCGTCCCGGCAACGTGGTGCGGGCAGTGCTTGGTGAAGACATCGGCACCCTGGTAGGAGGAGAGGAAAAATGATTGACGAGTTACTGAAAGAAGCCGAACATAAGATGGAGAAGACGGTGGAAAAAGCGGCGCATGAGTTTGCCACCCTGCGCACAGGACGTGCCAACCCGGCGATTCTGGAGCACGTGATGGTGGACTACTACGGTACGCCCACGCCCATCAATCACATCGCCAGCATCACCGTGCCCGAACCGCGCCTGCTGATGATACAGCCCTACGACAAGCAGAGCCTGGCGTGGATTGAAAAGGCGATTTTGAAATCCGACCTGAACCTTGTGCCCAATAACGACGGACAGGTGATTCGCATCCGCATTCCCGAGCTGACCGAAGAGCGGCGCAAGGAGCTGATTAAACTCCTGCACAAAAAGGCAGAGGAAGAGCGCGTGGCGATACGCAATGTGCGCCGCGATGTGAACGAACACCTCAAAGCCGCCCAGAAGAAGGGCGAGGTTTCGGAAGATGACGTAAAACGCGCCGAACAGCAGGTACAGAAACTGACCGACAAATACATCGCCGAAATTGACCGCCTGCAGAAGGCAAAGGAAGACGAGCTAATGGAAGTGTAGCGGAGCGAAGCTCCGGTGAACGGTATGGAAACCCTTTCCCCACAAACGGAAGTGGACGGGACGGCGCAGGCAGTGGTGAAAGCGCGTGAGGCAGGTGTGGACTTCTCGCGCCTGCCTCAACATATTGCCATCATCATGGACGGCAACGGGCGATGGGCGATTCAGCGGGGTCTGCCTCGTCTGGTCGGACATCGGCAGGGCTACCGAACGGTGCGCCGCGTGGTCAAGGACTGCGCCGACCTCGGCGTGAAGATGGTGACGCTGTACACCTTCAGCACCGAAAACTGGCGACGCCCCCCAGATGAGACCAGCGGGCTGATGGCGCTGATTGAAGAGGCAGCGCGCCAGGAACTGCGCCAGATGTACATCAACGGGGTTCAGGTGCGCGTCATCGGGCGGATGCACGAACTGCCCGCCAGCCTTCAGGAGGAACTGCGGCGCGGGATGGAAATCACCGCCCAGAACAACCGCCTGATACTCAACCTCGCCATCAACTACGGGGGGCGAGCAGAGATTGTGGACGCCATGCGCGCCATCGCCCAGCGCGTGAAACAGGGCGACCTCCAGCCAGAGGAGATCGACGAGGCGACCATTCGGGCGCACCTCTACGCTCCCGATATGCCCGACCCCGACCTGCTTATCCGCACCGCTGGCGAGATGCGCGTGAGTAACTTTCTGGTATGGCAGACCGCCTATTCGGAGCTGTGGGTCACTCCTACGCTCTGGCCCGACTTTCGCACTGAGCACCTGATCGAAGCCATCCTGAGCTACCAGCAGAGAGTGCGCAAGTTCGGCGGTATTCTGGACGAGGAATGAAACGCATTGCCGTTCTGGGAAGCACCGGCTCCATCGGCACGCAATGTCTGGATGTGGCAGAACGCCTTCGCGACCGCATTCAGGTGGTTGCCCTCGCTGCGCACCGTGACCACGAGAGGTTGCACCAACAGGCTCAGCGATTCGGTGTGAAGCATGTCGCGCTGGTTGACCCCGCTTCCGCTGACGCGCTTCGGGAACGCGAGCCGGGCTGGCATGTTTACGCCGGCGACGATGGCTTGCAGGCGGTCGCTACTCTGCCCGAGGTGGATATGGTGGTGGTGGGTGTGGCAGGGGTATGCGGACTGTCGGCAACCGTCTCTGCCCTGCGAGCGGGCAAGAACATCGCCCTGGCGAGCAAAGAGGTGCTGGTGGCGGCAGGCGAAAGCGTCATGGCGCTGGCGCAGGAGCGCGGTCTGCCCATCGTGCCTATTGATAGCGAGCATTCCGCCGTATTCCAGTGCCTTCAGGGCGAACGCCCGGAGCATGTGCACCGAATCCTGCTGACCGCTTCCGGCGGCGCCCTGCGCGACGTGCCTCTGGAACAGCTGCCGAGCGTTACCCCGGAGCGGGCGTTACAGCATCCCACCTGGCGTATGGGCGCGAAAATCACCATCGACAGCGCCACGCTGATGAACAAAGGGTTGGAAATTATCGAGGCGCACTGGCTTTTTGGAGTGCCGGCGGAGCGCGTGCAGGTGGTTCTGCACCCACAAAGCATCGTGCACGCGCTGGTGGAGATGAGGGACGGTTCAGTGCTGGCACAGCTGGGCTTGCCCGATATGCGTCTGCCCATCCAGTATGCCCTGCTCTATCCCGAACGGGTGGACACCGCCCTGCCCCGCCTGGACCTCGTCAAGGTGGGAAGCCTGACCTTTGCCGAGCCGGACCCGCGTCGTTACCCCGCGCTGCAGGTAGCACGAGAGGCGTTGTCTGCAGGCGGAACCATGCCCGCCGTGATGAACGCCGGCAACGAAGTGGCTGTTGCCCGGTTTTTGAAGGGCGAGATTGGCTTTACCGATATCGTGCAGTGTGTGCGCGAGGTGATGGACAGACATACGCCACTGCCCGCGACTCTGGAGGCGGTGCAGGAGGCAGACTCGTGGGCGCGGGAACAGGCTCGTGCCTGGCGGCGTCCATAAACTGGTGATTTTCGTAGCGCACCTGCGCAGCGCAACAGGTATAATTATGGTAAAGCAGGGCAGAAAGCGGACGATTTAGCGCACATCATCGTATAAGATACTGACCGATAAACTCCGTTCGCCCTATTCTGCAATAGAAGAGGAGGTTCTACCTTTGGATTACCAGGTATTGCAAACGGCGTTCTATTTTCTGCTGACCATTGGCGTGCTGGTGGTAGCGCACGAGTTCGGGCATTTTATCGTCGCCAAATGGTGTGGGATGCGCGTGGAAGAGTTCGCCGTGGGCTTCGGTCCCAAATGGCTGGTGCTGGCACGCAAGGGCGATACCGAATATACCATCCGTCCCATTCCACTTGGCGGTTTCGTGCGAATTGCAGGCATGGAATCGCATGACGAAGCCCCCCAGCCCGGCACGTTCTTCTCCAAGCCGATATGGCAGCGCAATGCGGTGGTGCTTGCCGGTCCCATTATGAGCCTGCTGTTGGGATATGTGATATTCTCCATCATGGGAATGACTACCGGGCTGGATATCGGCAAGCCGCTCAACCGCGTGGGACAGGTCATCCCCGGCTCGGAAGCCGAGCGCATGGGGCTGAAGATGGGCGACGTGATTGTGGAGATTAACAAGGAGCCGATTCGCGACGGCGAGCACATGATGCGAGTAATCCATAACAGCCCGGGCAAGCGTCTGTTTGTGCGCGTCAAGCGCGATAATCAGCTGATTCTGCTCAGCGGCGTGCCCAAAGCGTACGAAGTGGAAGAGGTTAAGGACGGCAAGAAGGTGGTGAAGAAGCAGGGAAGGCTTGGCTTCTACCCCAGCTTTGAAACCAAACGACTCTCCCCGTGGCAGTCGCTGGTGGCAGGCACGCAAATCACCATCAACCTGGTTCGCTCGATCCCCGAGCACCTGTTCACAAAGAAGGTCAAGGACAGCGTGGGCGGACCGGTGGCGATTGTGTACACCACGCACACCGCCGCCAAAGAGGGACTGCACCGTGTGCTGAGCTTTATGGCTGCGCTGAGTATCAGCCTGGGCATCCTGAACCTGTTCCCCATCCCGATCCTGGATGGCGGGCATCTGGTGCTTTACTTTATTGAGTGGCTTCGCGGCGGGCGGCGGTTGACCGCCAGACAGCAGATGGCGGTGCAGGTGGTCGGACTGGCGATACTGCTGTCCATTCTGGTACTGGTCACCGCGAACGATATTACCCGGCTGGTCACAGGAAGGTTCCCGCAGTAAGGCGAACATAAAGGGCGATGGACGCACAGATTCGGAAGGCGCGCACGTCGGACGTGCCGGCGATGCAGCGCCTTGTCAACTTATTTGCCGACCGCGGGGAGATGCTTCACCGCTCCCTAGCGCAGTTCTACGAGAACCTGCGCGACTTCTTCGTGGTGGAGGAGGAGGGTGAAGTGGTGGGTTGCGTTGCCCTGCATGTGGTGTGGCGCGACCTTGCCGAGATTAAATCGCTCGCAGTGGCAGAGGAGGCACAAGGCAAGGGCTATGGCAAGCAGCTGGTGCTGGCATGTCTGCGCGAGGCGCCCTGTCTGGGGGTGGAACGGGTCTTCGCGCTGACGTACAAGCCCGCCTTTTTCGAGAAGCTGGGCTTCCGCATCTGTGACCGCGCCGAGCTTCCCCGCAAGGTCTGGACCGAGTGCGTGTACTGCCCCAAGTTTTACGACTGCCAGGAAATCGCGGTGATCATTGAGGTCGGAAAGGGCGTCACGTAAGCCCTCGCCCGGACCCTCTTCCACAAGGAGAGGACGCAGAGCAAACCCCTCTCCCAGCCTCTCCCCGACGCGGGGAGAGGAGTTTCGAAAGAAGCCCTCACCTTAACCCTCTCGCACAAGGAGAGGGCACACAACGGCTTGGCGGGAGCCTCGCCCTCCAGAGATGGGATGACCTGCGAGATTGGAGGGCGAACCTCCTGGTGAGCCGTTAACCTCCTCTCAATGGAAAGGTTATTCCGACTGCCCGCAGAAAACCGATTGACACCTCTGCAAACCCTGTGTTAACTTTAAATCAAACCTGCAACAGCACAAAACGGAAATTGCTGCGGCTTACAACGCAAAGGTTATGTCAATCGTCGTGCTGACCTCGTGAAAGGGTGAAGGGAGATGGCAGTAAAGTGAGGAGGTTTTGCTTGCCTGCGAAACGGTGTCTGGTGTGCATACTATGCCTGCTGACTGTAAGCGCGTATGGTAAAGAACTGCCCTTTACCGTGTTAGACAGGGTACAGGAACGCGAAGCCGTTGCATCAGCCAGGCGCGCGGTGGAACTCTGGCTGAAGAAGGACTACGATAGCCTGTACCGCCTTTTATCGGGCGCAGAGAACTTCTTTTCCGAAATACCCGAGCCCAGACGCAAATCGTCTTTTGTAAAGTGGTGCCAAGGCTGGCGCGAGCGCAATGCCTACAACTCGCGCCTGACCCCGAACGAAAAGATAGAGCGCGTGCGCAGGGTCACCGTGGATGAACGCTTTATCACCGCCTTCGTGATGAAGTATATGCGAGAGGAGTACTTCAAGGCGCTGGTCAACGCCACATGGGACAGGAACAAAAAGCTGGCGTTCATTGAGTTTTATATCCGCGGGAAGCGGTACATCCAGCCTCTTTTGCTGGAAGGCAGAGACTGGAAGATCCTATCCATCCCGTTAACGTGGGATGAAGCGATGATTGAGGAATTAACCCGCAAATCACGGAGCAAATAGGCTGTGTATCCGCTGTCCATCACGTTGACCAGCCCAGCCCGGCTCGGGTGAGGGGTAACAAGCTGGTTGACCTGTGCCCAGAGACCAGCAGTTACGCCAGAAATGTTGTACACAGGAGGAACATCGTCCACGATGAAGAGATGGCTCTGGCTCTTTGCGGTAGCCTTAGTAACAGCCTTCGCGTTTCTGGTTCTCCGTGAGCTTTACACTCGCGGACCGTTGACCCTCTACCACCAATTTCGTCTCTCCCGTCCGGAAATGCGGCAGGAGTGGCGGAGAAAACTGCTTGTTACCAGCAGGGCAGATGCAGGAGACCTCTGGTCCTTTGAGGTTGTTTGGATAAAGAATGCCCCAACCTGTCAGAACGGGTTCCGTGCGCGGCGTATGCGACTTTTGGAAGTGCCCGTGGCAAAACCGGAGTGCCACATGATAGTGTGGGAAGACGAAAGTGAACGGGTATGTCGGGTTGCAGTAGCGGTTTCTGATGCTCGGATCAGGCTCCCAGAATGGGTCTTTGCCGAAGCATTGAATCTATTAGGACAAAAATACAGCGCAGTGTACATCTTTGCCAGAGAATATGAGTTACTGTCTCTTGTGAACCACGACAGGTGGCTCAAGGATGGAAGGCTGGAGTGGGGAATGTGGCTTCCGCCATTACGGGACAAGGCGCGGACTTTTGGCAGAGACGGAACCTGGCCTGGGGTTTACTACCTTTTCGGGGAAGACGGCAAGGTACTGGAGGTGGGGTTCTTCTATTCCTGAACGGATGCCTTAAAACAGCTCGGCGGGAGCCTGTGAAACCCCTCTCCCGACCTCTCCCCGACGCGGGGAGAGG
>FMJZ01059555.1_pt1 | contig 10069 bp, 18 predicted proteins | sample 1987881 | NCBI WGS metagenome assembly FMJZ01 (sample SAMEA4378227, study PRJEB15110) | soil metagenome | biome: soil; feature: Field; material: Soil | place: India | collected 2015-03-11 | depth 0 m | reverse complement strand
GACTGTCGGTGCTGGCGTGGTAACACAGATAATTGAATAAGGTTGAATAATGAATAAATTAAGGATAAGATTAAAGTCTTACGACCACAGGATTCTTGACCAATCTGTGAAATCCATTGTGGAGACAGTGAAAAGATTTGGCATAAAGATATCAGGTCCGGTCCCCCTACCTACTGAACGCTCATTGTATACTGTACTCCGTTCACCGCATGTTGATAAAAAATCAAGAGAACAGTTTGAATTGAGAATTCACAAGCGTCTGATTGAATTGAACGATGTGACCCCTGATATCATCGATGCCCTTAACAAACTTGAAATTCCGGCTGGAGTTTATGTTGAGGTAAAAGCGATATGATAGGATTGATAGGTAAAAAGATAGGTATGTCTCAAATTTTTACTGAAGACGGAAAACTCATAGCGGTTACAAAAGTTGAGGCAGGACCCTGTCCTGTTATTCAGGTAAAAGACGAAAATAAAGATGGCTATAGAGCAATACAGATTGCATTTGGAACGAAAAAAAAGGTGAACAAACCACTTCTCGGGCACCTAAAAAAAGCGAATTTAAAATCAGCAAAGTGGCTCGCTGAGTTCAATACAAATAATATTGAAAAATACAAACCCGGGGATGTGATTGACTCCAAGGTCTTTGCTGTAGGTGATAAAATAAAGGTAACAGGTTTCACAAAAGGACGGGGTTTTTCTGGTGGAATAAAAAGATGGGGATGGAAAGGTGGTCCTGCATCCCATGGTTCAATGTCACATAGAAGAATCGGCTCTACTGGACATGGGCATTCTGATCCGGGTAGGATACTAAAAGGTAAAACAATGCCTGGGCATTATGGAAACGAACGGGTTTCAATAAAAAATCTCAAGATTGTAAAGATTGAAAACAACATAATCTATTTGCACGGAGCAGTACCGGGTCCAAAGAATGGACTATTATTATTGAGCAAGGAAGAATAGTCATGGATACAAAATTATATAATCAGAAGGGTGAAGAAATCGGTAAGTTAGAATTACCAAAAAAGGTCTTCGGTGCCCATATTAACAAAACATTGTTATGGGAAGCACTCACAATCATATTAAACAACCAGCGGAGCGGCACTGCCAAAACAAAGACGCGCGCTGAAGTCAGAGGGGGTGGTAGAAAACCATGGCGTCAGAAAGGCACAGGACTGGCAAGACATGGTAGTATTCGTTCTCCAATATGGCGCAAGGGCGGAGTTGTATTCGGTCCTAAACCAAGAGACTACTACAAAAAAATGCCCCAACAGAAAAAAATCAAGGCACTTCTTTCTGCACTCAGTGCCGCGGCAAAAGAAGACAGAATACGCATAATTGAAGATATGAATATTGAAAAACCAAGGACAAAAATTATAAATGAGTTATTAAAGAAAATAAATATTAATGGTACAAAGATTCTCATCAGCTCGGATAAGATCAATAAAAATCTTCTGCTATCGGTCAGAAATATTCCAAGAATAAATTTGAAACGTTCAGCAGACATAAATTGTTATGATGTGCTTTGGGCTGACTATGTATTGTTCACAAAAAATGGTTTATCCGAATTGGAGAAAAGATGCGACCAGATCAAATAATTATCAGACCAATAATTACAGAAAAGGCAGACCGTCTCAGGGAACTAAATTGCTATCAATTTTTAGTTTTAAAGAAGGCAAACAAACAGATGATTAAAGAGTCCATAGAAAAATTATTTGGTGTAAATGTCATTGAAGTGCACACCGCAAATTTCCGTGGTAAAATGCGCAGGCTCGGACGGTCAGAGGGTTATCGTCCTGGTTATAAAAAAGCATCAGTTTGGATTAAACCAGGACAGAAGATTGAAATAGTAGAAGGTGTATGATGGGTATTAAGGTTTATCGTCCTTTAACACCGGGTCGCCGTTTTTACACCGCAAATGTTCCGCCAATCACAAAGACTGACCCGGAAAAGAAACTCGTTATATCTGAGAAGAAGAGTGGTGGTAGAAATAACCTTGGAAGAATTACTGCCCGCCATCGTGGCGGTGGGCACCACAAGAAAATAAGAATCGTTGATTTCAAAAGAAACAAAGATAACATTCCTGCGTTAGTAAGTGCTATTGAATACGACCCGAATCGCAGTGCATTCATAGCCCTGCTCACATATAAAGACGGTGAAAAAAGATATATAATATGCCCGGAAGGTTTGAATGTAGGAGAAACTGTGGTTTCGGGCGATAATGTGCCAATAAAAATTGGCAACTGTCTTCCATTGAGTAATATTCCATTGGGTGTGGAGATACACAATGTTGAAATTTCGCCAAAGAAAGGCGGTGAACTTGTTCGTAGTGCGGGACTTTCCTGCCAGATTATGGCAAAAGAAGGAAAGTATGCCCATATCAAACTTCCCTCAGGTGAAGTAAGGTTGGTGGATTTGCGCTGCCGGGCAACTATTGGCAAGGTATCAAATGCACTACACTCCAGTGTATCAATTGGTAAGGCAGGAAGAACAAGACATATGGGTATCAGACCCTATGTGCGCGGCGTAGCAATGAATCCGATTGACCATCCATTAGGTGGTGGCGAAGGAAGGGCACACGGTGGCAGGCATCCTACATCACCCTGGGGTTGGTTGACAAAAGGCAAGAAAACAAGAAAAAGAAAAAAGACTTCAGATAAATTTATAGTAAAAAGGAGAAAGTGATGTCTCGTTCGTTGAAAAAAGGTCCTTATATAGATCAGAAGCTTCTAAAAAAAATAATGCACCTTATCGAAACCAAAGAAAAGAAAGTAATTAAAACCTGGGCAAGAAATTCTACTATTCCTCCTGAATTTGTCGGCTTTACAATTGCGGTGCATAATGGTAATCGTTTTATCCCAGTATATATCACAGAAAGAATGGTAGGACACAAACTCGGCGAGTTTGCACCAACAAGAACATTCCGTGCTCATTCGGGAACAAGAAAAGCCGAGAAGGAAAGAGAGTCAGAAAAATGATGACGCGTGCCGTTAAAAGATACGAAAGGGCATCGCCTTTAAAGGTAAGAAAAATTTTAAGAGAAATTAAAGGTAAAGCAGTTCCACAGGCACGGGCAATATTGACTCTGTATCATTCGCGAACAAAAATTCCTATTTTGAAAACGCTTAATTCAGCGGTCGCAAATTTAAAAAATAAGGTCGGTTCAGTAAGGATTGAAGATAAAGACCTGTATGTAAAAGAAGCCATTGCCAATGAAGGTCCACGGTTTAAACGTCTGCGCCCCGGTTTCAGAGGTAGTCCATCAATAATTAAAAGACCAACCTGCCATATCACAATTATTGTTGATTCTTACAAACCAATACAATCAAAGAAAGGAGAATGATGGGTCAAAAAACACATCCTATAGGATTTCGTCTCGGTGTAACAAAAGATTGGAAATCAAAATGGTTTGATGAAATTTCATATGCAAAATTAGTTATCGAAGATTTTAATATCCGTCGCTATTTAAATAAGCGTCTCGCAGACTGCATGGTCTCTAATATAGTCATAAAACGCGTATCAAACAAAGTGATTATCACAATCTATACTGCCCAGCCCGGTAAAATCATTGGCAAGGGTGGTGAGGAAATTAAAAAACTTCATGAAGAAATCAAAAGTCTAATAAAGAGTGAAGTTTCAATCAACATTGAAGAATTAAGGATTCCTGAACTTGATGCCAATCTCGTTGCCCAGAATATAGCCCGACAGATTGAGCAAAGGATTTCACATCGTAGGGCGATGAAACGTTCGGTAATCTCAGCAATGAAGATTGGAGCAAAAGGGATTAAGATAAGTTGCGGGGGCAGACTCGGTGGTGCTGAGATTGCGCGGAGTGAATGGTACCGTGAAGGTCGTGTTCCATTACAAACGATTAAGGCAGATATAGACTTTGCTCGTGCTACCGCATTTACAATCTATGGCACAGTTGGAGTAAAGGTCTGGATATATAGAGGAGATGTACAATAATGTTAGAACCTAAAAAGGTAAAATACCGTAAGCAGCAAAGAGGTAGAAGAAAAGGAAAGGCAACAAGTGGTAGTACAATTGCCTTTGGTGAATATGGACTTATGGCACTTGAACCCGCATGGATAACCGCACGTCAGATAGAAGCAGCAAGGGTTGCCATTACCCACAGTATGAGAAAAGGTGCCAAAGTCTGGATTAGAATATTTCCTGATAAACCAGTAACGAAAAAACCTGCAGAAACGAGAATGGGAAAAGGAAAAGGCACACCTGAGTTCTGGGTCAGTGTTGTAAAACCGGGGAGAATTATTTTTGAGATTGAAGGGGTTTCCAATGAAGAAGCACGAAAATTATTCCGTGTTGCTGGCAGTAAGTTACCAATCAAGACAAAATTTGTCCAAAGAGAAGAAGGACTAAAATATGAAGGCTTATGAACTTAGAGAAAAATCAAGAGAAGAATTGATTGAAATCTTAAACGGATTGTACCGTGAATTGTTAAATCTACGCATTCGCCACGCATCTCAGCAATTGCCCAATCCACTGAGATTACGAATGATTAAAAAGGATATCGCCAGAATAAAGACAATACTTCGCGAAGATGAATTGGGAAAAAGAAAATTAATACAGGCTAAACAAGTTCAGACCAGGACAAAAGCAAAGAAAGGAGAATAATGCGTAAAACAAGGATTGGTGTTGTGGTTAGTGATAAAATGCAGAAAACGGTTATCGTTGAGTTTCAAAGGTTTGTCAAACACCCTCTATATAAGAAGCATATTAAAAAGATAACGAAAGTGTATGCCCATGATGAAAAGAATGAATGTAAGGTTGGCGATAAGGTATTGATTGAAGAAACACGCCCTTTATCTAAATTGAAAAGGTGGCGGGTTTTAAAAAAAATAAGCTAAATAAAAATGTTAAATTTAACGATTGATCAAATGATAGTGAGGTTCAGGTGATTCAAATCTATTCAAGATTAAAGGTATGTGATAATACTGGTGCACGGGTGGCAATGTGCATGCATGTTACTGGAAGTTCGGGAAGGCGTTATGCCTATGTTGGTGATATTATAAATGTAACAATAAAAGATGCCTTGCCTCATGCCCCTATCAAAAAAGGTGATAAGGCAAAGGCAGTCATTGTCCGAACAAGAAAAGAAATTAGACGTCCTGATGGTTCTTATGTAAGATTTGATGATAATGCCTGTGTCTTGATCAATGAGCAGAAAGAACCAAAAGGAACACGGGTATTCGGTCCTGTAGCGCGTGAATTACGTGAAAAAGGATTTACAAAAATACTTTCTTTAGCGAGTGAAGTTGTATGAAAGAAATAAAAAAAATAAAATTCAATATCAAAAAGAATGACCTGGTTGAGGTCATTTTGGGTGAAGAAAAAGGTAGAAGAGGCAGGGTGCTTGAAGTGGACCGTGAAAAAGGAAAGGCAATAGTTGAAGGAGTCAATCTTGTAAAAAAACACCAGCGCGCCCGTTCTCGGACTCAACCATCAGGTATAATTACAAAACCAGCGCCAATTCATATTTCAAACATTGTCCTCATCTGCCCTAAATGTGGCAAAAAAACCAAAATAAAAAGAGAAAAAATTGAAAAAAGAAGAGTTAGAATTTGTAAAGAATGTGGGGAGATAATTGAATGAAAAAAAGTAACAAACCAAGACTAAAGATTTTTTACGAAGAAACATTGAGAAACTCATTATTAAAAAAATTAGGATATAAAAATATTTATCAAGTGCCGCAACTGAAAAAGATAGTTATCAATACAGGTGTAGGTGAGGCAGTCGCAGACCCCAAGATACTGGAAATAATAAAAGAGGACCTCGCAAGGATAACTGGACAGACTCCTGCTTATACGCGCGCGAAAAGACCCATTTCTAATTTTAAAATTCGCAAAGGTATGATAATAGGTTTAAAAGTGACACTGAGGGGTAACCGGATGTATGAATTCTTTGATAGATTTATTAATTTTGCAGCACCCCGCATAAGAGATTTCAAGGGATTCAAGAGAGATTCATTTGATGGTCGTGGTTCTTATAATCTTGGTTTGACTGAACAAACAATATTTCCTGAAATTGAATATGATAAGGTGAAAAAGGTTTTTGGGATGGATATCGCCCTTGTAACTTCAGCAAAAAAAGATGAGGATGCCCTTGCATTGCTTGAAGGACTGGGTATGCCTTTTGAGAGAAAAAAATAAAAGAGGAGGCTAATTGGCAAAGTTATGTTTGGTTATAAAGGCAAAAAGACCGCCAAAATTTTCAACCCGGAAGTATAACCGATGTCAGAGGTGCGGAAGGCCCAGAGGATTTTACAGAAAATTTGGGCTATGCCGTATTTGCTTCAGAGAACTCGCACTTCAGGGTGAACTTCCCGGGGTTAGAAAAGCAACCTGGTAAAAAAATTAAATTTCTTTTTTACTCAAACCCTCAATCTTTTTTTCTAACTCTTCAATCTTTGCCCTCAATTTCTCTTTTTCTGCCCGTGATATTTTTACCCGCACACGGATCAAAAGATAAATAGTAAACAAAATCACAATCACCTGGAAAATGCTTATCGGCAGAAATTTATGGATAATAGAAAAAATCAGGGAAATGAAAGAAAAAATTAAAATGATTATAAGAACTTCAACCATAAATCTCCTTTATATTACTTTGACTGCGTAACTTTTATTATCTGCCCGGACTTATCCGTCGTGACGAGCAGAATCTTATTCATTCGTATATTGTCCGCCATTTTAACTCTTTTCACAAACTTAAAACTGAATATGGTTTTTGTTTCTTCAGAAACTTCAAGGGAAAGTTTTTTATAAACCTGCCTCTGCGGTGGCATCTTTTTCTCATTGACCTCGGGTTTGACACCCTTAAATTCAGGAAACTTCTTCTCAACCTCCCTCTTTATTTTTTCTATTATTTTCTTATCAATCATTTGACTCCTTTGGACTTTCGTCCATTAAAATAATTTTAACAAAGGATCACCATATAGCACAAATTGTAGCAAGGTCTTCTGGTCGTCATCATCAAGAAACCCGTGGCGTCTTATCATCTTGCGGGCAAAATCAATCTTGGCATTTTTAAATGCCTCACCAACTGATAACCCCTGTTTTAAATATTCAAAAAGATATTTCACAAGAAGGTCTGCTTCACTTGAAGGAGGCATTGGAGGACCATAAGCAATGGTCGTTGAACCGCAGAATCCAATTACATTATTCTGTTCTAAAAATTTTAAGGACAACGCATTTTTTTCAGTCTTACTTATTATATAAGCACCATAACATGCCTCGGACGCAACAAAACCCGTCGCTGATACAATATTGGAGGGTCTCAATGCAACAGGATATTCACTACCCTGCTGTCCATACCAGTTTTCTGATATTGCACTACCATGTAAATTGAAGTATAAAAAATCCTTTTGCTTAAGCCATTCTGAATTAAAATTTTCAGATGTGGTAGGAGGCGAAATCTTAAGGTTTCTTACATCACCTATCTGTTTGTAAACATTTTTAGATGCCTCCCTCCAAACTTCAGCACTCATACCAAATGATTTATTATATTTAGTGAATGATTTATTTAATTGTTTGATTATAAAATCCATTCTATTATTATCTGGTATTCTGGCACAAACTCTTTCGGGAATTAAAAAATCATCATCCCTGGAAGCATAAGGATTATCAGATAAAACATTCACGTCATCATCATCGCAAGGATTCGGCAAACGATAGAATGGAACGACCCTATCTCCTCCAATGATTAAAATTGTCTGAATATTCCCCCATTTTTTTTCCAACTGATTTATAAATGCCCTTATGTCTTTTGGTTTTCTCTTTACAGGCTTGATGTTGAAAATGTTCTCTTCATCAAAAAAAACAAACTTTATCACATGAGTTTTGTATCGGTTTTTATATTTTGCTATCGCTTCTTCAAGTGGTTTTAAATCACCAACTTCTTTTTGCAATACATTCTTGCAACTCAAGATTAGCATCCGCATAATGGATTATAACAAAAAAAACCTAAAAGTCAATCCTGCGATTTAAATCACAAATAATCTTATCCGCTACACAAACCGACACCACCCTAAGTGTTATGTCTTTAGCGTCCAGCTCCAGAGGAAGGAAGAGATTATTCCATCCAAATAAGTCTGTACCCTACAATTTGGGAACAACTTACACAGCACCTCTAATGGTATCTCACAACAATACCTTGATGCATTTCCAGAAAATCATAAGTTTATCTTCGTGAGATTTTATTTTGATAAAAGATGCACTGCTTATGGTTGAGCTTTTTATTTTTGGTGGTCTTTAGTCCAATAACTTGAATGACTAATAGAAAGACATTCATTGTATATAATAATTCTTGGATATGTTGTTGCAATGTTGCACAAACGATGTTGCAAGTATGCAACAATTAAATATATTAAACGGTATTGAATATTCTCACCATTTATGGGAAGATTTTGAAGTTCTAATAAAATTTGGGTAACATAGAACGAAAAATATGTTGCAAAGTTGCAACATATTTAAGAATATCGTTTCCCTTTTAATTCTATTAGAAGAAAACTTTATGAAATTTCGGGAGTTTTTAAAAAATTTTAAAAGAATGGATGGGCACGAATTTTGCATATAAGTATATGGGGTAGAGTAAAATAGGGCGGAAAGTGGAGAGGGCTTTGTAGAAAAACTTAAGCACTTCCGCCCTCTGTTTGCTTTATTCCCAAAGGAGACAATGGACAATGAAAAGAAGAAATATCGAAGATATTCCAAATATAAATGACATAAAAACAAAGGCTGAACAGAAATATATCGTAACAATTTTGAATACAGTGAATTGGCATATGTCCGAAGCAGCACGTTTGATGGGTATAAATCGCTCAACGCTCTTTCGGAAGATAAAAAAATATGGAATAAGTAAAAAGAAACCAAATAAGCTTGTCTTTTAGTCTATTAATTCCAGATATTTTTTATTTTCTTTTAACTGGGTATAAGAAAAATATACAAAACCACCGAACGGTGTTTTCTTTATCATATCAATCTGTTTTTTTATTACATCTGGGTTTAGATTATAAATTCCAAGCCCAACCATAATTTTTTTATGATCTTTTACATTACCAAGGGTTTTATTTATTATTCCATCAATATTGTTTGAATATGCCATAAGACAAACAAAGTCAATATAATCATAGTTAACCCAGGTCAACCAATCTTGATAAAATTCGTTTTGGGCAATGGAATAATCAGGCTTAACTGCTGCCGAGAGTAAACAATCGGATTTTATAGATTTTATTCTTTTTTGTACTTGAATCACAAATTCAGTAAGGTCATTATTGATAAATTGCCACCATATTCTATTTAATTCATCATTACCTGTTATCCCCAGCCTCATTTTTAGTGATTCATTATTAAGTTCTAATGGGTCATAAAAATACATTCTTTGAAACTTTGTCCTTAAGTGTATATCATATACAAAATTCTCACCAGGATATCTTATGTAATCAAGATGGATACCATCAAAATCATACTTATTCATTATCTCTTCAATCACATTCAATAAATAAATCCTGACGCTTGGATTTGCTGGTGCAAGATAATAACCTTCTATGCGTAACTTTTTAAGTTCATCAATTGAATAATCATAGATTGACCTCTGATTTCTATCAAAAACATACCAATCAGATGCAAAATTGATGGGATGGCGACTATCATCTATTCTCGATCCATAACCCCAGGAATAAAAAACATTTATCCAAGCAGATACCTTAATACCTTTTGAATGTGCACGGTTAAGAAAATCTTTTAGCCATAAGTCATCTTTAATTTTCGATGGTGCAATCTCTGATGGATAGTATGCCTCTCCATTTCCAAATATCTGCAAAAATATATGATTGAACTTATTATCAATAATTTCAAATATTTTATGTTTATCCTGTATTGACCATCTGGGAATCCACAATCCCCTGAAATCAGAGGTATTGATGATAATCAATAATAATAACACATAAGAATTTAACCAAAAAAACCCGCAAGTCAAGTTTCTTTGACTGAGCCCTCCTCGCTTTTTCTTCCCCCTTTGATGGAGAGGAAAAAGGTGGGGGTGATAACGAGCA
>FMJZ01058138.1_pt1 | contig 10074 bp, 9 predicted proteins | sample 1987881 | NCBI WGS metagenome assembly FMJZ01 (sample SAMEA4378227, study PRJEB15110) | soil metagenome | biome: soil; feature: Field; material: Soil | place: India | collected 2015-03-11 | depth 0 m | reverse complement strand
GAACACCCCCGCCGGCGTAGACGGCGGGGGTGTTCAATATTTTATATTATGTTCCCATAATGGTACTACGAAGCATGTGAAGCTACTCTTTGCTTCTGTAAAAATATACGGGCATCAACTGCCATGCATCCTCTGGGATATACCATAACAGGGTTGCACTCGATATCTGTAATTTCATCAACTGAAGCAATTATCTGGCTTACTCTAATGATAACATCACTCAGCGAATTGGCATCAAGTGGTTCCTTGCCTCTGAAACCCTCAAATAACCTGGCTGCTTTTAACTGATGTATCATATCCAAAGCCTCCACTCGTGTAACAGGTGCAAGGCGTATAGCAACATCTTTGAATAATTCAACGTATATGCCTCCCAATCCAGCAAGAATTATCGGTCCAAAAACTGGATCCTTTTTTGCCCCTACAAAAAATTCTGTTCCACTCGCTGCCATAGTGTGGACATACATACCAACAAACTGTGCATTGGGATTATACTCATATAATGATCGCTGCATACCTTCAAAAATACTTTTAAGTTGTTCTTTATCTACAATAGTAAGCTTAACACCTTCAACTTCAGTTTTGTGAATAGCATCCGGCGATACTATCTTGGCCGCAACAGGAAAAAGGAATTCTGTCTTTTCAATTTCATCTACAGAATGGATCAATGTCCCGTTTACTATCGGTACTCCTACCCTTTGACAAAACTGAATGGATTCATGCAACAATGGGTCTCTGTTTTCCTGTAGAATTGTATCAAAATATTTCATGTGTTCTTTTATTATATTAGTATTGCTGTCTACAATGCCTCTGTTAGCCTGCATTGCTTTCTTTTGATAGTAATCTGCTGATATGGCAAGTGCGTGTGCAGCACTGTAGGGTGTAGTAAAAATTGGCATGGGATGATTCATATTAATATCAAGCAACTCTTTTGCATCAGAAATCATCGCCACCATCACCGGTTTATTGTATTCTTTTACCAACCGCTCCACGGTATCAAGAAATGTACGCGACATACCTGCTTCGTATTCTGACTGGTACAGATGATTGAATAAAATTCCATCCACCTCGTCCAGTTTTATCGTCTCTTCCACTATTTTCCCAAATATCGTGTAATCAAATATTTCCCCTAAATCCAGTGGATTTTGATGTGAAATAACACGCGTTTTATAAAGGCTGCGGATAGTATTAATATAGCTTTCAGGAAATGTAATGAGATTAAAATTATATTTTGCACACGCATCAGCCGAAATAACTGCATGCCCTCCTGAGCGTGACAGGACCGCCACATTCCTTCCTTTCATTGGGGGAAGCTGCATTGCCTTAACAGCTTTAATAACTTCTTCCTCATCTTCAGCACGTATAATACATGCCTGCGCAAACGCAGCATCAACCACTGCATCGCTTGCTGACAGCGCTGTTGTATGTGATTGTGCAATCTTTGCACTCATAGGAGATCTGTTTGATTTATGCACGATAATTGGCTTTTCTGAAGTACGGGCTATATCAAAGAATTCCCTTCCCCGGTTAAACCCTTCTAAATAGCATATAATAATTCTTGTATTCTCATCATCATTGACAAAATAATTTAAGAAATCAACCTCATCCAGTAGTAACTTATTGCCGATGCTTACAAATTTGTTTATGTATATATGATTTTCTGGAAGTGCATGGAGATACGTATTGCCCACTCCACCGCTCTGTGATATCATTGAAACTTCACCTGCAATAAGATCTTTGCGGAAAAACGCAAATGGCATAAACATCTTTTCTTCAAAATTAATGGTACCAATGCAATTAGGGCCAATGATTTTTATTCCGTAGTGGCGCGCTATATCAAGAACCTGCTGTTCCAGCGACTGCTCCGTGTGTGAAAATTCACTAAAACCACCCGATTCAATGACCACATGTTGTATGCCTTTTTTTCCACATTTTTCCAATTGCTCAGGTACAGTCTTTGCTGGCGTAATGATTATGGCTACATCTGGTGTTTCAGGCAAATTAAGAATATCTTTATATACCGGAATACCCTCAATGTGCCCTTCCTGAGTACTTACTCCATAGAGTTTTCCCCTATATCCCTGTTGAATATTATTTAACAGAATAATTTTGCCTAAATTAATCTTTGTCAGTGAAACACCTACAACCACCATACTACCTGGATAAAAAAATGTTCTCATAGCGCCCTCATGTTTTTATAATACAATAATACATTTATAACACTATGTTATAGACATATTTTAATAGTCAAGATTTTTAATTATACTTATATTATTTTTTGCATTTTTATTTCCGGTTAAAATCCGTCCGCTACGGTAAAATGTAAAATACTGACACAGGAATATAACATGTACATCAAAACATATCCAAACTCATTGCTCACTCTCTACATCATCTGATCGTTATGTGGTATTATTTGATGTACAAACCGTGCCACCTTTTAAAGATAATCTGAGGGTTTAAATTTTTTATTGTGATAATGAATTTTGTCATTGACATATTTTAACACACATTATAAATGAACATTTAAACAGTATATTCATTTATTCATTAAAACAATGAGAAAGAAAGAAAACACTGAAAAGATATTTTCTGCCGCACTGAAGGTTTTTTCCAAATACGGCTATAAAAAAACCACTGTTGAGGATATAGCTAAAGAACTCAATATGACTAAAGGCAATCTGTATCTGTATGTTAAAGATAAAAAAGACCTTTACCATAAGGCTGTTAAGTTTGCACTTTTGCGCTGGCAAGATTACGTTCGCCAGGCAATCCATAATGAATCAGATCCTCGCAATAAGTTTCTTACCATGTGCACCAAAGCAGTTGAATATCTGTCAATTGATGCTGATTTCCGCAATATTCTGGTACATGACCCCGAAATATTTCCCATGTTCACCAACAAAGATCCCTACGAGCGTATTAATAACAACTCAGTAAATATGATAAAAACTATTTTAAAAGAGGGCATCCAACAAGGAGTGTTTCGCAAGGTAAACGTGTCAGCCATGTCAAAAGCAATCTTTTCTATTTATAAAATGTTTATTATCCGTATGTACATACGCAGTGAAGCAAATCAGGTACGCACAATGTTTGAGCAAACGCTGGACCTTATTACACAGGGCTTGTTTAAACATTAACTGTATAAATCTTTTTTATTCTAATTCTTTTGGAGGTGATGTATGCCACAGGAATTTATATATTTAACATCTGAATGGCGTGATGAGGCAGAAAGGCGTTTGAAAAGCGAACTAACCCCTGAAAAAATGAATTTCATAACGTCATCAATGTCAAATATCTATATGAACTGCCCGGGGGGTGCAAGCAAATATTTATTCTTTAAATTTGTTGATGGTGCATTAGACACCTTAGAGCTGGGGGAAGGCGAGCCTCCCGAAGCCGAATTTAGAATTACCGGTGACTATCAGACATTTGCAATGATCTCACGTGCTGAGTTAGGATCGCAGAAGGCACTTATGATGGGAAAATTAAAATTGAAAGGCAATATGGTGAAAGCATTAAAATTGGCAGCCATAGCAGACAGGTTGAACAAGGTATTATCGCAAATACCTGCAAAGTATTAAATACATAACTATCCTGAACATGATTTCAGGATCTCAGTATAAGTTTAGATTCTGTGACAGGCAGGAGCAATGTTGATACAACATATATTATTCGGAGGAATGTCTATGACATCACGATTGGAAAATAAAGGACCATATTATATTAACTTTCCGGGTAGAATCGAAGCTATTCAGCAGGAAATGGCAAAAGAAAATATTGATGTGTATTTGGGTTCACGGTTACGAACGTTATCATGGACTCTGGATGCATTCTGCCCATGGAGAAGTTTTGTTGTCATACCACAGGAAGGTATGCCCACAGCATTTACGTTTGTAATTGATGCCGCACGTATTGCCGATGAATCATGGCTTGATGAAGACCACATCTTTGGATTTGTACCGATGGGTGGACAGGATCAGATTGAACTTATTGCTGATTATATCAAAGACCTGTTAAAGAATAAGAAGGGAAGAATTGGTGTAGAAAATGGGATGTCCAATTATCTTCCTGAAGGCAACCTCACACACTATGAATATGAACGGTTTAAAGATGCACTGCCCAATTATGAATTTGTAGATGCATATACTATAATTGACAAACTGTCCATGATAAAAGATGAGGGTACCATTAACAGATTCCGCGAAGCATCCCGTATCGTTGATGTGGGTCATAAAGCCGTATATGAAGCCATACGCAATGGAGGCTGGAAAGGTATGACCGAAACTGAGATTGCAGGCCTTGCAGCGTATGCCATGCGAAAAGAAGGCAGTGAGTGGGAATGGAGTTATACCGGTGGAAATGAAATAGCTTCTGGATACAGAACGGGGCTTGCTGGGGGAGCATGTACCCCTGCAACTCGCAAAAAATTGCAAGCGGGCGAACCTCTGATGATTGACATTCATGCAATGTTTATGTTAGGTCTGGGGGATCATTCACATAACTATCTCATAGCCCCTGTAATGGACCGGCAACGCTGGCATGCACAAAATTTTCTTGATATTGTCAAACTAACACTTGCAACATATAAAGCAGGGATAACTCCTTCATTGGTAGCAGAGCAGATGATGGCCTTTGCTGAAGAGCGTGGCTTTGCTGATTACATGGTGCCAGGCTTTGAGCATGGCATAGGCATGATGGGCGATGAATGGCGCATCGGATTAAATGACGGACCTTTCCCGTTCTGGACCAATCCCGATCACGTATATCAGGAAAATGAATTGTTAATCTGTGCAATGCAGTATGCGTGCCCCCAGGACAATATTGGATTCAGATACGAAAATCCAATTGTTATTCATAAAGATGGTTGCGAACCTTTATCAAAATATCCACTCACTATCGACGAAATTGAATAGCCTATGGCAGTCATTACCAGTTACATATCCATTGCAACACAGGGTCAGGGTGATATTATTGATATCACTCTGGATACCCAAGCGATAGTTACTGAGAATAAAATCCAAAATGGATTGGCGTGCCTTTTTGTGCACGGATCAACAGCCGCTATCACCACTATTGAGTTTGAGCCAGGATTACAGAAAGATATGAATTTATTTTTGGAAAAAATAATCCCCAAAAATGCACACTACCATCATCATGACACCTGGCACGATGATAATGGATCTTCACACCTGAGAGCTTCCATGATTGGACCATCTATCACAGTACCAATAGTTGATGGAACACTCACATTAGGAACCTGGCAGCAGATAGTTGTCATAGAGTGCGATACCCGGAAAAGAAATAGAAAAATAGTGGTACAGATAGTATATTAACAAAGCGGTAAAGTTGGGACACTGTATGGTGTCTATAATAGTACTGCTGGTGTTGAAAACCGTGGAAGATTTTTAATTGACCCTGATGGTATAATCGTTGGATATGAGGTTCTTACACCACCAGTTGGGCGCAATGTATTAGAGACAATTAGACAAATTCAGGCTTTCCAGTTAGTACGTGAAAGTAAAGGAACGCAGGCAACTCCATCCGGCTGGAGGCCAGGCAAGCAACCCTTAAAACCAGGTCCTGATCTGGTCGTCAAAGTCTGTGAGGTGTGGACAGTAGATAAAGCCTTTGATTAATATCAAAAAAATACTTGATTTTTTTAAATATTATATTACAATATTATCAAATAGATTGTATGTGATAATTAAACTATCAAACATTTGATAATTATGAGCTATACAGCATATTGTTTTCATCCGCACTATCTGCACCATAAAACAGGGGATTCACATCCTGAATCCCCCAAACGTCTTGAAATACTTGATAAATACATACGCAGTAACAGCAATTACTCTTCCTTGCTCTATGTACAACCACGGAAAGCTGAACCAGATATTTTATTATATGCACATGACCCTGAGTATGTCCAGATGATAGCCAATGCAAAACCAAACGGGATCACCTGCATCGATGGCTACGATACTGTCATATCCGATGAAACATATGATGTATCATTATGGGCAATTGGAGGTATACTTGAAGTATGCGACTATATACTTGCTGGTGAGGCTGCCAATGGATTCTGCGCTATACGGCCTCCTGGACATCATGCTGAGATAGCTCAGGCAATGGGGTTTTGCATTTTTAACAATGTTGCTATCGTTGCCCGCTATCTCCAATATAAATACAATATTCAAAAGATTGCTATAATTGATTGGGATGCCCATCATGGCAATGGTACTCAGCATATCTTTGAAGCTGATCCTTCAGTATTTTACATAAGCCTGCATCAATTCCCCTTTTATCCTGGTACAGGCAGCGTGGATGAGATTGGAATTGGCCCTGGATATGGCTATACTATGAATATACCTATGAATCCTGGTAGCGGCGATAAAGCATATAAAAGTGCTTTTACTGAGATAATACTCCCTGCACTGGAACATTTTAAGCCCGAATTTATTTTAATTTCAGCAGGTTTTGATGCGCATAAAAGCGATCCTCTTTCATCCCTGAATCTATCTAGCGGAGCATACTATATGTTCACTCGTATACTCATGGATGTAGCATCGCGGTATGCTAACAATAGGATAATTGTGGTTCTTGAAGGTGGGTATGAAATACATTCAATGACAGAAAGTGTGGACTATGTATTGAAAGCTTTAATGGAATAATCATCTAAAATTAAATTCAAGATACTTATTATGTTTTGAGCTTCTTTCAGTAAAAATAATTCCTAACGGTTTAGAGATATCAAGAATATGATCAAATACTTTCTCCGCTTTTTCGCCCTCCAGAACTTCAGGCTGTATAATAGAATCATTGAATCTCCCTTTAATTGCATATATCTGCATTTTTTTAATCTTGCCATTTTCTGATAAATAAAGTGCACATGCAATATTGTCATTAATACCCTCATGCATTGATCCAAAAAGGAAATTGCCCAGTGAATACACAACTGGCTTATTTTTATAAATTTCAATGCCCTGATATATATGTGGATGATGTCCAATGACAGCATCTGCTCCGGCGTCAATCAGTGCATGCGCTATCTCAATCTGTTTTGATGATGGATAGTAAAAATATTCATTACCCCAGTGAATATTAATTATCACACTATCACAGAAGCGGTATTTCTGTATATCTTCTACAGCTTTTTTTAATTCAAAAAAATTAATACCTGGAGAATCCTTTGCAATCATTTCCTTTGAGCAGATTTGAGTATAGCATAATATCGCAATGCGCAATGAGCCTGACTTATATATAACAGGCAACGATGCTGTTGTTACATTTCTTCCCGCACCTGCATACAGAATCTTTGCTTCAGACAGTGAGTTTAAGGTATCCAGCAATCCTGCAACGCCATAATCAAGCATATGATTATTTGCTAATGTAACTGACGTAATTCCTGCATTGGCCAGAGTTAAAGCAATATCAGGTGATGCTTTAAAAATATATTTTTGGTTAACCAAGCTCTGGTTACTGTGCGTTAAAGGTGACTCCAGATTAGCCATAACAAAATTAAATGACTTGAAAAATGGTTCTATTTTCTTTAAAGGATAGTGTACACCATGGCGCAGCATTGTTTCCTTAACAGCCCAATCAAACATTATATCACCAATAAAAAGAATGCTATGGCCAATAGAAATCGCTGTAAACTTTTCAGGCACTCTTTCTTCTGGTGTTGCACACAATAGTTCAAAGATACAAAGTATTGCTACTAAAATAAGCGCCGGTTTTCTCACTGTACTAATGCCCCTGTTTAGTATATGGGTAAAGATGAAGCTCCCCGCTGATAAAATCTTTTAGCTCTTCCAATAAATTAATATTTTCCAATTTGGGCAATAACGATGAGGTAGGGTACACACAGTCAAATTCTTTAATTGTAAGCCTGAAATGAGCAGCCTGTATCAGTATTTGCACTAGTGCAGCCTCAGAAAATTCTGTTATTTCAAACATATCAGCATGTGTCATTGATATGCCTTTCACAGGTGAAAATGGGTCCATTATATAAAGCCCTGTATGTTTGTTAAAGTAATCTACTAATTCCTTATATTGTTTGTTTGCAACATGGGATTGAGTTGCAATTCGGTTACCGGTAATAATATCAGCTTGTTGCATGTAATGTAAATATCCTGAAATAGTATGCCAATCAATAAAAGCTTCCAGTGGCAACATTAATAATGATCCCAGCGAATAATCCTTTGCGTATGCAAATCCACTCATGAGTGCACCACCATATCCTAAAGGCTCTTCATGCATCACAAAATGGACATTTTCATCAGAAACAATTGAAGGTGACTGGTCATCTGATCCATCATCAATAATAAGTGGCATGACATGTGCAAAAGGACAATCCACAATTGCATCTAATTTTTTTCCTAACATCTCCTCATTATTTCGTACAACAATTGCAACTAATACATCACTCATTTTCTAGCATCCTATTTAAATTACCTGATGTAAATCCTTCTAAATCAATTGCAATATATACAAATCCCAGCTGTTTGCAAAACGCAACGATTTTATCCCGTACCTTACCATCAACAATTCTTTGAATATCATCCTGAATTATTTCTATGCGTGCAATCGGATAATGGTACCGCACCCGTACACCTTCAAAACCTAAAGAAACAATAAAATCCTCTGCACGTTTAATCCTGTCAAGTACATCCAGAGTAATTACTGTCCCATAAGGAATACGCGTTGCAAGGCACGAATTTGATGTTTTTAGATAGGGGATTCCCAATGTGTGTAATCCTTTTATAATATCGTTCTTGGTATACCCTGCTTCAATCAGGGGGGAAAAAATCCCCAGTTCTTCAAGTGCCCTTCTTCCCGGCCTGTAATCAGCAGTATCCGAAACATTGCCTGCATCAACAACATTCTTATACCCATTGTGATGCGCGCATTCTTGTATTTTTTTGAACATCACTTTTTTGCAGTAATAACATCGATCTTTATTATTGGTTACTATTCCATTATGCCCAATCACTGAAATATCATTTTCTAAATAATGCAGGGCATTTGTCTTTGCAAAGCTGCGTGCACGCTGTGTTTCGCTTTCAATGGTAAATTCACTTATACAGTGAATAAGGCAAAATTCCATAGCAAAATATTTTGAGATAGCAGCTAAAAATGTTGAATCATTGCCCCCAGAAAATGCTATTGCGTATGGCTGTATTATCTCCAATTTTTTCTTTAAATTATCTATCTTTTCTTTATCCATAAAATTATATACCAGATTTCCAAATGCTACGTAAAACGATTGTAGCACGGTTCAAGGCAAATTAAAATTTTAAAACCATGCTGTTGCACTCAACTCACCGGATGTTTGCTTCTGAGGTGTCAGTTGCGATACAACTCTTGCCGACAGCTGACAGAAAGAATTACTGTAACGCATTCGCGCAACAATAAAAAATGATGATGTGGCGATAGTTTCTGAAAGAATACTTGTATGTGGAAGTGGCAGCAAGGCAATATAAATTTTTTCACCAGAAGTATGCGCATATATTGCTCCACAATCGCTTTGCAATCTACCAAGTTTGAACCCAAATCCTGATGCTGAATACCATGCTGTTGTTTTTCCCTGATACAGACCCCATTTGATACACAGTGAAGAGTTTTGTGTTATTCCCCAAATAATTCCCTGCTGAAATCGTGATGCCCTGTTTTCCTGTCCGTCTTTATAAAACCATGCATTACGGTAGTCAGATTTAATAGTAAAACTTTTGATTTTATATGCAATATTAACAAAGTGGATGCGTTTATGGGGATACTCAGTATAATAAGGTGAAGGTAGGAGATTATTCTGGTCAATAAATGCAAAGTTGCATGTTACGTTTTTTGCTGGCTTTAATTTCACTGAATAATAATAAATTTCACGGGGCGAATTGCTGCCAAATGTATTACTGAAAGGGGCATAAAAATATTTATCTGACTTCTGTACAATGCTGCTTATTTTATAATACTTATCTGTCACGCTGACACCCCAGTAATACGCATTGCTGTTTTTATTTTCAAAGTCACTTTCGCTTTTTACCTTCACTTGTGAAATGGCATATTCAAGAAAAAGTT
>FMJZ01028751.1_pt1 | contig 10074 bp, 8 predicted proteins | sample 1987881 | NCBI WGS metagenome assembly FMJZ01 (sample SAMEA4378227, study PRJEB15110) | soil metagenome | biome: soil; feature: Field; material: Soil | place: India | collected 2015-03-11 | depth 0 m | reverse complement strand
TCCTATATTTCTCTATTAAATCCAATATGTGTATTTTTTCTCTTTTATTTAGTTTATCTGCGATATGACTAAAAATATGCATTAGCGTGTTTGTATGCCTTCCTCTTGATGGTTTTCTCTTAAATGTCAAAATATTTCACTGTAATTTTTAATCTTTTTATTTATATCAAGACTTTCATCAGCAACAATTTTATCGAGTTGTCTGAGAGACTTTTGATTGTATGTCATAAGAAGGTATTTATATCTTGAATGAAAATTTACTAATGAGTCTTTTTGATTCATTATCTTTTAATAAAACAATTCTTGGACGTGGTACTCCAAGACCAATGTCATGTTCAGGGCATAAATCTATAAACTCAACAAATTCTTTCAGTTTATCAACAAATTCATCTTTAACAATTCCTCCATTATATCTCACAGGACTTAAAAAGCATCTACTTAAAACTATTCTTGGCTTAAACATAAACATATTATAAAGTGCTAAAATATATAAAAACATAAGTATAAATTGTGGCAAATACTTAATGAAGTCAAAATGTATTTATGATATGTTTATTAAAGTTTCATCTCCATAAAATATCAAATAAAATCTAATTGATTTTGGTGGGGAAAATGGTGGACAAGGATTAATTTTTATGCCCTGTATAGTTTCCTGTATCATAGGGATTTTATCTGGACTTATTTTTATCTATTTCCCAACACTTTCTATTTTTTTAGCATTGTTTTCCACAGTAATTTGCTTGTTAAAGAAAAAATATTTTATCTCCTTTGCATGTTTTATATTTTCCTTAGCTGGCGTTTTATATGGCAATCTGGCTGCTGAGAAATACTTCAGTGATAAAGAGTCCATTGTAAACTTCAAAGGATATTTTATTGCAAGTAAAGATAATACTCATCTTTTCAAAACCGTTGAAGGCAAAAATTTAAAGATATATTTCAGAGAAAAACCAGAAGAAAAAAGACTTTATAAGATTGAGTGCAAGAAAGTAGAGGAATATAAAAATCCTTATTCTTTTAGTAAAACAGACTTCTGTTATGCTACTAAGTTAGTGGATGAAGGAAGGCTAAATCAGAATATATTTGAAAGAGCAAAAAATAGGATTATCAAAGAGCTTAAAGCAAAACTCAATGAGCCTGCTGCTTCTGTGATGATTGCGATGACAACAGGTCAAAGATATGAGATACCAAAGGAAATAAGGAATGATTTCCAAAGAACAGGGCTTATCCATCTATTAAGCATTTCTGGTGCTCATTTCAGTCTTCTTTTTACTGTATTTTTTATAATTTTTAGAACCCTTATTCGGTTCATGCCGTATAAATGGCTTATACGAATGACTCTATATATTAAACCTTCTCAATTAAGTATTCTTCTTTGTTTTCCCTTTTTATTTTTTTATTATCTAATTATAGAACCAAATCATCCCTCTACAAGAGCATTTATAATGGCAGTATTTTTTATGCTCGGAGTACTGACTGAGAGAAAATCTTTATGGATAATCACAGTATCAGTTGCCTGTTTATTTATTTTAATCATAGACCCTTCTTCAGCCAGAGAACTTTCTTTTCAGCTAAGCTTTCTTGCCACAGTAGCCATAGGCTTTGTAACAGACATTTATAAAAGTTTTAAAAATAGAATTAAAAACAAAGTATTATCCTATTTAGCACTTAGTTTGTTTATTAGTTTTTCAGCTTCTTTTATTACTGCACCTCTTGTAGTTTATTGGTTTCACTATGTATCTCTGATTAGTCCAGTTGCAAATCTGACAGCAGGACTACTTATAGGAATGTTTCTTTTTCCTCTAAATTTGATATTTGTTCTGATTTATCTTATCACAGGAGTTTATCCTTTACCAGAGGTTGTCAATGCAATTGCAGGGTTTTCTTTTAAATTAATGCATTTACTTGCTTCATTTAGCTTTTCTTCATTATCAATTCCGCCCATTTGTTTGGGTTTGGTTGTTGTTTTTTATTTGGCTATTTTTTTGCTAATTTTCGGTTTCTATGGATTAAGGGGATGGAGTAAAAGATTATCCTTTGTTATTTCATTTTTATTAATTTTAAGTTTGGTTTTAATCAGTTTGTATTTAAATAATTTACAAAAAAATATCATTAAAATAACTTTTCTTGATGTAGGTCAGGCAGAATCTACAGTTGTTGAAACACCGCATGGAGTTTTTCTCATAGATACAGGCAAGACAGGATTTGAAGCAGAGCAGTATCTGAAAGCGAAGGGACATACAGACTTGCAGGCTCTTATTATTACTCATGAACAGAAAGACCATGCAGGAGGATTTTTGAGAATTGTGGGAAACTTTAATGTTAAAGAAGTCTGGGATAATGGTTATATAAAATACAGCATTGCAATGAATCTTAGACATCTTGAGAGAGGTGACATTCTTAAGGCAGATGATTGTTCTTTTACAATATTACATCCCTATAAAGATTTTTTTGTTTCTCGTCTTTTAAAGGATAGTAATGAATTGAGTTTGGTTTTTAAAATGAAATGTGCTAAGACAACCTTTCTCTTCACCTCAGATGTAGGTAAAGATGCATTGGAAAGCATTCCTATTGAGTATCTCAAGGCAGATATAATAAAAATACCCCATCATGGAAGTAAACGTTCTTTGCATAGAGGTTTCTATGAGGCTGTCTTACCTCAGTTCTGTATATTTTCTGTTGGCAAAGATAATCCCTATGGACATCCCCACAAGGAGGTATTAGAATATTTAAAAGATAAATGCAGAATCTACAGAACAGATTTTGATGGAGCTATTCAAATAAGAATAAAACATGGGGATGAGATTGAAGTAAGAACTTTTGAGGAAATTAAGCTTAAACCTTACAAAGAATGGGAAAATTTAAAAAAACTCTTTGTTTTATGGTAGAATTGAATGCATGATTGCAATAGTTGATTATGGAATGGGAAACATCCGCAGTGTTTCAAAGGCTATTGAAGCAGTAGGAGGTGAGGCGCTCATTACACAGAATCCTGAGGAAATAAAAAAGGCAAAGGCTATTGTTTTACCAGGTGTTGGTGCTTTTCGTGACTGCATTGGAAATCTCACTGAGTTTGGACTTATTGAGACAGTTAAGGAAGAAATCCTTAAAGGGAAGCCTTATTTAGGAATTTGTCTTGGAATGCAGATTTTATTCACAGAATCTGAAGAGTTTGGAATATGCAAAGGGCTTAATCTAATAAAGGGTAGAGTGATAAGATTTAATCTGCCTCAGGAATATAAAATTCCTCACATGGGCTGGAATACAGTGACTTTCAAGAAAAAAAGCAAAATTCTCTCAAATGTTCCTGATAGTTCCTATTTTTATTTCGTCCATTCCTACTATGTGGTGCCTGAGGAAAGCAAGGTTATTGGTGGAGTTACAGACTACGGTATTGAATTTACTTCAATAATTATTCATGAAAATATCTTCGCAACTCAGTTTCATCCTGAAAAATCTCAAAAAATGGGTTTAAAACTTCTAACTAATTTTATTCAGCTTATCCAATGAAAAAAGTAATTTTAGGGACTGCAGGACATATTGATCATGGGAAAAGTTCTGTTGTAAAGGCTCTTACAGGTATAGACCCTGACAGATTAAAAGAAGAAAAAGAAAGAGGAATAACAATAGATCTTGGTTTTGCTAATATAGTCTATCCTGATGTAATTATCGGCATTGTTGATGTTCCAGGACATGAGAGGCTTATTAAAAATATGCTCGCAGGAGTTGGTGGAATTGATATAGTTATGCTTGTAGTAGCTGCAGATGAAGGAGTAATGCCTCAGACAAAAGAACATCTAGCAATATGCAATTTGCTCCAGATAAAATCAGGCTTGATAGTTTTGAATAAAGCAGATCTTGTTGATGAAGAAACAGTTGAACTTGCAAAAGAAGATGTAAAAGACGCAGTTAAAGGAACATTTCTTGAGAATGCTGAAATAATTCCAGTTTCAGCTAAAACAGGATACAACATTGATCTTTTAAAAGAAAGAATCAGAGAACTTGCATTATTAGTTGAAGAAAAATCAACTGGTGGCATATTTAGAATGCCTATTGATAGGGTTTTTACTCTCAAAGGTTTTGGAACAGTTATAACAGGCACAGTTCTTTCTGGTAAAGTTACTGTGGATTCTCCTGTTGAAATTCTGCCTTCAGGGATTACTTCAAAAGTAAGAGGGCTTCAGAGTCATGGACAACAGCTTAAAGAGGCTTTTGCAGGACAGAGAGTAGGGATAAATCTTCAGGGAGTATCAAAAGAAGACATTAAAAGAGGGGATGTTGTTACTGTTCCAGGGAAACTGAGACCTTCTTCTTTTATTGAAGTAAAACTGAAACTTTTAAAAGATGTAAAGCCTTTAAAGTATGGAATGCCTATTCATTTTTACCTTGCGACCTCTGAAACAATTGGTAAACTAAAGCTTTTTAATAAAACAGAAGTTTTACCTGATGAAGAAGCATTTGCTTATATTAAGTTGCAGGAGCCTGTAGTAGCAATGGCTGGAGATAGATTTATTCTGAGAAGATTTTCTCCTCTTGAAACTATTGGAGGAGGCATTGTTATTGATCCTGAACCACCAAGAAAAAAAAGAGATATAGAGTTTGAACATCTTGAAACTCTTTTTAGCGGCACATTATATGATAAAGTGGAGACTAAAATTAAAAGAAGAGCTTTTAATGGTATGTCTATTTTTGAACTTGAAGGCTGGATAAATAGTGATATAATCCAGGTTAAAACTGTTGTAGATGAGCTTATAAAAAAAAGAAGAATCATAAATGTAGAAAGTCATTTTTTTCATATAGATGTTTTCAACAAGTTTAAAACTTCTCTTTTAAATTTACTTAAAGAATTTCATGCGACCAATCCATTTAAAGAAGGATTGCCAAAAGAAGAGTTGAAGGCGAAACTTTCTGTTGAGAGATTTCCGCAAGTTTTAATGTTATTGCCTTATATTGAAGATGTTACAATAGAGGGTAATACAGTAAAGTTAAAGTCAATAAATAAAGAAAAAATTGATCCATTACTGGAAGAAAAAATAATGAAAGAACTTCAAAAAGAATTTCAGCCTCCTTTTAAGGAAGAACTTGCTCAAACTCTTTCAATTTCTGAATCAAAATTAACTGATATTTTAAAAATAATTGCAAAACAGGGCAAGATAGTCAGAATAAATGATTCTTTATATCTTCCAGTTGACAACTACAATAAAATGTTCAATTTAATTAAAGATTTCTTTTCAAAAAAGAATGAAATGACAGTCTCTGAATTTAGAACCCTGCTTAATACAACAAGAAGATATGCTATAGCATATCTTGAGCATTTTGATTCTCAAAAAATAACTCTTCGTATAGGAGAAATAAGGAAACTCGTGAAACGTGGATAAAATGACAAAAAGAAAACTCAGTTTATTTACTTTAATTTTTGCTATTGGATGCCTGACAGGAGTAGTAGTTTTTTATCTGATAAGTGCACCAAGACAGTCTATTCCTATTTACAGAGATATTGCTGAACCTGTTAAGAGCTTTGCAGAAATTGTTAAAGCAGTTTCTCCTTCTGTTGTAAATATTTCAACAACCAGAACCGTACAGTCTCCTCCCACTCTTGAAGATCTTTTTGAGTTTCTACCACCTTTTGGCAATTCGCATGGTAAGAAATGGAAGGAAATGAGTATGGGTTCTGGTGTAATTGTTTCAAATGATGGTTATCTGCTAACCAACTATCATGTTATTGAGCAGGCAGAGGATATAAGGGTAACTCTTTATGATAGAAGAACATTTAAAGCCACAATAATAGGTGCTGATCCTAAAACAGATTTAGCTGTAATTAAAATAAATGCAAAAGACTTACCTGTTGCTCCATGGGGAGATTCTGATAGACTTCTAGTCGGAGATTTTGTTCTTGCAATTGGAAATCCCTATGGATTAACTCATACAGTTACAATGGGCATAATAAGTGCAACAGGAAGGGCAGATGTAGGCATTGCTGACTATGAAGATTTTATTCAGACAGATGCAGCAATTAATCCAGGAAACTCAGGAGGACCTCTGGTAAACATAAAAGGAGAAATAATAGGCATAAACACAGCCATATTTTCCAGAACAGGTGGTTATCAGGGAATAGGATTTGCTGTTCCAAGCAACATGGCTCGTGTTATAAAGGATAGCTTAATTAAGGAAGGGAAGGTCATAAGAGGATGGATAGGAATAATGGTTCAGGATTTAACAGCTGAGCTGGCTGAAAAGTTTGGTCTGAAAGAACTTTATGGAGTTATTGTTACAGATGTAACAAAACAATCACCAGCTTACAGAGCCGGACTGCATAGAGGAGATATTATCATTGAGTATAATGGAAAACAGATAACAGAAAGCGCTATTTTAAAAAATCTTGTAGCTCAGAGTAAAATTGGCTCAATGGTGAATTTGAAAGTTTTCAGGGATGGACAAATTTATACAACCTCAGTTACAATTGCTCAACTTCCTTCTGAACAGTTTCAAGAGACTAAGGTTTTCAAAAAAGTAACAGAAAAATTTGAAAATCCATTCAAAGGATTGTCAGTTATTGATCTTGAGTTATCACTGGCAAAACAGATTGGAGCAGACCCTGAAGACAAAGGAGTAGTTGTTTATAAGATTGAACCAGGTTCACCTGCTGAGACTGTAGGACTTAGAAAAGGAGATCTTATAATGGAAATAGAAAGACAGAAAATACTATCCGCTTCTGATTTCCAGAGAGCAATACAGAAAATTTCAAAACCTGATGTTCTGGTTCTGATACACAGAGGAGGCAAAAAATTCTATATGATTCTGGGATCATGAGTCTTTTGATTTTTCTTTTTGCTATAACTTTTTTTACTATTGCTTTTATTAATCTTCAGGCTGAAGACATTATTTTACCTTCCTCTATGGAAGCTCTTATTATTTTATTAATCAGCATATTTTTAACTATACTTGTCTATCTGAAACTAAAAAAAATGAACAGTTCACAAATTTTATTCGGTTTTTTAGGTCTTTTTTTAGGAATTTTTACAGGGATTCTTCTAAGTTTACCTTTGTTAATCTTATCCTCAAGCCTTAATTTTGTTGCTTTCAGTTTTATAATGGGATTTGGATATGCTGGTGCTATTTTCGGCTTCAAAAAGGCTAAAACAATTAAAATTGTAGATATTTTATGGATAATTAAAAAGGAAGCTATATGGGAAGAACCTAAAATCCTTGATACCAATGTTCTTATAGATGGCAGAATTGCAGATCTTGTAGAACTCGGTTTTGTAAAAGGGACAATATTGATTCCAAGATTTATTTTAAGAGAAATTCAGTATATTGCGGACTCTCCGGATCCATTAAGAAGAGCAAAAGGAAGAAGAGCACTTGATATTCTGCAGAGGATTAAAAGAGCAGAAAAAATAAAATTTGAGATTATTGAAAAAGATATTCCAGAAATAAAAGAAGTTGATACAAAACTTATTGAACTTTCAAGAATTTTGAAAGGAACACTAATTACAAATGACCAGAATCTTATAAAAATTGCTCAATTAAGAGGAGTGCCTGTTTTAAATCTGAATGAACTTGCTCAGGCAATGAGACCTCCTGTGCTTCCTGGTGAAGTCTTGAGACTTTTTATAGTTAAAGAGGGGAAAGAACCTGACCAGGGGGTTGCTTACCTGGATGATGGAACAATGGTGGTTGTGGAAGAAGGAAGGTCAAGCATTGGTAAAACTATTGATGTTGTGATTCATAGTATTTTACAGACTGGCACAGGAAGAATGATATTTGGAAAACCGAAAACCGACGATTTTACTGAAAAAGAACAGTAGAATGAAGTGCGGTGTCATAATAGTTGCAGCAGGCGTAGGAAAAAGATTTGGTTTTCCAGACAAACTATTTGTTGAAATCAATAATAAACCTCTTTTTATGTTGTCTGTTCAAACTTTTGAAAACACAAATGTTATTGATGATATATGGATTGTAACAAGAAAAGAAGCAATTGAAAAAATGAAGGAAATCACTCAAAGCTTTAAAATTCAAAAGGTCAAAGGAATTATAGAAGGAGGAACTCAGAGACAGGACTCTGTTTACAATGCTTTAAAAGTATTACATAAAGATACTGATATTGTATTAATTCATGATGCAGCAAGACCTTTAGTTAGCAAAGAATTAATAGAAAGAGTTATTGATGCAATAAATCCTGAAGTTGATGGTGTAATACCAGCAATTGAATTAACTGATACAATTAAATGGATTAGAAAAAACAATATTATCGGTGGCACTTTTAACAGAAGCATTTTAAGGGCAGTTCAAACACCTCAAGCATTCTGGTTTAAGGGACTTCTCAAGGCATATGAAAAGGCATATGAAGAAGGAATTTATGGAACAGATGATGCTTTTTTAATAGAAAGATATGGTGGCAAAGTGCTTGCTATAAAGGGTGATGAAAAAAACATTAAAATAACAATAAAAGATGATTTAGAAAAACTGAAGTTTTTTTTGCAGTTTGATCAAATGAGCACAATAAGAATAGGTATAGGATATGATAGCCATAGACTTGTTTCAGGTAAAAAACTTATCATTGGCGGAGTTGAAATCCCTTATGAAAAAGGCCTTGAAGGGCATTCTGATGCAGATGTTCTTATTCATGCAATAATTGATGCCATATTGGGTTCTGCAGGACTTGGTGATATTGGAAAATATTTTCCTGACACAGATCCTCAATATAAAGATATTTCAAGCCTTCTGTTACTTGAAAGAACCCTTGAGATTGTAAGAAATCACAAAATTAAACCTCTATGGATTGACTGTACAATTTTTGCTGAAAAGCCTAAACTGTTTCCTTATATTCCAACTATGAAAGGAAATCTGTATAAAATTGGACTAAATGTAATAAATATTAAAGCAAAAACTAATGAAGGAATGGGTTTTATAGGAAGATGTGAGGGAATAGCTGCTCAAGCAGTATGCCTGAGCAGCATTATATTAGACTCTTAAGATAGTTTTTGGTACATTTTTTACAGAGGCAACTCCAGTAAGAAGCATTGCCTGTTTTAGTTCATTTTTAATAATTTCAAAATAAAGCTTAAGCCCCTCTCTGCCATTACCAAATACGGCTATCACTACTGGTCTTCCTATCAGCACTGCATCTGCACCAAGTGCCAGTAATTTAAGCACATCAACGCCAGAGCGGATTCCTCCATCTGCAATGATAGTTATTTTACCTTTAAGTTTTTCTGTGATCTCTGGTAAGACCTCTGCAACACCAGGAGTATGATCAAGAATTCTTCCACCATGATTTGAGACAACAATTGCTTTAACACCAAGTTCATAGGCTAATTGAGCTTCTCGTAAAGTCATTATCCCTTTCAAAATAAATGGAAGATTTGTTGCTTTAACAAGTTCTTCTATTTCTTCGGGAGACTTTGGGCTTACGGGCTGGCCTTTTAATGCCATTGTAACAAGTCCAGCTCCATCAATATCTATGCCAACAGCTATAGCATTTGCTTCTTCTGCGAGTCTTATTCTTTTAATTATTTCATCCTGTGTTCTTGGCTTAATGATGGGAATACCCTTACCGTTGTTCTTTTTTATTGCTTCTATACCGCTTCCATACATCAATGGATCTGCTCCATCACCAGTCCAACCAAGTGTGCCTGCCATAAGACAGCCTGAAATTACTTCTTGAGTATAAATTTCTTCAGTAACAGCTCCGCCCATATTGTATGTTGTTCCAGTTATTGGTGCTGCCATAACAGGAAAAGAAATAGTATGACCAAAGATTTCAACTGATGTGTCTGGATTTTTTACATCATGAATAGTGGAAAGATTAAGTTTAATTTCATTTAAAGCCTCAATATTAGCTTTAAAAGAGGAGCCTGTACCGACACCTCCCATTCCTGGAACTTCTCCTGCACAAACAACTCCATTACATACAGGGCATACACGGCAGTAAGGTTTTAACTTTTCTCTTGCGACTTTTTTCAATTCTTGCCAGTTCATCACCTAAACCTCCATTTTAAGTTTTCAAATATGATATTATAAAACAAATTGGGCGGTTAGCTCAGTTGGGAGAGCGCCAGAATCGCACTCTGGAGG
>FMJZ01018256.1_pt1 | contig 10079 bp, 10 predicted proteins | sample 1987881 | NCBI WGS metagenome assembly FMJZ01 (sample SAMEA4378227, study PRJEB15110) | soil metagenome | biome: soil; feature: Field; material: Soil | place: India | collected 2015-03-11 | depth 0 m | reverse complement strand
TTTTTTTTCCAAAAAGGGTTAATAAAAAAATAAAGGGAATTATTAACAAACATATTAGTGTCAAGTTGTAAAACTTAAAAAATGCTAATACAACTTTCCATCAACCATCTCCATTGTCCTGTGGCATTTCCTTGAGAGGGATTCATTATGGGTTACAATAATAAAGCTTATACCTTGTTTTTGATTTATATTCATCAATAGCTTGAAAAGATCTTCTCCTGTCCTTGTATCAAGATTTCCTGTTGGTTCATCAGCAAATACAATCTTTGGCTCAAGAAGTAAAGCCCTTGCAACAGCAACCCTTTGTTGTTCTCCACCTGATAGTTCTCCAGGTTTGTGGTCTTTTCTTTTGTATATCCCTAACTCGTCAAGTAATCTTTCTGCCCTTTCTTTTATCTCTTTATAATCAGATGGCTTAAATCTTTTATCTTTATTACCCATTCCCACAAGACCTGGCATCATAACATTTTCTTGTGCACTAAATTCAGGTAATAGATAATGAAATTGAAAGACAAATCCAATAACCCTATTCCTAAAAGTTGCTAATTCTCCATTACTTAAAGAGAAAGGATCAATTACCTCCTCACCTTCTTTTCCATTTTTACTTTTGATTTTATAAGTAATATTGCCGTATGTTGGCTTATCAAGTGTCCCTATTATATGTAAAAATGTACTTTTGCCAACGCCAGAGGCGCCCACTATGCTTACTACTTCACCCTCAAAGAATGTTGCATCAATGCCTTTTAATATATTCAATTCCCCTGCTGGCGTAGAAAATGATTTTTTTAGATCTTTAACCACTATTAATTCCTTCATTTATCTTTTTTATCCTCTTTATTATCCTCATTTTTAAAAAATTTTTTCTTTAATTTTTTCATATAATCATCTGCCTTTTCTTTATATTCATCGGATTTTTCAGCTAATATGTTGGATGCCTTTTTTATTATACCTCCAGTTTTATCACCAAACATTCTGAATTTATCCCCACCATTGCCCCATATGGTAATAACTATGAATAGGATAATTAAAATACTTGAAAGACAGATAAATCTCTTAATACATTTACACACTATTCATACCTTAATGGTTCAACAGGATTTAATCTTGATGCATGATATGATGGATAAATGGTTGAGATAAAACTTATGGCAATAGCAGAAAAAGATACAACAATAAAATCAAAGGCCTTAATTTTTACGGGCAGTTTACTAAGATAATAAATATCAGCAGGTAGCTTTATAATCTCATAATTGTGTATTATCTTTCCAAGGGTATAACCTCCTATTACACCAATTGTTGTACCTATAATCCCTATCAACAATCCCTGTAACATAAAAATCATCATAATGCCTTTATTCGTAGCACCCATAGCCTTTAATATGGCAATCTCTTTTTGTTTTTCCATTACATTCATCATAAGGGTGCTTATAATATTAAATGATGCAACTAATACTATTAAGATAAGTATAACAAACATAGCAAATTTTTCTAACTTTAATGCTGAAAATAGATTTCTATTCATCTGCATCCAGTCCCTTGCATAATATGGAAAATCAAACCTGCTATTTAATGATTCCCTTACCTTAGATGCCTTATAAATATCATCTATTCTAAGCTCTATACCTGTTACATTATCCCCATATCCAAAAAAATCCTGAGCTGATCTAATATCAATTAAAGCTAAGTTCATATCGTACTCAAACATTCCCATCTCAAACACTGCAGCTACCTTGTATTGCCTTACCTTTGGGAGCATGCCAAGGGGGCCAACCTCACCAACAGGAGAGATTACATTTACTATATCACCTGTTAGAACCCCAAGCGCTGCTGATAGTTCACGACCGAGTATTATCCATGGAATATCTTCTTTTTGTCTTAATAATCCTTCAATATTATTCCCATCCTTAATATGTTTTAGAATATCAGTTGTCTTCAATTCAGAAGCGATATCAATACCCCTTAAATATACACCATGTGATTTCTCACCAGAAGACAACATGACCTGTCCAAGCACAAAAGGTGCAGTTGACAATACATGTGGCTCCTTTTCTATCTCCTTTACCAATGATTTATAATCCTCTATGCCTCCTTTATAACTGAGGACTACTGCGTGGGCTGTAGCGCCGAGTATCTTTTTTTGAAGGTCTTCATGAAATCCACTCATGACAGAAAGAACAACAAGAAGGGCCATTACACCAACTGAAACCCCTATAATAGAGATTGCCGTATTAAAAGATATGACCCTATGCCGTTTCTTTGATTTGAGATATCGTAAAGAAATAAATAGTTGATAGGGAAGGTTCATTATTGTTCTGGTTTTAGCTGAGGGAAAAGCATAACATCTCTTATTGATTGGGAATTTGTAAACAACATAACAAGTCTGTCAATACCTATTCCCTCTCCCGCAGCAGGAGGCATTCCATATTCAAGTGCCCTGATGAAATCCTCATCCATCCAATGTGCCTCTTCATCACCCATTTTCTTTGCCTCAACCTGCTTTAAAAATCTCTCCCTCTGGTCAATGGGGTCATTAAGCTCAGAAAAGGCATTTGCTATCTCCCTTCCTGTAATAAACAACTCAAATCTTTCTACAAGCTCTGGATTGTCAGGCTTCCTCTTTGCAAGAGGTGAAAGTTCTACTGGATAATCTGTTATAAAAACTGGCTGAATAAGTTCAGGCTCTACAAGCTCCTTAAAAATCTCATCAAGGATTTTTGGATGTGATGCTTTTTCATCAATATTTAATTTCATCTTCTTTGCCCAATCTTTTGCGCTTTTGTAATCTGTCAATACATCATCAGGAACACCCCTTTGTTTCATCGCCTCAAACATGGGAATCCTTGGCCAAGGAGGTGTCAGATCAATTACATAATCACCATAGGGTATCTTTAATGTCTTTAAGACCTTGTTTGCAATATACACAAATAGTTCTTCTGTAAAAGACATCAGGTAATTGTAGTCTTTGTAAGCAATATAGAATTCGAGCATTGTAAATTCTGGATTGTGCTTTGTTGATATGCCTTCATTCCTAAAGTTTTTGTTAAGTTCAAAGATCCTTTCATAACCACCAACCAAAAGCCTCTTAAGATAAAGTTCAGGCGCTATCCTTAAGTATAGATCAATTCCGAGTGCTATGTGATGAGTCTTAAAGGGCTTTGCAGTAGCCCCTCCCGGTATCTGATGCATCATTGGGGTCTCTACCTCTACAAAATCCTTTGATTCAAAAAAATCCCTAATGGCCTTAATAATTGCACTTCTCTTTGCAAAGACATCTTTTACATGGGGATTTACAATCAGGTCCAAGTACCTCTGCCTGTACCTTAGTTCAATATCCCTTAATCCATGCCATTTTTCAGGCATCAATCTTAGGGACTTGCATAAAATTACAAAATCTTTGACTTCTATTGTTAATTCATCTGTCTTTGTCCTGAATAATCTTCCAACAACCCCGATAATATCTCCTATATCTAACTTTTTAATGAGATCAAACTTTTCGTTAAGGACATCTTTTTTTAGGTATATCTGTATCTTTCCTGTAGCATCCTGTATATGGGCAAAAGTTGCCTTTCCAAAATCCCGCATTGCTATTATTCTTCCTGCCACAGATGTATTTACTGAATCCCTTTCTATCTCCTCCTTTGATAAGGATTGATATTTTTGTATCAAAGCGGAAGTAGTTGACTCAGGGCAAAACTTGGTATTATAAGGATCAATCCCTATCTCCCTTAATTCATTGAGTTTCTTATATCTCTGTTGTATAAGCTCGTTCATCTCTTCCATAATTTTAAATTATACTTTTCTATTTTGTTTTGTGTCAAATTAAGGCAAAATACAATATCTGTAAAGAAACATTTGCATAATCAAAGGTGACTAAAAGGTCTTCAGAAGCTATATTTCAGATAAATTAGTTTTTTATTATGACCATTTGGGTAGCTTGATAGATGACTTACTTGGAATCATTCTTTTACATATAAACAAATTCTCTTTAAAAACTTTTATACCATGACCTTGTTTGATTAGGTGTTAGGTTAAATAAAATCTTAGAAAAGCATTTTCTGCCCTTTTATTTCCTTTCTTTTTACATTTTCAAATATCCTGATCCTTCCATACTGACCATCAAATCCTGGCACTATATATACATCCAGATTACGAACCCTCTCAATTGCCTCTCTTAAGCGATCAGAACCTGCCATTTCTATATCTTTTAGAGGGATATCCATAAGTATCTTAAATTCGTTGCCCAGATTTTCAATAAGCTTGAAATATTCTTTATCAACAGCCTTGCTGTTAATGCCCACATTAATAACCTCAGAAATTATCTCAGCCAAAGGTATTATTGAATAATATAAAGGACTTCCAGAAGGTTTCACCCCCTCAGGTCTATCAGCGAGCTTATCTATCCTATGCATAACCCCAATAGTCAATTTCTTACCACACACAGGGCAGATGTTATTATATTTTATACTCTCTTTTGGAGATAAACTCACACCACATGACCTATGCCCGTCATAATGGTATTTGCCCTCCTCTGGAAAAAACTCAATAGTTCCTATAAACCCCTTCCTTGTCTTTATTGCATCAATAATTGAATTGTAAGAGATTTCTATATCAAAGATATTAGCCTCTCTCCCAATCTTATTCGGGGAATGTGCATCAGAATTAGATACAAGTGTGACTCTGTCAAGGGCTGATAATCTCCAGTTCATTACAGGATCAGAGGAAAGACCTGTCTCTATGGCATAAATATAAGGAGTTAATTCCTCAAAACACTCCTCTAATGAATCAAATCCAGATTCTGCACCAAAAATAGAAAAATGAGGTGTCCATGCATGTGCTGGAATAAGCATAACATCAGGTGATATATTAAGAACAATCTTCAGAAGTTCCTTTGCATCAAGACCTAACATAGGCCTACCATCCGCATTAAGATTTCCTATCCTTGAGAGAGACATATTTATTTTTTCTCCTGTAGATAGATCAGGTATTAATAGAATAGAGTGTATCTTCCTTATTTTTCCTTTTTTCCTGTAAATACAGCTTATCTCAGCAGTTAGTATAAAGAAAACTTCAGACCTGCAAGATTCAGGTATGTTGATATTTCTAAAATTACTTCTCAATCTAAAAAGTCCGTTGCCAGCAGGTTGAAGCTTTTCAGTTAATTCTTGAAACCACAAAGGATGGGTTAAATCTCCTGTAGCTATTACTGAAATGCCTTTAAGCTGCGCCCATTTCCATAGATTTTCAGGGGTCATCTCCTTGCTTGTAGCTCTTGAATACTTTGAATGTATATGAAGATCTGCAATAAAAGGCATTTGTAATTATATCATGACTTGTTTAGAATATATAAATAAATTTGACCTAAACTAATAAATTATGAAGATATTCTTTTCTGGTATAGGTGGTAGTGGGATGTCTGCAATAGCCTGCTTTATGGCTGAGAAGGGTCATCAGGTAATCGGCTCGGATAGGTCATTTGATGCCAATCCAGAGCATTTTATTAAAAAAATACTTTTATCAAAGGGTATCAAGATCTTACCCCAAGATGGAAGCGGAATTGACAAAACCCTTGACCTTGTAGTTTTTAGCACAGCCGTAGAAAAAGATACATTAGAATATCAAAATGCGGTCAAATTAAAATTGCAAATATCAACAAGGCCCGAATATCTCTCTGAAATAGTCTTAAATTACAATACAATTGCTGTAGCAGGTACAAGCGGTAAATCAACAAGTTCAGGAATGCTTACCTTTCTTATGAAAAAACTGGGATTAAATCCCAACTTTATAGGCGGAGGGAGAATAATAGACTTTAAAACAGATAATAATCCTGGAAATTCACTTATAGGAAATTCAGATTATCTTGTAATTGAGGCATGCGAATCAGATGGGACAATTGTTAATTACAAACCATTACACTCGATAATACTGAACCTTGCATTTGACCATCATCCAATAGAAAAATCCTTTGACCTATTTAAAGTATTAGTCGAAAACACAAAAGATATGGTCATCTTAAATGCTGATGAACCTAACCTAAAGGATTTAATAAAAATAAATAAGAAAAAAATTATTACCTTCTCTATAAACAAACCATCTTATTATAAGGCTGAAAATATTATTTATAATAAATTCAGTGCTAAATTTTTCCTAAATGGCACAAGGTTTAATCTTTCTTTACCCGGCATGCATAACATCTATAATGCCTTATCAAGTATTGCCTTTTTGAATGAAATAGGTTTTTCACTAAAGGATATCTCTTCTGTAATAGGGGAATTTAGAGGCGTAGAAAGGAGATTCCAAATCCATCTTTATGATAAAAAAAGGCTTGTTATTGACGACTATGCACACAATCCACATAAAATATCATCATTAATGAACACAGTTAAAAAAATAAGGAAAAATATCTGTTACATATTTCAGCCCCATGGTTTTGGACCAACAAGGATGATGAGGGATGAATACATTGAGGTATTTACAAAAAATCTGAGAGTCTCTGATCAACTCATACTTCTTCCAATATTTTATGCTGGTGGAAATGTATCAAAGGACATCTCAAGTCTGGATATTGCTGAAGGGATTAGAAAAAAAGGTAAAAATGTAAAGGTGACAGAAAGAGATGAGATTTTAAAGGAGATTGATAACTGGAATAATTATGTAGTTTTTGGCGCAAGAGATGACACCCTTTCTGACCTTGCAAAGGAGATTGCAAATAACCTGAAAAGTTCCTTTTTATAGCCTATTTTTTAAAAAATTCTTTATAAAAATTCCAAGCCCTTTCATGATAAACCTCATACAACCTTTCTGTGTCTGCCCGAATTTTATTCAGATCAATATCCTCATCCTTCAACCATTCATAAACCATCTCTTTATTTACTTCAATATGAAACTGAAAGGCATAGGCATTATTTCCATACCTAAATGCCTGATTTAGATAAAGAGCAGAACTTGCGAGCCTTACAGCTCCATAAGGAATATCAAAGGTCTCACCATGCCAGTGAAAAACCTTAAACCTCCTCCATAAATCACCTATTTTTGGGTGTATAGCAAGTTTTCTTATTAGAGGATCACTTATCCCTGCAGATGTAAGCTCTATATCATACCATCCTATCTCTTTTTGTTTACCTTTATATACAGGTGAGCCTAATGCCTTAGCCATTATCTGAGATCCAAGACAAATACCCAAAATAGCTTTTTTTTCAGCAATAAATTGTCTTGTAAGTTCTTCTTCCTTTTTGATATAGGGATATTTGTCAGTCTCATTAACACTCATTGGTCCTCCCAACATAATAAGAATATCAAAATCCCTTGTATCAGGAATATCCTCTCCTTTGGACAAATCAACAATAACATAGGGAATTTTTTCAATCCTCAGAAAATCCTCTATTGTTCCTGGGCCTTCTGTTGTTATGTTCTTAATGATCAAAACTGACATAATTTGATAGTTTATTTATTTTCTGAATTATGTTGTTGATAATATAGTTTTAATTCTGATTCAGGCATTACCACCCAATCATGAAGCAGTAATGCCTAAATGTTAGTCATAATTATTGATTTATCTTATCTTTATATTGCTGATTCTCCCCGCTCTCCTGTCCTTATCCTTACAACGTCCTCAATAGTGTAAACAAATATCTTTCCATCACCAACACTGCCAGTTTTTGACTTCTCTGCAATAGTAGTTATTACCTTTTCAGCCAATTCATCAGGCACAATTATCTCTATCTTTACTTTAGGAAGGAATCTCACCTCATATTCTTTGCCTCTATAAACCTCTATATAGCCCTTTTGTCTACCAAATCCTTTCACATCAGTTACTGTCATTCCGTGGATACCTACTTTGTTTAAGGCATCTTTCACCTCATCAAGTTTATAAGTCCTTATTATTGCCTCTATTTTTTTCATGATCCCTCCTTTAAACATGTAAATTATAGGCATTTTCTCTATGCTGACTTTCATCAAGTCCTATGATCTCATCTTCGATATAAACCCTATATCCAGTAATCGGCTTAATAATTAAGAATATTATTGATGTCACAATTGCAGTATAAATAATTGTCACAATAACGCTAATAAGCTGTGCTGTGAACTGTCCAGGATTTCCATAAAGCAGTCCCTTCCCCAATTCATTAATAGACGGATCAGCAAAAATTCCTGTTAATAATGCGCCAATAATCCCAGAAATACCATGGATACCAAATACATCAAGGGTATCATCATAGCCAAGTTTTGGCTTTAATTTAGCTACTGCAAAAAATGAAATTATACCTGCGATTATCCCAATTATCATGGCACCTTTTATATTCACAAAACCAGCTGCCGGTGTAATAGCAACAAGCCCTGCAACCGCCCCTGATGCAAGACCAAGGACAGTTGGTCTTTTTGAAATAATCCATTCAGTAAACATCCATGATATAGCAGCTAAAGCAGTAGCAGTATTTGTATTGATAAATGCCACACCTGCAAGTCCACCTGCTCCAAGAGCGGACCCTGCATTAAAGCCGAACCATCCAAACCAAAGGAGACCTGTTCCAAGAACTGTAAGGGTTAGATTATTTGGTATTAGTGAGTTATCCTTTCTTTTTCCTAATATCAATGCACCTATTAAGGCTGCAATACCTGCATTTATATGAACAACTGTCCCACCAGCAAAATCAAGGGCCCCAAGCTGGGCAAGAAAACCACCACCCCAAACCCAATGTGCAACAGGCAGATATGAAAAGGTCATCCATAAAATTACAAATATTACCCATGCAGAAAACTTGATCCTTTCTATATAAGCTCCACTTACAAGGGCAACAGTAATTGCAGCAAAGGTCATCTGAAAAACAATAAATATGTACTCAGGGATTGTCTTTGCTAACTCATTGATACTGTCAACCCCTACACCATTAAGAAAAAACTTATCAGGACTTCCTATTATGCCAGAAATATCTGAACCAAAGGTAAGGGCATACCCATATATAACCCACAGAACACTAACAATGCAAAACGTTACGAATGACATAGCCATAGTGTTAAGGGCATCTTTACGTTTTGCTAAACCACCATAAAAAAGTGCCAGACCAGGAAGGGTCATAAGCATAACAAGCGCTGTAGAGACAATCATCCATGCCGTATCTCCAGTATCAATTTTTAGAGGTGGTGGTTCTGAAGCCACATCTTCAGCAAAAGAAATACCTGTAATGCTAAGCAGGAATATTATCAAAAATATGTTAATAAGTCTCTTCATTTTTACCTCCGTTCATTTTGAATTTAAAAATTAAATGTTAGATTCAAGCCTGTTACAAATGTATCATCAAGATGCCCGTTTGGGTTATAGCCATGTCTTTTTGCCTTATCAGAAAGGGGAAACCAGTACTGAACAACAGGCTGAAGCGATAGATTTTGTGCTAATGGTATGGTAAAGCCAGCTTTGACCATGCCGTCATGAAATGCCCTGTATTTTTTGCCTGTGCCGCCTTCTGTTCTAAAGGCATCGTCATCACCTGAGAAATAACCAACAGATGCACCTAAATCAAGGGTTACATCCTTATAAATCTTCTCTGAATGGGATAGAGATAGATTTATGTATGTGCCTGGATAAGATGTTATATCACGATAAATCGTAAGAGTAGGCTTTGTGATTACATCATAACTTGCGCTCACAAATAGCTCCTCTGTCTCCTGTGCATATTTAGTCCCATAATAGATGTAACCGCCTGTCAGGGAGAGTTTGTCTATGCTGTAAGTATAACTAAGTGTCAAGTCAACCTCGTTGAAACTCTTATGTCCTTCCCTGTCTGGCACAAATGACTGGGTTGCTGTTTCATTACTGTCAATATTCCCCCAGAAACCGGCAGAAAATCCCTTGTAGGAAATTGTTATAGATGGCTGAATAATCATGCTATTTGTACTTAACTCATAACCCCTAAATACATACCTATTGAATACACCAACAGATGCACTCCCTGTTACCTTATCCTCTGCATAAAGATTAGTAGTAAAACTTACTACTAAAATAAGCATCAGAACTAAAACCTTTAAATTTCTCATTTTAAAACCTCCAATATTTTATTTATGCAGGAAACCTGCTATTTTTTTTT
>FMJZ01015737.1_pt1 | contig 10085 bp, 9 predicted proteins | sample 1987881 | NCBI WGS metagenome assembly FMJZ01 (sample SAMEA4378227, study PRJEB15110) | soil metagenome | biome: soil; feature: Field; material: Soil | place: India | collected 2015-03-11 | depth 0 m | reverse complement strand
GCGAGAAACTCAATGATTTATGACATATGAAAAACTGCTCTTCATCAAATTTCGGGGAATGAACTGATCTGGATTGTTTTTGGACGTGATGGGATTTGGTTAGGGCTGGGCGTCACTGTCCAGGCTTGATGTTAAACGTGATGATCGCCTGGTCGATGGCTTTGCCGCTCTGGTCTTTGAGAACGGCGAGGAATTGGGTGGGGCCAGGGGGAAAGCGCTTGGGGTTGGCAGTAAAGCCTACAGGCAGGCGCAGGCGCTGGGTGGGCCCAAGGCGGATGGCCCGTGGGCCGAAGAGCTTTTCGGTTCTGCCATCGCCTTTGGTGACGTAGAGCTCGCCGATGACTTGCCAGTCCTCTCTCTCAAGATTTGTGAGGGTTACGACGAACTCAATCCGTCCCGAGAGCGGAACGGTGAGTGAGCCTGTGGGGTCAAGGTGGACGGCGCGCCCAGGAATGATAGCGGGAGTCTCTATCGTCTTGGAACTCTGCGCCGATCTATGGGCCGGGGGTCGAGCGGGGAAGCGCTGCGGGTCGATGAAGTCCGAGCCATTCCCACTGTCATGGTGGGGGGATGGCGCAGGCTCGGTGAGTTTCGCTGGAGCGGTCCCAGGCGGCAAGGCGGAGGGCTGCTGGGGCATGGGCTGGGAGACGGACCACCCCATAAGCACCATCATCGCGATGATGAGCAACAAGACGCTCCCGCGTTGTGCCCGCTTGGTCTTCTTCATAGCGTGGTCATCTTATGTGAAGCGAGGCTCAACTCAAAAGAGAACGGCCCTCTGTCGTGACGAAGTCCGGCACTCAAGATAGTGACACAGGTTACTGTGAGGCCTTCGGCTTCTCACTTAAAAAGAGCGACCCCCCGGCCGTGCGTGAGCCAGGGGGCTGCTGATCGGAGGTTTCCGCCAATGTTTAGAAGATGGCTCCAGTATAAGAGTCCCTCACAGCACAAGAGAGGAGCCATGTCTGCCTCAGGAGCGTGAACCGAGAACTTTTCCTGGGGACATGGGCGTGTAACGGAGATCACCCAGCGCAGGCAAGCAGTTCCCTAAAGAGCGCTCGCGCGCGCTCGCGTGTCTCCTCGATAGTACCCGATGTGTCGAGCACGAAGTCGGCTTTGGGAGCGAGCAGTTCTGAGGGCGTCTGGGCTTCGACGCGCCGGCGCGCCTCGTCAGGAGAGAGCCCGCTGCGCTCGATCAGTCTTTGAATTTGCGCTTCGCGCGGGGCGCTCACCAAAATAATATAATCAAAAAAATCGCGCCGGACATAGGGCGATTCGAGCACAAGAGCTGCTTCTATGACTAAGAGCTTGGTGCCCTGAACACGATGCGCCTCGGCGAGCTTCTCCAGCGCTTCTTGGACAGCCGGGTGCACCGTTGCATTCACAAATTCCCGCGCTTCTGAATTGGAGAAGACGAGCGCGCCCAGCTTTTTTCGGTCAATCTCGCCGCCCTCTGAGAGAATCTGTTCGCCGAAGCGTGCGACAAGCTTTCGGTATGTCTCCGTATCTTTTCTGTACGTCTCCCAGGCGACCTTGTCGGCATCAATAACAGTGACGCCGGGCAGTTTCGCGGCTTCTTGGGCGACGAGGCTCTTGCCCGTAGCAATGCCTCCGGCAAGACAAACTATCAGCATTCTGTGAGTTCGCTTAGCCTTCAAAGCTTAAGAATTCGCGCCAACGTTGGTAGAGTTCAGCCGTGGCGCGCACGTCATCGAAACAGTACTGGGCGATCTCACGGTATTTGCCCTCAGCGAAGAGCTGGTTCATCTGCGGCCCGGAGAGGCGCCCCTTGGGACTGGGGATACCGAAGGCTCGACAGTAAAAATCAAGGCTGAACCGTCGGGTCACGCCGTGGAACGTCAATTGCTCTAAGAGATCTATGTGCTCGCTGTCGAAGCGCGAGAGCATCAAATTTCGACTGGGCTTGATGGCCAAAATTGCCGAGCGCAGCATCAGAAATGGGCAGTCGAAGCCCCGGCCATTGAACGTGATGAGCTGTTTGTAAGGGCGCACATCCTCCCAGAATCTCTTCAGAATCTCTGCTTCACTGCCCGACTCGTACTCAATGAGAGTATCTTCGGAGCGCCAGGACTCTTTGGTTGGGGCTTGATAGTAGACACGCCCTTTATGGCTTTCAACGTTGAGCATCGCGATGGCGACGACCTGGGCCGTGAACGGGTAAAGATTGAACTGAGCGATCAGCTCTTCGCGCTTGCGCTCTTGGCGCTCCGGGGTCTCCTCGCGCTCGGCCCATCTCAAAAGATATTCTCTCTGAGCTTCATCGAAAGACTCGAGGGGCAGTCCTACGGTTTCGATGTCGAAGACGAGTTGGGCCATAGAGCTATTATAATTCTTTATGGGCGTGTTCGACCAATCGTGCCCAGTCTATGGGCGCGCTCTGGTGTGGCTCGCTCACGATGTGCATAAAAAACTCGATATTCCCTGCGGGGCCTCTGATGGAGGAGTGCGTCGCGTTCACGACCGAGAGCTGCAACTGATCTTGTACGAAGCGCGCGAGGTCTTCCAAGACGCGCTGATGAGTGAAATAATCTTTGACGACCCCGCCGCGCCGGACGTGCTCTCGGCCCGCTTCAAACTGGGGCTTGACCAGACATATCAGATCGCTCTTGGGTTTCATGATCTCTTTCAGCGGGGGCAATATTAACTTGAGCGAGATGAACGAGACGTCCACAGTCGCGATGTCGACAAGTTCGCCGATCTGTTCGGGCTTCAAATACCGAGCGTTGATCTCCTCTAAAACAATGACTCTGTGATCGGTGCGCAGCTTCCAATCGAGTTGTCCCTTGCCGACGTCCACAGCATAGACTCTTTTTGCGCCGTGCTGGAGCAGACAGTCTGTGAACCCTCCAGTCGAAGCACCGACATCAAGACAGATCTTATCCGTGACGTCTATGTGAAAGACCCGAAGCGCATGTTCGAGCTTGAGGCCACCCTGGCTGACATAGCGCGATTTCTCTTTAACTTCGATGTGGGCATCGACGGGCACTTGAGCGCCGGGTTTGTCTATAATCTGCCCGTTGACGAGTACCAGCCCTGCAGCTATAGCACGCTGCGCTTGGGCGCGCGAATTGAACAGCCCGCGATCTGTAAGCAGAAGATCAAGGCGCTGCTTCGTCATGGTCTTGTTTGAATCACCTGCGCTAGCTCATTATACTTTGTGCAGGGGAGAATTGATATGCAGCTCGAACAACAACGGAAGCGACGGCCTTGGGGACTTGTCGTTTTATTGGTATTTTTCACGATCTATATGATCTTTCAGGTACAGGTTTGGATCGAAAAGCCCCGGCAGACCAAGCCGATCACGTATCTGTTCGATCAGCCTGTATCGGTTCCCGTAGAAGCGAGTGAGGACTGGCTGCGCGGTGCGGTGTGGATCAAGCCTCGGCTTTTGGCGTGGAGCGCAGCGTTCTCTCCCGATGGAGAGTTTATAGCAGTACCAATGGGCTTTGGGGTGATCGGGATCTTCCGCGCGCAAGACGGCAGCTTGGTACGCATGTTGGCAGGACATAAGCGCCGAATCGAATGGGTCGATTTTTCGCCCGATGGGCGGTTTTTGGCTTCTGGAGATGATGATGGCAAAGAGATTCGACTCTGGAGCCTCGCCACCGGGGAGACTGTACAGAGATTTCCGTGCAAGTCCTTATGTGGGAGAGCTGCCTTCTCACCCGATGGGCGCTGGCTCGCTTTTGAATACGAAAACACCCTTAAAATGTGGGAGATCGAAACTGGCCAAGAAAGGGCTATCCCTACAGGGTATCTCGGCTATAGAAATTTCGTGGAGTTCTCCGATGATGGGCAACTGATAGCCTCCAGCAGCTTCACAAGTGGCACTGTTAGGGTTTGGAGGGTGAGCGACGGAGCAGAGCTGTTTACGATAAAAGAACCAGCTTTTGGTCCTGTTAACCTCTCCATAGGAGGATCGCTGCTTGCGTCCGCAACTCCAGACGGGGTTATCAAGTTGTGGCGTTTGCCTGAGGGGAGTCTCGTGCGGACTATCTCTGCTCATCGCAAAGCGCAATTGCCCCCTAACGTGCTCTTTTCGCCACAAGGTGATCTGCTCGCGTCAAGCTCTGGGGGGACCATCAAGCTCTGGAGTCCTGAGGGACGGTTTCTGGGGCGGCTTAATTGGCAAGCGGGTATGCCCCTGGTGTTCTCCCCCGACGGGAAATATTTAGCCTCAGGAGGTGCAACGCTCAAGCTCTGGCAGATCTCTGATAAGTCTTTGAAGCTGAATCTTGGAGGCGTTCATGTTCTCAGAACAATTTGGGAAGGAATAGAATCGCTTGCTTTCTCCCCTGATGGTACCTTGCTGGCCACTTCGTTTTCGTATCCGGCGGAAGGCGTGAAACTATGGCAGATGCCTGAGGGTCGTCTTGTGGGAATGCTGCCCACGTCGGGATATGCATTGGCCTTCTCTCCTGACGGCCAGCTCTTGGCCGTGGCTGAAACGAAAGCCATCACGCTCTGGCGAGTCAAAGATGGAAAGCGTGTGCGCTCTCTCTCCTGTAGTTTTTCCATAATAAATCGTTCGCTCGCTTTCTCACCAGATGGAACGCTCTTGGCAGCTGTTTGTGCTGATCGACTTGAGGTCTGGAAGGTCTCAGATGGCAGCAAGCTCTTTGTCCCATGGATTCAATGGATTCGAGGAACAGGGATCGCCTTCTCGCCGGATAGTGAGCTTCTTGCTGTCAACGGGGACGGTGTGATGCTCTATAACGCTCGTGATGGCAAAGAGGTGCGCACGCTCCTTAGGAATCGCTATTGCTCAGCAGGTTGTGCTGTGGCTTTTTCATCTGATGGCCAGCTTGTTGCGGCCTCTATTGAATACGATTATGGTTCTTATGGTATTAAGATTTGGAAAGTTTCAGATGGTCAGGAGGTACGTAGCTATCAAGCAGAGTCGCGTTATTTGAATAAAGCAGTAGCCTTTGTCCCTAGCAAGAAGGTCTTGGCCATTGCGGAAGGGAGCACGATCAAGCTGTGGGATCTTGAAAGTGACGAGTGGGTTGGCTCTTTTCAAGGGCATACCAGTGAGAACAGAGCCCTTGCTATTTCGCCAGACGGCAAATACCTAGCCTCCGGCGGTGACGACGGCGTGGCGCTCTGGCAGATCAAAACCGAGTGATCACCGGGTCTTTGTGTAGCTCATCAGCCCCTCACGCAAGACTCTCATCGCGCGCTTGAGCGCGTCTACATTGAGCACATACGCGATTCTCACTTCGTCGCGGCCCTTCCCCGGAGTCGCGTAGAACTCTGCTGCCGGCGCAAGCATCACCGTCTCGTTCTCTAAAGCAAAGTCTGTCAGGAGCCAGCGCGCAAAGTGCTCGGCATCCTCGACGGGGAGCTTCGCGGTCACATAAAACGCCCCTTGGGGCTTGACAGAGATAACTCCGGACATCTTTTGCAGTTCAGCGTAGACTAAGTCTCTGCGCCGCGCGAACTCCGCGATCATCTCGCGTATAAAATCCCGATACTGCGAGGACTTCAAGAGATGGATCAGCCCGTACTGTTCCAGAGTCGGCGGCGACAGCCGCGCTTGCGCGAACTTCAGCGCCGACTCCATCACTGATGGATTCTTACTGGCGATCACGCCAATGCGCGCCCCACACGCGGAAAATCTCTTCGAGATGCTGTCGACCAAGATCGCACGGTCTTCTATGCCCGAAAGCTGCAGGACGCTGATCGCTTGCGCACCGTCATATGTGAACTCGCGATAGACTTCGTCAGCGATCAGATAGAGACTATGCTGGCGTGCGATCTCCGCCAGCATTTCAAGCTCGGCTTTAGTGTAGACGACACCCGTAGGGTTGCCCGGATTGCAGAAGAGTATTGCTTTGGTCTTAGAGGTGATCTTGCTCTCTATAGATTTTCTCTCTGGCAGGCGAAAGCCGTCTTCAGCCCTTGTCTCGATGGGCACGATCTGGATCCCCGTGATCTGCGCATAGGAGTTATAGTTCGTATAGTACGGCTCAGGAACCAAGATCTGATCGCCAACGTCCGTGACAGCTAAGAACGCGAACGTGATCGCTTCGCTGCCACCAGTCGTGATGATCATCTCGTCGCGCGTGAGCGCGATGTCGAACGTGCGATAGTACTCGATGAGTGCGTCGAGAGCTTCCTCCAGCCCTTGGGAAGGGCTGTACGCGAGAACGCCCTGCGCAGCCTGGCGGATGCCGTCAAAGTACTCTTTGGGCGTAGGGATATCGGGTTGCCCAATATTTAAGTGATAGACTCTCTTCCCGGCATGTTTGGCTTGGTCAGCGAGGGGTTTGAGCTTCCGAATAGGCGAAGCCTGAACGATTTTCGCTCGCCAACTGATAGATGGCATAGGTCCTCCTTTTAGGAAATCAACTCGGGCCGGCCCGCTCCAGAAACGGCGCCCGCAGGAGACATCTTACCGTTGCTCCCTTCCGGGCCTGGCGGGGTTTGACGGCCTGCGCCGCCGCTCCGCAGCGAGCCGACCCCAGCCAGACTTCGTCTGGACTGTGCCCTGTGCCGCCTCCGGCGGCACGATGTCTGGTGCAGGCGAAGCCTGCTGGCGGAGAGGGTGGGATTCGAACCCACGGCCGACTTACGCCGGCACGTGCTCTCCAGGCACGCCCCTTAGTCCACTCGGACACCTCTCCAGATTGTCAATAAAAGTTTATCCCAAGCTTTGCGCTCTGTCAATCGCGTCACTATTTGACAGCTCTGTGGAACTTTTTCTACACTCACCCTATCTTATATCTGAGGAGGTCGCTATGCTCAAGGAGTTCAAAGAGTTCGCGATGCGCGGCAACGTGCTGGACATGGCCGTCGGGATCATCATTGGTGTGGCCTTCGGCAAGATCGTCAGCTCGTTCGTCAACGATATTCTCATGCCACCTATTGGGTTGCTCTTGGGGAGAGTCGATTTCTCGAATTTGTTTATCAATCTCTCTGGAGAGCCCTATGCGTCACTGGCTGAGGCTAAGGCTGCGGGAGCTCCGACGATCAACTATGGGGTCTTTCTCAATACGGTGCTCGACTTTATGATCGTGGCGTTCGCGGTCTTCTTAGTGATTCGACAGATCAATCGCTTAAGACGACCGCCTGAGCCCGCGCCTGCGGCCCCGACTACGAGAGAGTGCCCCTATTGCTTCTCAGTGATCTCTATCCGCGCGACGCGTTGTCCTTATTGTACCTCCGAAGTGCAATCGTGAAGCAAGACTGGGTATAATGGCGGGCGATGAAGATCGTTTGGCATCCCAAGTGTTTAGAATATGGTGCTCCTGGGCATCCGGAAAGCCCCGAACGGCTTGTCCACGCGTATGAGTTCTTGAGCGATCCCAAGCTGGGTTATGAGTTCGTCTTCGCTGAGCCAGCTCGTGAAGAAGATGTGCTTCGTGTGCACTCGCCAAGGCACGTTGAGGACGTCAAGAAGCTGCGCTTCTACGACCCCGACTCCCCCAGATACCCGAATATCTTTGAGTACGCCTTGCTCTCAGCGGGAGCAGCGATCCAAGCCATGAAACTGGACGGCTTTTCGCTGATGCGTCCGCCGGGGCATCACGCGGCGAAAGAGCGCGTTGCCGGGTTCTGCTATCTTAATAACATTGCGATTGCTGTGAGAGCCTCGGGCAAGAAGACTCTTATTGTCGACATCGACGGCCATCACGGCGATGGCACGCAAGCGATCTTCCTCGGCGATCCTCAAGTTATTTATATCTCTCTGCACAGCTTCCCCAACTATCCGGGGACAGGCCTGCGCTCGGAGGGGAATTGCTATAATTATCCCTTGCCCTTCAATTGCGGGAACAAAGTCTATCTGCAGACGCTGGACGAAGCGCTCACGGCAATAGATCTCAGCGGGGTTGAGCAAGTCGCGATCTCAGCTGGATTTGACACATACTATAAAGACCCGTTGGCGTCGCTGGGGCTGACGACGGAGGGGTATTTTCGCATCGGACAACGTATCAAGCAACTAGGATTGCCGACGTTTGGAGTGCTGGAGGGCGGCTATAACGTCGAAGATTTGGGGAAGAACATTCATGCGCTGCTGAGCGGGCTCGGCTCTTAGAGCTGAAGCACCCTATACTCATGCTGGCACGGCGGCCCGCTCGCGATCATAAAGACGCGCTCGCGCAAACCCATCACGACTGAGACAACGCTCGCATAGCGTTCTTCAGGCGGGAAATTCTCATCGGGATGGCGGCAGAGCGAGTACGGAAAATCATCGTGATCGCGCAGGATCTCGAGAGCTCGCTCCAGTGAAATCTGAGAGCTTGTGCGCAGCAGATGCTGGACGCGAGCCAATCTCTGTTCGGTGCTGGGGCGCTTGGATGTATAAATATTGCGTGTCAGACCAGCAGCACGTAAATCGAGAAAGTGATTTGTGTGCGCGAGCCAGCCGTCTCTGGGAACAATTCTGCTGACACCCGTCGGCGCAGTCTCAAGATCAATGACTCTATCGGGCGCTTGAGCGATGAGAAAGTTCGCGGAGACGCTGCGCTCACCCTCGGCGACGACGCGCACAGCTTGGTCAAAGTCTGTGCACCGTAAGATCTCCCAGCAGCGCACATGGAAAGGCTTGGCCAGCAGCGCCCAATTGTCGTGCTCTGAGTTCAGCCCATTGATAGCCAACCCTAAGCCTGCAGAGTTCAGCCCGATCTTGCCTCCGACGATCCCTGCTTCAGTAAAACAAAGAATTTCAGGCGCTCCTGGCTCGCGGATCTTTAAGATTACGCCCTGAACGTCGGGAATCCAGTCCCAGTTCTCAGCTACCAGCAAGTGTCCGTTCATGGATCTCTGTGGTAGCACGGCGAAGCTCGTGCAGCCGTCGCGGCCCACACCCCCGGCCCCTCTCCCGTGGTGACCTACGGGAGAGGGGTGCCCGCAGGGCGAGGTGAGGGCCTGTTGTGTTACTTCGCTGTAGATCAGCTCATAACGCGCATTCAGCGCTGCGATCTCTAGAAGCTCTCTCTGGGATCCCTTGGCGACGCCGTGCATTGCTTCAGCATACTGGGGCGCAAGCTTCTCGATCACGCGCAAGTACAGCCCAGCACGGCGTAAGACTTCAGCTTTAGGGAGTTTGGTCTCGTGTTCGAAGCGATAGAAATAAATATCTAAGTTCTGGGCGATCAGCTTGTGTGCGAGCTCGCCGTGTGTCAACCCCTGCTCGTAGGGCGCGCCCGCAAGTTCTACAACCGGCAGCGTCGTCTGCTTGGGTGCCGTCATGTAAACTCTTTCGCGAACGTGATCCATGCCGGCTGACGCACAAAGCCCAGCTTCTCGTTGATTGCCAGCATCCCGACGTTAGTGCTGTCGTTCCAGGTTTTTATGACGTCGTAGCCGTGCGCGCGAGCGTATTCGACGGTCTTGAGCTTGAGCGCCATCGCGACGCCCTTGCCGCGATACTCGCGGCGCACTCCCGTCAGCCCTTGATATAAGTCTTTCGGCTCGTCCTTGCTCCGTCGTAAGTTGCTCTGTCCGATGTATTTTTCTCCATCCTTGGCAATGAAGTATCCCTCAGCGATGGCGTCAGGGTGCTCTATGCTGTAGCGCATAAAATGTTCGAAGTCCACAGGCGTGTACTGATCGGGATGGGGCACGTCCTCCATGATGATGACGAAGAGTTCGTGCAGTTTCTTGAGGCAATCCGGATCGCGCTGGCGTTCTTCAGCGAGCGTTGTGATCGTCAAGCCATGGGCTGAGAACTTTTCGAGATAGTGCGCGAACTTGGAGAAATCAAAGTCTTTGACGGTCAAGCGCGATTCCCAGGTGCGTCGGGTTTCAGAGAAGCCATTCTTCTTCAAGAATGCGATGCTGCGCGGATAATCTTCGCGGGCGCTGGCGAAAGCGCGCACGACTTTGTGCACAAGTAGATCGTTCAAGATTCTCTCGTAGAGCGCGCGGCCGATGCCATGTCTTTGAAAATCGGGGTGGACGCCAACGTAGACCCAGAACTTCTGGGGATGGAACATATTGGGCATGTGATTGTACTCGGCGTAGCCTACGACGCGCTTATTGACTTCAGCGACGTAGCGTTTGAAGATATATTTTTTATCGAAGTGCTCGTCGTCGTAGCGGATCTCGTCGGCGCTGTA
>FMJZ01002395.1_pt1 | contig 10085 bp, 9 predicted proteins | sample 1987881 | NCBI WGS metagenome assembly FMJZ01 (sample SAMEA4378227, study PRJEB15110) | soil metagenome | biome: soil; feature: Field; material: Soil | place: India | collected 2015-03-11 | depth 0 m | reverse complement strand
GAAGAGCAGGCAAACTTTGTCCGCTTAGTTCACCCTGAACCCCTTGATTTTGTTGACTGTCACATTTACCTTGAGCGTGGAGAAAATTTTGACCAGTTGGTGTTGCTCAAACAGGTTGCGAGTGAACTTGACAAACCCTTTTATGTGGGTGAGGCGGGAATTTCGATCAAAGTGCTCGGTGAGCAAGGCTACGCTCACCCCGTTGCGCAAGATGGGTTGAGACTTTTGCTTGAAGCGATGGAAACGCTGGATGTGCCCTTGGTTCTGATTTGGGCGTGGGAAGATTTTTGTAAACCACCTCATGAACCAAATATCCGACCTGAAGTTCATAAGGATGTCGTGGCGCTGCTGAAGGAAACGCAGAACCGTTGGCGAGCGAACACTCAACCCTCAAAGCGAGAAATTTCGGATGCACAAAAGCAGCGTCTCCAATCCATCGCTCAAAGGTGGCGTGAAATTGTCAAGTGAGTCAAATTTCCTTAAATGAGGAAGGTGGAAAAGATGGTGCTTGGAAAAGCGATGGGCGTTTTCGCTGCTTGGTTCGCTGCTGTCGTCTTTTCATCAACAGTGTATTTTCAAAAGGCAACAAAAACGCAGCCCACTTCCGCTCAAGCCCAACAGCGGGTCGTCGTTGAGTGGAATTTCAACAAGGACGGCGATTTTGAAGGATGGACGCCCAACCGAGAAATCGTTGATGCGAAAGTGGAAGGAGGTATCCTTTCGTTTAAAACTGTCGGCGCAGACCCAATTTTTGAATATCGCTTGCCCCTTGACATTCCTGCATCGCCTTGGCATGTCATTGAAGTCCGCCTCAAAGCCGACCGAGATGGTGCTGCGGAATTTTTCTGGAGCAACACAACCGAACCGCCATATGGTGGGTTCAGACCAAACAAACGAACAACATTTTGGGTCACCGGTGACGATCAATGGCGAACTTACCGAATCCTTCCTTTTTGGCATCCTGAAGGCAAAATCATCCGCCTCCGTTTTGACCCCTACGGAGGTGCGAATTTTCAAGTTGACTACATTCGCATTATTGAAGTGCCGATAGGGCAAGTGAAGGGTTGGTTTGCGGTTGGGGAATTGGAATTGCAGCGGCAGCGAGATGGTTTGACGGCAGTGATGCGTGAACCTGATGCATTGCTACTTATGCCCGTTTCGGTTGGTGCAGAGGACAACGCTTTCGTGTCCATCCGAATGGCAGTTAACGGGGGCAACATTGCTACCCTCTTTTTTGCAACTGAGCAAACTCACGGTTTGCACAACCGTTCATTTCCCATTATCGCTGACGGCAAGGTGCATACTTACACTTTGGGCATGCTTGGATTAACTCAATGGCAAGGTCACATTATCGCTGTTGGGCTGAGACCGACGGATGTCATTGGTGTTAGAGCACAAATCTTTTCAGTGCAAATTAGTGACCGACCGCAAGGTGAGCCTGAATTGAAGGTGAAAGTTTTCGCTTTGGATGATGCAACGCCGAGAGCAGGTGTCCCGTCGGAACTTTTCGCTATCGTGACGAACCAAAGTGGAAAAACTTTGCGCAATGTCAAAGCGACTCTGAGATTGCCTGCAGGTATTGAGATAATCTCGCAGCCAAAGCCTATTGACAGTTTGGAGTTTGACGAAGAAACCGAATTGAGATGGCGAATCGTCGCTCGCAAACCTTTGAAGGGCACAGCAATCTTGACAGTTACCGCTGACAAAGTTTCTCCTGTGACGACCAAATTGGCGATTGACTTTCCGCAACGATTGTCAATTGCAAAGAGTGAATATGTTCCTGAACCGAGACCTGTTCGGGGCAAGTATGAGGTCGGTGTTTACTATTTTCCTGGCTGGAAGAGTTGGGGGCAATGGCGGCCGATTTTCCCTTTTCTTGAACGAAAGCCTGTTTTGGGCTGGTATCGTGAAGGTGACCCAGAGGTTGCCGATTGGCACATCAAATGGGCAGTTGAACATGGCATCACTTTCTTCGCCTACGACTGGTATTGGGTTCAGGGGGCAAGGCAGTTGGAGCATGCTTTGCATGATGGCTACATGAAAGCACGGTATCGGCGTTTGCTCAAGTTTTGTCTACTTTGGGCGAACCACAACCCACCAAAAACCTCGTCGTTGGAAGATTGCATCGCCGTCACTCGCTTTTGGATTGCCAACTATTTCCGCTTGCCCGAATACTTCACTATTGATGGCAAACCCGTTGTCATCATTTTTAGTCCGCATAGGCTCACGGAAGATTTGGGCAGCGAAGGTGTGGGCAAAGCGTTTGATGCAATGCGACAAGAATGCGTTAATCATGGGTTGAAAGGGCTTTACCTTGTCGCTTGTGTTTGGGATGCAGGACAAGCACAGCGAGCGGCTATGGAAGGTTACGATGCCGTAACCGCTTACAACTGGCCGACTTTGGGCATGAAGCCTGAGGAAAAATGGTCACCCTTTGATGCGCTCATTGACGCTTACCATCGCAATTGGGAACACATAGCCGAAAGCAGCCCAACTCCGTTGATTGTTCCCATTTGCGGTGGATGGGACAGCCGGCCTTGGCACGAGGACAACGCTGTCGTTCGGTTCGGTCGCAACCCCGAAAACTTCAAGCGCCATCTTCAAGATGCAAAAGCATTCCTTGACAAATTTGTGTTACAAAGGAAAGCGTTGCCAATTGCAATCATTGAAGCATGGAACGAATGGGGCGAAGGCAGTTACATTGAGCCGCACGCAGAATTTGGGTTCGGTTACTTGGACGCCGTCCGTGAAGTCTTCACCGATGCACCTAAAAAGCACCTTGACCTTACACCTACTGATGTTGGCCTTCCACTCAAGGAAGTGGAGCGATTGCCATTGGACAAAAATGTGTGGGAGTTTGAGCAAAATGCAGAAGGTTGGGAGAATTGGATGCAAATTGATAATGTGCGAGCGGAAAACGGTTGCCTCGTCGGTAGGACAACGGGAAATGACCCAGCATTTTTCGGTCCACCAATACAGTTGCGAGCGAGCAAGTATCGCTTCGTCGCTGTTCGGATGAGGTTGACGAAAATGGATGACCAAGCTCAGGCTAAGCAAGATGTAGGGCAACTGTTTTGGAGGACAATGACTTTGCCCGAAAGCGAGACGACGAGTTTTCGGTTCACAGTGAAAATTGACGGTCAGTGGCATGAGTATCGCTTGCCTGTGCACGAGAATAAGCGTTGGCATAGTGTCATCACGAGACTTCGCCTTGACCCTTGCACGCAACCGAATGTGCTTGTGGAGATTGACAGCATCAAAGTTTTGAAGGACATGTGAGCAAGGAGGGAAAGCCAAGCGATGGTGACAAGCCGCGATGCATGGAAGTTGATAGGGATCCTGGCGCTCTGCTATGTCGGCGTTCAGATAATTCTGGCTCTGATGCTCCTTTCTTTTCGCAGCTGGTTTGGGATAGACACCCTCGTTTTATTGAACGCCCTTTCCCTTTTAATCATCCTGCTCCTACCGACACTCGTTTACGGTTTGGCAAAAGGTTGGAATTTACGGGAAGCGTTTCGGTTGCACCCTGCTTCTTGGCAGGTAATTGCTGCGACCGTTTTAGGCACATTCGCTTTGGGTTTGGCTGTCTCGCAAGTAGTCCTTTGGTTAGTTCAATTGAGCAAGCACTTACCATTGCTTGAACACAGCGAATTCATAAATTTGCTTTCTGCAATATCACGAACGAAGTCGCCAGTTTTGCTTTTGATTGCTATCATGCTCCCTGCTTTTCCTGAAGAGTTGGTCTTTCGTGGGGTAATTCAGCAAGGTTTTGAGAAGCGATACACGCCTGCTGGTGCGATTGTTTTAACGAGCCTAATCTTTGCTTTGTTTCACCTTGACCCGATTCAAGGGTTGATCGTAACTGTAATTGCCCTTTTTTGGGGCTGGGTTGTTTGGAGAGCTCAGAGCATTTTGCCATCTTTAATCGCTCATGCCTTGCAAAATGGGTTGACAATCATTTCGGTGTTGATCACAGCAGCGCAAAAACAAGAAGGTGTTTTTGAACCTTTGCAACTGCAATCGGTTGAGCCCTATTGGGCAGCGGCAGTCGGTGGTCTTTTGTTTTGGTTTGCGATGGTGATAATCTTAACTCGGTGCTTACCGAAACGAGGTGAAAAAGATGGCTCAACAGCCAACAGAACTCACACCGATCAAGTTAGGGTTGCCAATGGGAACGATGGAGGCAGAAGTTCTGAACTTGATGAACGCAGCGGACTTGAGGGTTGACAGGTTGACACCTCATTATGCGATTATTGACGACCCAAGAGTTTCCGATGGGGTTTTCGGTGAACCGAGGGATTTGTGGACGATGGTCGCTCAAGGCGAATTGGACGCAGCAATTGTCCCCTTTGACGATGTCGCTGAAGAGATGCGAAAACGACCAACAGTAAAGCAAGTCCACATGGAGACTATATCAAGCGAACTTTTGTTCATCGCCAATAAAAAGAGTTGGCTGGAAAGGGAGCAGGAGATGAAAGACCTTTTGATGTTGATTCGCGGTGCTGTGGAGGCGAGGGGTCGGGTTTTGATCGTGTTGAATGTTGATGAAGAGCATTTGCAAGATGTCTTGTCAATGCTACCCGCTTTGCGTTCACCCACCGTCTCGCCTTTAGCGGAGCCTCACATGTTCTCCGTTATGTCGGTTGTGTCCCGTGATGAAGTGAACCGCTTGATTCCAGAACTTTTGCGTTTGGGAGCAAACGACATTGTTGAGTTGCCCATAACAAAACTCATCAGGGGCGAACGCTAAACTTGAAACGCTGTCAAACCCCATACCAGAACCTCAAAATTTTCGCCACTGTTGGACGAACCTGTTTCCTCGTAACAATCATGTCAATGTGACCGTGCTGAAATTGAAACTCTGCTTGCCTGTGTTCTTTGGGCACTTTGATTTTCAGCGAAAGTTCAATCACTCTTGGTCCTGTGAAACCGACCAACGCACCAGGTTCAGCAAGGATGATGTCAGCAAGGGAGCCGAAAGATGCGTGAACACCTGCCATGCTGTCTGTCAAGAGAGCGATGTAAGGCAAACCTGCTTCCTGCAGACGACCGCAAACTGCGCTGGTTTTTCCCATCTGCATCAAAGACAGAATGCCTTCCTGCATCCTTGCGCCACCACCACTTCCGATGACGATGAAAACGGGCAGCTTTTCATCCATCGCCCGCTCCATCAAACGAGCAATTTTTTCACCGACGACGCTCCCCATACTCCCGCCCATAAAGTTGAATTCCGTTATTCCGATAGCAACGGGCATTCCTTCAATGGTCGCTTTTCCCGTTAATGCTGCATCCTTCAAATTCGTCCTCTTTTGATCACGACGAACCTTATCGGCGTATTCAGGGAAGTTCAAGGGGTCAGCAGGTTGAAGTTCAGCGTCCCATTCAACGAATGAACCTTCATCAACAGTAATTTCAAGCCGTTCCCACGCACCAATCCGCTCGTGGTAACCGCAACGAGGGCAAACTCTCAGATTTTGCTCAAAATCCTTCTTATAGACCATCGCCTCGCAATTTCCGCATTTGTGCCACACATCGGTTGGAAGTTCGGCAAGGGCAAACGGGGAAGTTTCGGTTTGCATGTTTTCTTTTTGCTCCTCTACCACGACGAACACCTCCTACCGCTGCTTTAGTGCTCCAAAGGGTGCAACCCAGCGGTATCCTCATTTTAGCGAGTTCTGCGTTGAAAAGCAACATTTGACACAATCAACCTAAGGGCTTCGGGCATAGGGGCTTGTCAGGAGAGTTTCCCGCCTTTCCCTTCGGAACGGTTTTTGGGGCTTCAACCTAATAACAATCAAAGCAACTGCGCAACAAACTTTAATGGCTCTGCATAAAAAAGTCTTTACAAAAAGTTAGCAGTAAAGAACACTTGGAGGCGACGGATGTGAAAGTTTTTCGGGACTTGACAGAAATACCACACACTCAAAGGGCAGTGACGATAGGAGTTTTTGATGGCGTCCATTTGGGGCACAGAGGACTGCTCAACCGACTCGTCTCAATTGCTCGCTCTGAAGGGCTGACGGCGACTGTCATGACTTTTTCCAACCATCCCCAATCGACCCTAAACCCACCAGCCCCTCAACTCTTGACAACAGTGGAAGAAAGACTGTCGCTCTTTAAAGAAACAGGCGTGGACGAAACGGTTGTCTTGCCTTTCACCCTTGAATTCTCCAGACTGACCGCAGAGCAATTTTGTCGTGACATTTTAGTTGACAAATTGATATGTAATTTGTTAATTGTTGGCGACGATTTTGCGTTGGGATATCGCCGCGAGGGCACGATCAGTAGGTTGAGAGAATTGGGAGAGCAGATGGGTTTTAAAGTTGTGGCTATTTCGCCGATCGTGAAAGGGAACATAAGAGTGTCAAGCAGTGAGATTCGGAATTTGCTTTTGCAGGGTGAGGTTGAGCGAGCAAATGAACTGCTTGGGACATTTTACCGCATTGCTGGTGTCGTTGTCCCTGGCGCTGGTCGGGGGCGGAAATTGGGCTTTCCTACAATCAACTTGAAAGTTGCGTCAGAAAAACTCCTGCCTCGGTACGGAGTTTATGCAGGGCGAGTTTACATAGCGCAAGGGGTGTGGAACACAGCAGCCTACATTGGTCAGCGCCCCACTTTCGGAGAGAAAGAACCTGTTGTAGAAGCCCACTTGCTGGAGTTCAACGGTTCAGTCCCTCAAGGGACTTCTGTCATTTTAGAATTGGTTACTTTCATTCGCCCTGACCAGCATTTTGATTCCCCTGAAGCCTTAATTGCTCAGATGAACCGAGATGTTCTGGCTGTTCAGGAACGGATGAGAGCTTTGTCGGGCTAACCTTGCGCTGAGACGAATTCGCTAAATCGTGAATTCCCATTGCGATAACGTAGCCGAGGGCTGCTCCACCGAGGACGTCGTGCCACCAGTGGGCGTGGGAGGCAATTCGGCTAAGCCCTACAATGGCTGCGAACAGGAACCATAACCAACCCCAACGAAAGCGCAAACTCATGACAGTGGCGTAAGCGAAAGAGGCTGTTGTGTGCCCGCTCGGGAAACTATTAAAAAAACGCCCATCTGGGCGCATTTCGCCGACAGTAAATTTGAGGGTTTCAATAGCCAATTGGGCGACCAAAAGGGTCACGACCAACCGCCACAACACTCGTCGGTCATGCCAAATTGCTACCAAGCCACCGATTGCTAAAGCCCACCAATACTTACCCCCTATTTCGCCTGCAACTTGCCTAACGATTTGGGGCAATTCTGGCGGTTCAGTAGGTGATTTTGGCAAGAGTGCTATTATTGCTGTAACGACGAAGATCAAGAGAGCAATGGAGGCCAAAATTAACTTCGTCTTTGGTTGAGCGAAACCCTTTCCCGTCAGCCCTTTCTTAACCTCAAACATCAAAAATCACCTGAGCCCTGAGCAAGTCATTCGCTTGCTCTATCTTGAACATGTGGTGGGTGACCGCCTTGATATGGTGTAGCAGAACAATCCCATCATGCAATTTTTCGCCCCGAACTAAGCCTTTAACCGATGTTTCCGTCACCTCGGTGACTTTCACTTCCCGTGGAATGAACTTCTCTGACTCCCATAGATAATGGAGTTCTTTGAGCCACTTCAAAAGCAGCCACTCCTTTTCAGGGACAGGGGTTTCCGCTACCACTTGCCGCTGTTCCTTTGGGGCTACTGTATCCAAGTCTACCATCAGACTGAACATGCCCATAGCGGCGTTTTCCAACAGTTCTGGGTAGTTGCGCCCATATGCAACTATGCCCACATCAGCGGTATGGTCTATGATTTCAAAGGGTTGGAGCTCCTGCTTCATCCAATTTCACCTTCCGCCCGGTTTTTTTACTGCAACAATTTTGTCACATGAGGAGAGAACATGGAAACTTCAAGTGCAAGTCCAAGGCATGCTTGGGTTTTAGCGAAAGCAAGTTCCGCAAATGTTTCACGTGAAACATTTATGGATTCCCAGCGTCTTGAAGGGATTTTGGCGACGGATTTTAAACGCATGGTCTATAATTTTGGTTGTCAGTTCGCCAGAAATCGGCGTCTTGATTACACGGAGGCGGTTGCATTGATGATGCTTTTGTGTGCTTTGATCGGTTTGGTAAGCGGGATTGTCGGAGCGATGACTGGCGTTGGCGGAGCACTGCTTGCTGTCCCCTTGCTCTTAACCACACCCTCGTTGCTGAATTTGCCTAACATCACTGTGCACGCTGTGACTGGACTCGCTATGGTTCAAGGCTTGACTACAAATTTAATTGGCGCTCTGGTTCACAGGAGGTCTGGCTTCGTTTCGGGCTTTTTGCTTCAGTGGGCAGGTTCGGGCATCGTTATTGGAAGTTTGTTCGGCTCGGTAATATCCCGATGGTTGCCAAGCCGCTGGTTGCTTTTTATGCTCGGCTTGGTTTTGCTCTTTTGTGCTATTCAAATGCTCCGACCAGCGTCTTCTGAACCTAATGGTGAATTCACCCCGAGTGCCCCGTTCCACTTTGCGGTCGCAGGGCTTGTTACTGGCATCCTTGCAGGCGCGACAGGTCTGGGGACGGGCAGTTTAACCATTGTCCTGCTTGTTTACTGGCTCAAAGTACCTGTTCGCATTGCCATTGGCAGCACCTTAGGCATCTCGCTTTTGGCTGCCATTGCTGGGACATTGGGCAAAGCCTTAACTTTGCAAGTCCCATTTATTGAAGCAGTCGGGTTGAGCATTGGTGCGGCTTTGGGTGCAGTTTGCGGAGCAAAAATTAGCCACAAAGTTCCTGCAAGGACTCTGCGCCGAGTCCTCGCCACTTTTATCGCCATCGCTGCTTTTCATGCCTTATGGCGTTTCTTGCGCTAAAATGTTGCCTGAGGCTCTATCCTTGTAGCGCAGCGAAAATGTTTCACGTGAAACAATTTCGGAATCGCAAGCAAATACTTGTTTTTTTTGACATCGCTTTTGTTTCATGCGAGGATTGTGCAGTTGGTGAAAAAGGCAGCATCTTCGCTTGTCGGCGATGGCAGTTTAATGGCCGTCGGAGACAAGACCAACGATGCTGAACCAAAAATAGAGTTTGGCACGATTTGCAATTGAAAAATCAACTGTGTAAACCCCGTCAAGGGCAAGCGGAGGGAGGGAGTGGGCAATGAGACACTTGGCGCTCAGTTTGATAGTCACCTGGGTGTTGGGAGCAAGCCTCCTTTTTGCCTCTGTGCCGTCGGTTATGGAGGCAGAAAAAGCAGAATTGGGCAAGGGTGTCGCTATTATTCGACATCACAGCGCCAGTGGCGGCGCTTTCGTGGAAGCGAGAAATGACGCTACACTGAAATTTACTGTAAATGCACCTAAACCAATGCAAGTGCGTGTCATTTCTGTCTTTTGGCGAAACAGCGCCCGTTTCCAGCCTCGCTTCTTTCCCTACCCCTTATCAACATTGTTTGGTCCAGACATCGTCGCCGCTCCCGGTAATCGCATTTACTTCACCGCACCCGAAAAGTGGTCAAATTGGCATCTTAGACGCGCAAACGAGCAAACTTGTTGACAGCATCTCGGTAGGCGGATACTTGTCTGACCTCGTTGCCGATGGACAAACTCGTCGCCTTTTCGTTGCTGATGCATGGAACGGACGTGTTTTGGTAATTGATTCCACGACAAACGGCATAGTTACACAAGTTAAAGTGCCTCAAGTTTGGGCGTTGGATTTACGCAACGGCAAACTGTTTGCTGTCAATCACCATCAGCGACAGTTATTTGTTTTGGATGCGGCAATGCTCAAACCAATTCAAACTATCACCCCCCTGCACCTCCTATCAATGTCGCTGCTACACTGCCTAAGGTTGTGGTCCGCTTCAGACCAATAGTTTTAGGGCTGCCCGACTTTTCACCGCTAACATCCGACCACCTTGACTACGACTTCGGTCCGCGCTCAACCGCTGAGTTTGGTCCACGCAATCAAGCTGGTCGGAAGCACTTTACCATCACACCGAAAGGCTTGCAATTGACAGTGCGAACGGAAAAGGGCGATGAAAGCCGAATTCTTACATTGCCTCAAAACACAATGCCCGTTGCTTTGACAACTTTGAGCAACTGTCTTTTTATCGTCACAGACAAAGGGGTTTTGG
>FMJZ01045606.1_pt1 | contig 10088 bp, 10 predicted proteins | sample 1987881 | NCBI WGS metagenome assembly FMJZ01 (sample SAMEA4378227, study PRJEB15110) | soil metagenome | biome: soil; feature: Field; material: Soil | place: India | collected 2015-03-11 | depth 0 m | reverse complement strand
AATGATTATCGTCGTTATTTATTATCACTTATTAAGGAAGCTATAAAGAATAGTGGAAGTGATGGAGAAGATTTTTACAACCGTTTTTATAGTGGAAAAAATACAAAACCTTTTACATTTTCTGCCTATTTCCCCTTGAAGAAGGAAGGAGAAGAAAATAAACTTGATGGAGATTATTTCAGCTTTTTCTTTTCTACAAATGATTATGAATTTCTGATGAGAGTATATAACGGCTTAGTAGAAATAAAAAAGAGGAATGATTTTGATCTTTTTGGAACTCAAATAACCGATATAAAGAATTTCTTTCTATTTCCAGAAAAAAATTTTACAAAAAATGAAACGATATTTAAGACATTGTCACCATTTTTGGTAAGAAGTCTTGAAGATGGAGATAAATATATTTATCCTGAGGGATTCAAGATACAAACAAAGGATCCAGAAAAAGATGTGAGTCATTGGCCATACTGGGAAAAGTCTCAAAACTTTATTCAGGCTTTTGAAACATCTCTTACTGCCCTCGTCCAGAAAGAATTGCCGGATTATAAAGGAAAGATTAAAGTTGAGAAAATTGATTGTGTTGTTGTTCCTGTTCTCCATGGATCAGGTAATGAGGAACATGAATATAAGATGACATTTCCTGGACTTAAGGGGCAAATAAAAATCAAAGCCGAGCCTGAAGTTTTAAAGCTATTTTACGACATCGGCATCGGTGCCCGCCGTAGCGAAGGCTTTGGTATGCTGGAGGTGGTGGGATGAAAGAAAGGAGAAAACTCTATAGGTTAAAAAGCCACGATTATTCATCGGCTGGAATATATTTTGTAACATTATGTACAAAAACCAAAGGAAATATTTTTGGTAATATTAATAATGGAAAAATGATTTTAAACGAGTATGGTAAAATTGCAAATAAATACTGGCTTGAAATTCCCAAACATTATGAAAATGTTGATATTGATGCATATATGGTAATGCCAGATCATATACATGGTTTGATTGTTATTTATGAACCGGCGTCATCATCCGTTAGGGCAGAACAGTGTTCTGCCCTAACGGATGATGACGCCCTAACGGGTAATTCGGTAAATGATATGATTCATAATGACATTAATAAATCCAATAGTTTACGAAACTATGGATTGTTATCAAAAATGATAAAATCGTTTAAAGAGGCCGTTACAAAGGAAATTCGCAACTCTTTTGGCGATTACAATTTTGGCTGGTTGAGATCATATCATGATCATATACTGAGACACAATGATGATATAACTGAAATCCGTCGCTACATATTTAACAATCCTGTAAATTGGAATAAAGCCGGAGGTAACCAATGAGTGACATTATCCTTTATCCATCAAACTGGCTGTATAATGCGGGGGTGGTGGGATGAGTGATGAGAAATTGACATTTACTCTGACTGGTAATTTTCAATATGATTTAGGAATTCTTGGTTTAAAAAAAGTGCTGGATTTTTTTGGGTTTGATTATGAGAGTGATAAAAAGTTTTATATATCTATCCAAAGAACAAAAGAACAATTATTAGAAGATATAATAGCTAAACTTACTATTGATAATGGTATAAATTATTTTAGAGATAAGATTATTGAAGATTTGAAAAAAATTAAGAAAAACAATGCTAATCTACATGGAGTCTTAATTGATTCTTTGATAGAATCCATAAATACTGACTTTACACAAAAAAATGATTTAATAAATGTGTATAAACAAAACGAATTGAATTGTTTAATATCGGAAATTGCGAATATAATTTATAGTAAATTCAATGATAATCTAAAAAAAGAGGAGATTAAAGCATATATTACAGATTTAATCTGGCAAAAGGGTGTTAACTTACTTAATAACATACTGTTAAATTTTCAGGCTGATATGAAAGCTAAAGGTTCTGAAGTATTACAAAAAGCCAAAACAAAGTTAAATTCAGATATTATTAATACTGCAAAATGTTCTTTTTGTGGAAAGGAAGGAAGCAAAAGACTTACAAGAGATGTTTTCTTTTTTGCTCCTGCTCAATATAATGCTTTTTGGTTTAATGAACCTAATTTGTTTATTTGCCCTGCTTGTCTGGTTTCTAATTTAGCTATAACGCAATCATTTGTCTTTTTAGGTAACAAGCAAGATACAATTGTAATATATACACCCAACTTGGAGGATATGGAAACTCTTAATTCAACATTTAATAACATCTTTTCAAACTTAAATAATTTTGTTTTCGGAAAAATAATAGAGCCAATCATTGAATATGAAAAATTAAAATTAGAGCAAGAAGCTACAGTTAGAGAACTTCAAATATTTGGTTTTAAACTTGATTCTCAAAATCCTTTGATGGAGATGTTTATCCTTACAAGAAAATCGATAGAGAATATTATAAAAATTGAAGAAAAATTAAGTGAGCTTTTTACAGAAAATAATGTTAACAGATTAATTGCTTATGTTAGAGAAAAGAATAAATATACAAAATTAGATCTATCTAAAGAACTTTTGCAATATATTGCTAACAATCAAAAACTATTTTATTTAGTTCAAAAATATGCAAGATGTTGCATAATGTCAGAAACCTTTAGGCAAAACAAAACTAAAAATCCACCATTAAGAAATTTTTCTTCTTGGTTATTTTTGAAATTTATGGAAATAAGCTATAAATTGGAGGATAAAGATATGAATGAATTTAAAGATTTTAAAGATTTAGGACAAAGAATTAGACAAAGAATTTATATGATACTTACAAACAATAAGACTAAACCGATTAATTGGAATACCTTTGATAATAAAATAATTTCAATTTCTAATTCTTTTCTCAATGCATCAAAAGGATCTTTACAACAATTTCAGGAATTATTGAGTAGAATTATAATTAGTTATGGATTAAACGTTAGCATTGACACAATTAATATAATAACTAAGGAAAATTATCCTGAAATTGCTACAACTATTGCTCTTGCAGTTTTGGTTGCTCAATCTGGGGAGAATAGAGAACAAACAGATACTCCCGAAAATTTAGATAATGCTTTACAACAAGTAGAACAAATATAATAAGATAGGAGGATCATCATGAAATTAACAGGTATTTTTTTAATTGAAACAGGAGTTGTAAATAGAGGAGATGGTATCGGTAATATTGCTACTGTAAAAAAGATCACAACTCCTGATGGAATTAAGGTATATTTCTCTCCTCAATCCTATAAAAGGGCTCTATGGAAAAGTTTGCAAGAAAATCAAGGTTGGAGTCAACCATTGGTTACAAGAGAAGGAGGGGTTGTTCAGAGAACAGGAACAATAATTGATAGTGAAGAATTTGACTTTGCCGGAACTATGGTTGCCAATCCAAAGTATCAAAGGAACTCTGCTCTTTATGTCGATCAGGGAATTTCAATAAATAATTTTACTGGTGATATGGAATTTATGACAAATATGGGACTTGCTTCAATGTATGGGGAAAATGAGGCAAACATTATTAACAAAGAAAATTTTTACGGAATATATCTTTTGCCTTTTGGAATAGAAATTGATAGGATGGGAATTCAAGAAATAGATATAGACATAACTTTTGAACAAAATGAGGATATAAATAAAAAAATAAATAAAATTTATCAAGCATTAAATCTTCAAGATGAAATTTCAACCAGAATAAATAATCTTGTAAATAAAGTTGATTCTATTGAAAAACTAGAAAAGAAAATTATTATTAAACTAAAAAAAGATGAAAGAAAGAAAAGATTAGAAACTTTATTAAAGGCTATGGGAGAACTTGGAAGACAAATTGAAGGTAGTGAAAGAAATTTAACACCATTTTTTGCTGTATTTTCTTTGGATTATGCTACTCCAAAATATTTATTATTTATTAAAGACAAATTAAGAAAAAAAGAAAATATAAGAGAGGAAGATATACAAGCATATGCTCAAAGAGATGGAAAAACAGTAATTGTCGCAACTCATGAAAATTACAAAGATAAAATAAATGCAATAATAGAAAAGATATTCCCAAATTAATTAAGGGGGTGGAATTTGCTAAGATTAACTATCTATCAGGAAACAGCTCATTTCAGAATACCTACTATTGGTAACCCATATATGAGTTATTTACTCCCCCCACCTTCAACAATATATGGATTTCTGAGAAGAATTACTAACTATGAAAGCATAAACTACCAAAATACTGACTTATCTATTCAAGGTAAATATGATGGTTTCTCTATTGAGAAAGAGAGATTAATTCTTGAAACAAAAAAAGAGATAAAAACAAATATTATTCCAATTCAAAAATTACATAAAGCCAAATGGATAATACATATTAAATTTAGATCAGAAGAATATGAAACATATATTTTAGAGGCTCTCAATAATCCCAATTGTGTATTAAGGCTTGGTAGAACTGAGGATTTGATTATTGACTATAAAATAGAAAAAATAGAGATTAAAGAAATGAATTTTGGAAATTTAGATTTTGAATACTTGAATTATTCAATTTATAGAAAATGGGATAAAGGGAAGGATTTTAAAGGTCAACTTTTTAGCATGTTTCTTGATAGTGAGGTTGATGAAAGTTTAAGAATAACTGGTTATAAACCAATACAATTAATTTATTCTTCTATTTGGAGTGCAAGGGATGATATAAAAATTTGGGATGGAAAGTATTTGATATCATGGCTAATATAAATTTCGATAATATAAAAAATTGCATTATTGAGAAGTTTAAACTTTCTGAAGCAAAGGCTAAATCTGATGGTACTACTATAGTACAACATATTAATGACCTACTTCGAGAATTAGATAATTTTACAAAAAGGATTGGCGTACTTAATGAGGAAGAAATTTTAATATTAAAATTAGCTGTACTTTTCCATGACATTGGAAAAATCAATAAATTATTTCAAGAAAAATTACAGCATAGAAATACCGATGATAAAATACCACACAATTGTCTATCACCATTGTTTTTAAAAACAATAGTTGATAAAATAGAATATAACAATTGGCTTCCACTGTTCACATATATCATTTTTAATCACCATACAAGAGGATATAATTATTTTGTTAATGAAAGATTTGGAGTTCCATCATTAATAGATTCCATCAAGAATAATCAAAATGAATTTTTTATAGGTTTCACATTTAAAGATGAAACATTTAATGAATATGGCGAATGGATTACTGAAGCAATTGGAAATAAAAAACAGAAACATTATATTATTCTTTCCGGCCTTCTCATCCGTCTTGACCATGCTGCTTCAGGAGAACTTGAAGTAGAAGAAGAGCCAATAAAAACAGATAGAAAAGAACTCTTGTTCTCATATTTTGAAAAAAATGGAAAACAAAAGCAATTAAGACCTTTTCAACAAACTTTTGGTATAGATAGAAAATCAGGTTATCAGTGTATAGTTGCAGATACTGGACTTGGAAAAACAGGGCTTTCTGTTCTGTGGAGTCAAAGAAAAAAGTTTTATATTCTTCCCAATCGCGCAAGCGTTAATGCTATGTATAACACTCTTAAAGGAATTTATGGTGAAGAAAAAGTCGGATTATTACATTCCACAGCTTTATTTAATCTATTAAACGATTATGAGGATGATGTCTCTGTTTTAAGGCAATACGACCAAACAAGAGTATTATCAAAACCTGTTACTGTTTGCACAGCGGATCAACTGTTTACAGCCGCCTTTAATATGCCTGGATATGAAAAAGTTTATGCAACATTATCATATTCAGATGTGGTTATAGATGAAATACAGGGATTTCAACCACAGCAGATAATACCTATTTTGAAACAAATTAAAGAAACAAAAGAACTAGGGGCAAAATATCTAATAATCACAGCAACATTACCAGATATTGTTGCTAAAAAACTTTGTGAATATGGTTTTTGTGTTATAGAAAATGATAATACTACAATTGATAATACAAAAAGGCATAAAATAAAAATTAAAGATAAAAAGATTGAAGATTTAGTAGATGAAATGATATTAAAATGTCAGAACAATAAAAAGGTACTAGTAGTTACTAATACTGTTAAAAAAGCTCAAGAAGTTTACAAAACTGTACAAGAAAAGTTTAACGATAAAAATATATCTATTAATATACTTCATAGTAGATTTATCTGGAAAGACAGGCAAGAAAAAGAGAAAGCTATTCTTGCAGTCTGTGAACAAGATGAAAATGGAAATTATAAAAACCAAAATGGATGTATCTGGGTTTGTACTCAACTTGTAGAAGCTTCACTTGATATAGATTTTGATTATCTTTTTACAGAGGCCTCAACTGCTGATTCTCTTATTCAAAGGATGGGGAGAGTTTGGAGGCATAGAAATTATAATTATGATGGAGAAGAAAATATAATTATAGCTACGGATGTAAAGTATATAGTATATGAAGAAATTCTGGTAAAAAAATCAATTGAAATGATAGGAAAAAACCTAAATGACAAATTTCTTCTTTCTCAAGCAAAAAGGGGAATTGTGAAAGAGTTGTATTCAGAAAACAATCTAAAGCAATGGGGTTCAAAGTATCTTGAAGAATGGGAAAAATATGAAAATATGATTAATTCTGGCTGGAATTTTATCCTTGAAGAAAATGCTCAAAAAGCTTTTAGAGATGTTATGTCTATTGAACTTATACCAGCAAAATACAAGCAAGAAATAGAAGATAATTTAAGGGAATTAAATAGCTTATCTAATGGAAATTTCTCCAACGAAGAAAAACGCTTAAAAAGAACGAATATCTTGAAAGAAATACAAAAATATAAAGTTCCAGTTCCGATTTATCTTATTAATCCAAAAGTTACTCAAAGACTTATTAACTCAAAACAACCAATAGAGTGGTTAAATAAAAATTATGAGATAGGAATTTTAAACAAAAATTATGAGTACGACGAAAATCTTGGACTTACAGGCAAGGTTATAGAAGCTGAAGAGGTTGATTCTGCCAACATAATATGATTTGCAAAAAAAGTAAAATTGAATTAATATAATTTAAAAATTATGATGGAGGTTTGGTATGAGTTCTAAAATAAAATTAGAAGAAATTCCCGACGAAATAAGAGGAGAAGTTATTGATTATGCTGAATATCTTATGGAAAAATACAAAAAAATTAAAACAATAAGGGGAAAGTGGCTTAAAAATGTCAACAGAGGTAGGCCAATAGGTGAAATGGCCTCTGTAACTATTGAAAAAATGAGAGAGGAAGAGAGATGGTAGTCTTTATAGATACTTCTTCACTTATAAAAAGATATATAGAAGAAGATGGAAGTGAAATAATAGACAAGTATTATAAAAATGAAAACGAGATTTTTATTTCTCCAATCACACCTATAGAATTCATTTCAGCTTTAAAAAGAAAATTAAGAGAAAAAACCATTGATTTAGAAAACTTCTATCGTGCTATTAGTGAATGGTCTAAGGAAGAGTTAAGCTACAATATTATCTTGTTTAACAAAATTCTTGTTTCTGAGGCCATTAAGCTTATTGAAAATGAGCCATTAAAAACACTTGATAGTTTACAACTTGCATCCGCAAAATTACAGGTTCTGGATGAGTTTGTTACGTCCGACAGGAAATTAGTACAGGTGGCAGCAAAATATTTGCCCTGTAAAATTACTTTCATTTAACTATGACCTCCCCAATCATCACTGGAACCCAAATAGCCTACTACACCATATGCCATCGAAAACTCTGGCTTTTTAGTAAAAATATTTCTATGGAACACACAAGTGAGCTTGTGGAGATAGGCAAAATTATTCATGAAAACTCATATTCAAGAAAGAAAAAGGAGATTAATCTTGAAGGAATCAAGATTGATATTTTGGAGGCAAAAAGAGGCATAATTCACGAAGTTAAAAAATCAAAAAGCCTTGAAGAGTCTCATATATGGCAAATTAAATATTATCTTTATTATTTTAAGCAGATTGGCATAGAAATAGAAGGTATAATTGATTATCCAAAATTGAAGAAAAGAGAAAGAATTTCTTTAACAGAGAAAGATATTTCAAAAATAGAAAAAGTGTTAAAAGAAATTAACGACATAATATTGAAAGAAAGTGCACCGATACCAATCAAAAAGCCTTATTGTAAAAAATGCAGTTATTATGAATTTTGTTATTGTTGAGGATTTTTATGAAAGACTATTACATTTTTAAAAGCGGACGTATTAGCCGTAAGGATAATTCAATCTTTCTTGAAACAGCAGAGGGAAATATTCCCATCCCTGTAAATGATATTGATAGCCTCTATCTTTTGGGAGAAATAGACTTAAATACAAAGGCTATAAATTTTTTTGCTCATAATGGAATAGTTATTCACTTTTTCAATTACTATGGCTGGTGGACTGGAAGTTTTTATCCGAGAGAGAATTTACTTTCTGGCGAGGTAATTGTACGCCAAGCTGAACATTATCTTGACTCGGGAAAAAGGCTTGATATTGCAAAAGAATTTGTCAGAGGTGCTATACATGGGTTTATTAACAATCTCAAAAGATATCCACAGGTTGAAAAGAAAACATTTGAAGAGATTGAAAGTTATTATGATAGTGTGGATAATCAGCCAGATATTTCATCATTGATGGGGATTGAAGGAAATGCAAGAGATACTTACTATGGAGCTTTTCCATTAATAATAAAACAAGAAATAGAATTTGATAAAAGGGTGAAGCATCCACCAGATAATATGATGAATGCCCTTATTTCTTTTGTTAACAGTCTTGTTTATACGGCTGTTATAAAAGAAATTTATCGAACCCAGTTAAACCCAACTATAAGTTATCTTCATGAGCCATTTTACAGGAGATTTTCACTTGCTCTGGATGTGGCTGAGATTTTTAAACCTATTTATGGAGATAGAATAATATTTGATTTACTCAACAACAACCAGATAACAGAAAAACACTTTGATAAGGATTTAAACTACTGTTACTTGAAAGAGGAGGGCAGAAAGATAGTTGTAAAGGCGTTTGACGAAAAAATGAAAACCACGATTATTCACAAAAAATTGAAAAGAAAGGTAAGTTACCAGAAGATTATCAGACTTGAATTATATAAATTAATTAAGCACCTGCTTGGTGAAGAAATATACAAATCTTTCAGAATTTGGTGGTAGAAATGTATGTAATATTGGTATATGATATTTCTACGGAGACAAAGGAAGGTAAAAAAAGACTCCCGAAGGTAATGAAAAAGTGTAGGGAATATCTTCATCATACTCAGAAATCTGTCTTTGAAGGTGAAATAACGGAAGCAAAACTCTTTGCTTTAAAAACAGCTGTTGAGAAACTTATAAATGAAAAGGAAGACTATGTTGTAATCTATAGAATGGACAACAAAAACAATTTAAAAAGAGAAAATATTGGATTGGATTTTGATCCAACAGCAAATATATTGTAGATACGCTACTGCCGCTTCGAGAAAATTTTGCTTGATTTTTTGCAAAATTTATATTATAATTGGTTATAGGACAAAGGATAAGGTTTTTGTTTTTTGCGCGTTTTAGCCGCCAATTGTGGGATTTAAAGAAAAAGGGCTTGAAAATATGAGAGAGCTTTTCAAACGTTTTAGCCGCCAATTGTGGGATTTAAAGTAACCTCATTTTGCTGTGCCGATAAAATCGTGTCTCGTTTTAGCCGCCAATTGTGGGATTTAAAGGTCATAAAAAACTTTCTACTTAAGAATTTCATTTAAGTTTTAGCCGCCAATTGTGGGATTTAAAGGCACAAAAATTTTTGTTATCACATTTCTTAAGTAAGGTTTTAGCCGCCAATTGTGGGATTTAAAGAGCTTTTACGCTGCCAAGCCTTGTGCCAAATAAAAAGTTTTAGCCGCCAATTGTGGGATTTAAAGGATCTTGTTATCCTCGACGACATCGAGACAGACGAGTTTTAGCCGCCAATTGTGGGATTTAAAGGTTTCAAGTGCCGAATGGATAAGAACAGAGCTTTTAGTTTTAGCCGCCAATTGTGGGATTTAAAGCGAAAAATTAAACGACTTTCATATTTCATAACAAATGTTTTAGCCGCCAATTGTGGGATTTAAAGTTAGGAAGTTCTAAAGGCTTTTTACTTGCTTTCTTTGTTTTAGCCGCCAATTGTGGGA
>FMJZ01055054.1_pt1 | contig 10099 bp, 6 predicted proteins | sample 1987881 | NCBI WGS metagenome assembly FMJZ01 (sample SAMEA4378227, study PRJEB15110) | soil metagenome | biome: soil; feature: Field; material: Soil | place: India | collected 2015-03-11 | depth 0 m | reverse complement strand
TACCGAAGATGAAATTGATGCCCAAGTCAGAAAAGATTTTTTCTCCAAACTGGATCGGGAGTGGACTGATTTTTTATGGAATTTGAAATGCAAATTTGAGGATTCTAGGGAAAAGAATGAAGTATTTGATTTCGATTTCATGTTTATGCAAGTTTTTAAATCAGTATTGCTATGTCATTTTTACAGAAATGAAGACATTGACCATAAGAATAAACAGCAGTCTGAACAATCATCAGATCCTACACCTGAAGCTGATGAAAAATCATTGTTAAGCCGATTAAGAAAGAACTTATTTGTATCAAGTGAAGAATATAAAAGAATCTTAAAAGGTTCTGATGGAAGTCTAAAAGAAATCCTAAAGAATATTTCACGATTATTTAATTTGCTAATTCATCATAACGAGGAATTAGAGATTGAAACGATACTCAAGCAACTGTTCAAGTCTGGAACAAGTTCATATTTAGACCAGGCCCACTTTGCTATTCTATACTTTTATGTTCATCACATTGATCAACCCGAACAATTTAGTGACTGGTTTAACATCAGTACAAGACTCGTAAATAATGCGAAGGGTTACTACAATGCTGAAAGCAATTTGGTCAAAGTAATTCATGTTTTAAATAGTTTAGCGGCATATATTGGTAAGGAGGAAGTACTGGAAAAACTAGCTGTTTTACAAAAAGATTCGCAAGAATTTAAAACATTTGAAATAGCTTTTGAGGACCATCATCTTCTACATGAAATTGAAAAATCAAAATTAATTTTGGAAGATGAAAAATGGAAGTCCTTATTTAAGCCTTACGAGCAACATGACTATTTTTATGGACAAATTGATTTCTTAATTAAGTTTAGTAGACATGAAGATAGTCAAAAAGTCTGTCCAGAAACATTTAAAAACTATGCCGATAAAGCGTTTAAACTCTTTTCCAAAGAGTTTTTAGATGATGATCAATATCGTCTGCAACGAAGTTTATTGAGTTTTGATAATTATCTAGCCAAAGATGGGGCGAACAGAACTTTCTGTCGAAAAGTATATAGAACAGTACGTCATAGGAACGAAAATTGGCGTAAAGTCTTTGATAATGTTAATAAACGACAAATACTCCAGCGATTACTGGATGAGCTTCCTGCAGATTTTAATGTGGATAGTTTAGATGACATTATCGAAAACTACGGATTTCAAGTTGATGACTGGCGAATTTATTTTATCAAGCATCCTGAAGCGATTGGCTACTGTCAAAAATATCAAATTCGTTTTATAAACCATGATGAAATTTATTTACTGAGTTCTAGACAGATGAATGGTGCACATGCGGAACTCAGAAGTTATGTCTTATATTTAGAGCTACAGCAACAAGGTCTAGATAATAAAATAAATGATGCGAATGCGATTCTCGATTATGAATACGTTGCAAACAGTATTGATAAACCAGCTGTTTTACTCAAAAATTGGAACAATGGAACTTTAAAAATTAAATTTTCTCAGGATCAATTTTTGGCTGAGTTTTATGGCCGAGATCAGCATGGCAAGGAACAGTTACTGGAATTGAACCAGGATATTGATCCCTTAAGCCTTTTCAATAACGCTCAAAATGAGATAGTGAATTGGGTTAAAGTAAAAAATGCTGTATAGGGAGCAGCGTAATAGTCAGTCAAATCTATTATCACTTTTTAAGGCTTTGTTGCACAAACCTATTCATGACGGCTTATTCAGCAATATAGTTTCCAAATGAATAAGCCCTATGGATATGGTTCTGGAAGCATTTGAACAGGCAATTCATAGTTGTGGTATGCCTGAAAATGTGATTCATCTTAGCGACAGAGGCTTAGATTACTTGCCTATTCGTTGTACAAATCGATTAGACGCAGCCAATACCAGACATCAGTTGGTACAACGGGTGACTCATACGACAATCCATTGGCTGAGTCAGTGAGTGGCTTATTTAAATTGGAGATGATTGAATATTTGAAATCTGATTGCACTGGTTTAGCTGATGTTGAACTTGCTACGGTAATCCCTCCTAAAAATAAAATTCAATATAAGTATATAAAAGATAAGTTTTTTTTAATAAATTGATGTATATTTTAAGATATGTATATTTGTAAATGATTATATGCTTGCTATTGAAGAACTAAAAAAAAGATGGTTGATTTTTAATCGTAATCGAAACAATCTAAGTATTGTAGAAATGATGCTTCTTTTCTCACAAAAAGAAATTTCAAATCAATGGGAACAATATGAAAAAGTAGGTTTATTGGAAGAATGCAAAATTTGGCATTTCCCTAATCCTGGAAACAATGCTGAAGCTTGTATCTTATTACATAATATTATTTTTTGTTTATTAGAAAATCAGCATCGAAGCCATATAGTTAATCAAATAAGTAAAAAAAATGGCTGGGCTGAACAATGGTGTTTACAGGCCTTAAAATACTATATTTTACAAATATATGAATATGAGTATATTGCTTCTATTCTTGAGGGACGTGGTTTTTTAAATGGCTCTGAAAAAATTCTCGATTCAATGGTGAGTGTTTATGAAAACACAAAACTTATTGATTATCTGATTAAAGCTCTTACACAAAATAAGCTATACAGTAAAGCTATCTTCTATCAAAAAATAAATATTGAACGTACTAAACGCCATAAAATAGAACAGCATATGGAAGCTTTGGGAAGTTTTATATATCTTCTAATTCAAAGAGATGGACAATATTCTTATAATGTTAAAGATATAGAGCTGGCTCAAAGTTTAAACTATCAATACTCTTCCCATAACAATAGTCAGTATGAACAGTACCAAACTCTAATTAATGAAAAATTGACTCAATATAGTTTTAAATCACTTCCAAGTCCGAGTGCAACATCTCAATTATTGGGTGGTTTACAACGATTAAGTTATAATACATCAAATAAATTTTTTGGAGGGAATGCTGAACTTCCTTATTATAACGATTTAGTGAGATCTACTCCGCTAGGTCTCTCACCTGATGAGGTTAAGAAATATTTTAATGTTCATCATCATCTGAATGAGCGATTACATTATGTGCTAAATAAACAATTAAAAGTTAATGATAGTGTACTTCAAGCAGGAATCATCTCTGCTTTTAGTTTATGGAACTATTCTCAGATTCAACCGGAAGTATTACAAGCATTAGGATTTTCCTCAGCAGGTTATCCAACTAATTTTTTTGATTTGCAGGATAAGGCAAGTACTTTGAGTGATGGTGCACTTACACGCCTATCTGGTTATGTTGCTGAGCAGCAAGTGGCTGAACATTTAAAAGCTCAAGGTCATCATGTTGTGTTTCCTGAAAAAGCGAATCAAATGGGATATGACTTACTTGTAGATGGTCAACCAATGCAAGTGAAGTGCACTACTAGTGAAAGTTATATTCAACAACACTTAAACAATCATCCTGATATCCCAGTCATTATTAATAGTGAAATGGCAGAATATTTTAAAGATCATCCAAATGTCATTATTGATTATGATTTATCACATGAAACAGTACAGACGGTTCTAGCAGATTCTGTCACTTATTTAGATCAATTTGGTTCAATGCAAGAGAGTGTATTAACACCATTTCTTGCTCTGTTCGTATCGTCTAAACGCCATTATCATTTATATGAACATGGAGGTTACGAAGCTAAGGATGCAGCTTTACACACTATAGTTGATACTAGTGCAAAAGTTTCTGGAGTCTTGGTTGGTAAAAATATTGCTTTTTGGGGCGGTGCGATCATAGCAGGTCCTATAGGAGCCATGGTTGGTGGTGCTGTGGGTGCTTTTCTTGGGAATATCTTCGCTTCAGCACAATCAGATCAATTACTCAAACCTTATGTCGTAGCACAAGCAAAGAAAGTTTCGTATCAGTTGATTGAATTAGCTAAGCTTTTTGTAAAAGAAATTTTGCCGATACGGCACAAGTTGTATGAAGAAGATTTAAAGGCATATCATATACCCGCTTTAAATCATGAACACTCAAATAAGGATGAGGAAATTTTATTATTACATTTCCAATTCTTACATGAACAAAAATTAAATCGATTTAATGAGTTGGAATCTTATTTAAAGCAATTGATAAATCAGAGCTATGCTCATCAAGTACAAGCAGGTTGGATTTGTCTCGAAAATTCCAATCAGTTTTATCATCCTAAATTAAAAAAGCATTTACAGCTTTTAAATAAAGAACTCGAACTTTATCAATATTACGCTTTAAACCCAGAAATTACACCCCGAGATGGCTTAAAACTATCTCAATCTTCATGATGATAATAGGATCTTATTATGAACACTCAAGTTAATAATCCCTTATACCAACAATTTGTCGAACTTGTGAATACCACTTCTTCTGGAGTTATAGAGCAATGTGTGGAACCACTAAGTAAAACACTTTTTGAATCACAAAAAGAAATTAGTAAGATTCAGCAATATGCTCTTCAATTAGAACAACAATATGTTGATATGCAGAAAATTGTAGAGACGACAACTCATCATATTTTAGATCAAACTATTCATCCTGTGATGTTACAATTGACAGAACTTAGCCCTGAATTATCTCAAGCTGCTCAAGCTGTTTCTGGTGCCCAACAAGTTGTAGAAAAATTGCAGCAACATTCCACTGAAATTAAAAATAAGCATGAATTACTAGATTCTGTAGCTGCTGAAGCAACACAAAAAATCTTAAATGATGTCATCAATCCTATTCAAAAGGATCTATTGGAAACATTACCAGCACTTGAAAAAGCTGCTGTTGTGGCAGTTCAACTAGAAAAATTTACACAAGGTCTAGATGGTTTAATAAAGCAGCTCAATCTTAGTAATCAACAGTACTCACAAGGATTGAATAAAACTGAGAATGAAATTAATCAAAAAATTTCACAAGCTGAAAAAAAATTAGACCAGTTACAACACTCATTAATTCTACAAATGGAGACCTTGCAAAGCCAATTAGAGCAACAGGTTAATGCTAATGTGCAGACAGTCCAAGAGGCTCATAGTGCATTAAAGACAAATTCAATACAAAATGCAGCAAGCTTGATGACAAAAATGGAAACCTTTGGTGAACGTTTGAATACAAGTGTAAATACTCAACTAAGTCAACAAGAACAAAAACTAGAAAAGCGTTTAACTCTGCAACAAAACTGTATTTGGGGAATGTTAGCACTATTAGTTTTCATTTTATTGGTTAAGTGATCAGGAATATAAAATGAACTCATCTGTGCAAACCAGATCCTTTGAATTATGGAATCAATTTCATAATACAATTGCCAATGAATTAAATGCTGAAAAAAATTTAAAGGATAAGGATTCTCTATTTTTATTTTTAGATCAACGTATTGCGGTCATAAAAGGTTTTATTCAGCAACTTCAACAGCAAAAACTCCATGATGAAAATTTATTAACTAAACAAGTTACTTGTTTACAAGAACTAATAACTAAGTTGCAGTTACTCCGTGAATCAATGAATCACCCATTTGTACTGTATGTCATGGGTATGGGTAAAGTAGGTAAATCATCTTTATTAAACTTGCTTGTGGGTAGTAAAGTTGCTGATGTTGATGTTTTACCAAAGACATGGAAAACCGACTTTTTCTACGCAGCGCCATCTGCTACTCAAGCAGTCATTAAATATCGAAGTGGGCAAGAAAAAAAGTTAAGTATTGATGATGCAAAAAAAATCATTGAACAAGAAGAGCTTAAGCGTGAAGACAGTGAGGATGAAGTAGAGAAACAATTTCGTCAGTTATCTAAGACTTTAAACGCTATTGAGGAAAAGAAAAAGCTACGGGAAGAACTTGAAGAAAAATTACTGTATCGCTCTGATATAAAAGAAATTCAGTGGGGTTTACCAGACTTACCTGATCATTCCATTTTACACCAGTTTAGTATTGTGGATACTCCTGGGCTATGGCAGAGCCATAACGGTAAGCATGGTGAGCACGTCGGTGATTTTTATCATCAGGCAGATGGGATTTTATGGTTATTGGATAGTACAACACTTTCGGCAAATAAACCCAAACAAGTATTGGATCAATTAGCTGAAAGTTTAAATCATGTTGGCCAAAAAAGTGAAAATATGCTTGCTGTGTTGAGCCAAATTGATAAAGTTCGCTCTTCGGGTGGAGAGCAAGCTGTTTCTGGTGTTATAAACTCGGCCAAACAAATTTTTGATGGCTATTTTCTAGATGTCTTACCTTGTTCTGCAAAAGAGGCACTTCAAGGACAGAAGAATCAAGATCAAGTACTGATCAATCAATCTGGATATTTAGAGTTGCTCAACAAAATTCAGAAGTTTTTCTATGACAATGCTTTTAGTATTCGAATTGAAGGTAAAGCAAGAAATTTTGTAGGCCTGATTGAAACGCATTTACAAGACAGTGAGTCATTCCTGCAACGTTTTGAAAATGACATTGAAACTTATGATAGTTATCATAAAAAAATAATCAATGATTTGAAACGCTTGAAGGAACAGTATAGTAAAGATTGGACCTCAACATTTAACAGCTATAGTCAAAAAGTCCAAAATAATATTTATGCTCATGCACAAGCATATACCGAATTGGAAAATGAAGCAGATAAACCTTCTTTTGTTCAGAAAGAAATTTTTATCATTGATGAGTTACAAGCTATGCTGTCAAAATTTCAGCGTGACAAATCAGCTGATTTAATAAAATATGGTCTACAGCAGCAGCAACACATTAGTCAATCTTTTGAAAGATTTAGTTTGATTAGTCAATTAAAACCATCGACGATTTTGGCGAATAATCATCAAACTGAAATTTATAAAAATAAAGAAATTGACTTTAGTGGTTCTGATGCTGAAGGCATTATGATTGGTGGCGCAGCTGCTGGAGTTGCAATGCTCCTATTAGGTCCTATTGGGATAGCTGCAGCTGCTATTGGCTTTTTGTGGAGTAAAAGTCGCCGTGTTGATAAAGCAAAAGAAGGTTTCAATCAACAACTAGAAACTATCACAAACGATTGCCAAACAAGTATTAAAAAATTCATTGATAAACTATTTGAGCAACATCAAAAGATTTTAATTGATCATCTAAATCAGGAATTTAGTCATTTATATTTACCAAGAACTCAATGTTCTGAAATTTATAATATTTTTCATGATTTAGAAAGAATGAAGTATGAAAAATTTGATCGAGTTAATTTTCAAGATTTTATATTAGGAAATCCATAATTGAATACTTTAACTAAATGTTTGCAATTTCAAAATAAGATGTTCACCTCACCTTTACGTATACACCAACCATTGCACCTATTATTTCAATTTGATGTCGAGACTCACTCTAGTCGTTTGCAACATATTATTGAGAATTTACAACAAACACTTAAAGTATTTGTTATTGGTGAGGTTAAAGCTGGAAAGTCATCACTTATTAATATCTTGGTTGGACAACAAATCTCACCGACCAATATTCTAGAAGCAACTGCTAGTTTATGGGAAATTGGCTATGGACAAGAAGATACTGCTAGTATCGAATATCATAATGGTCTTAGCGAAAAAATTCCGTTTGATCAAGTTCAGTCAGTTCTAAGTATCACGAACCAAGAAAACCTTGAAAAAGCAAAGGATATTGCGTACGTGAAGGTGCGAACTAGGAAACATGATTTTCGTGAGTTATTACTGATAGATTCACCAGGACTAGCAACGGTCACTGAACAAAATGCCCAATTAACACGTAATGTACTTGAAGATGTTGATATTGCTCTTTGGGTCTTAAATGCAAACCATTTAGGCCAAACGGATATTATGCAAGAAGTTGAAAATCTTGCTCAACTCGGTAAACCTATTATTGCTGTTATTAGTAAAATAGATGAAGTGGATACTAGCCCAGAACGTCTAATAAAATACGTTAATCGTCATGCAGGTGAGTATTTTACTGAAGTTTTTGCATTATCTGCGCATTCTAGCCAACAAAATGATGAGTACTTTGAATATTTTGAGGAATTTAAAACGTATCTCAAAGAACAAGTAAGCCATAAAGCAAAGGATGTTAAGAAAGACAGTGTCGAATCATCATTAGAGGCTTTACACTATGCTGAAAAAGCCGTGCATGAATCAATTATTCGACAGATGCAACATAAATTAACAGATCTATCTGCTTTTGATCAGGATTTAGAGTTTGAAAAAGAAATGCTGATATCTGAGATTAATTCTCAAGTAGATAGCGAATGTACAGAGATTTGTCAAAACTCGGCATTACAACAGCAAATTAAAGCTATTCTTTTGGGACATCAGCAAAATGATCCTGCTACTCAGACGAAAATGGAAAATCTAAAAAATACTTTGGCTAATCCATTTAGCAAAGTACAGGCGATGGAAGAATCAGTCTTAGATCAAATTGTTAATCAGCAAATTTATACTATTCATGATCATGTACAACCTTATTATATTTCATCCATGAAATCATTAGTGACGAACATCCAACAAAAAAGTAAGCAACGTTTCACTGAGTTTAGATCAAATGAAGAATTACTTTTACAGCAAACATATGCAATGTTTGATTATGATGTAAAACCTGAACTGAATGAAACGTATGATGTGATAGACACAACAATGAAAGCAACCGTGTTTGCTGGTGTAGCTGGTACTATGGCTGCAGGTTATACAGCGGTACTTGGTGCAAATGCGGCAGCAGTGACAATGGGCGCTGCAATGAGTGCTATCGCATTACCTGTTGTAGTTTGTGGAGCTGTTTTGGGTAGTGGGTTTGCTTATTTCCAAAACAAGAAAAATCAGGATGCCTTACAGGTTGAAATTTTACGCTTAAGTAAACAAATTCAAGATACTGTACGTTTTGAACTACTTAAAACCTATCATCAAAAAATTGAATCTGATATTCATTTACTTAAACATGAATATGCGAAAGGAATGTTAGGCGGTTATGATATTAATCAATTCCGTAATCAGATGTTTGCGACGGAAAATTATGTAAGGGATTTATAAGCATAATTTATAGGTGGCATAGGCATCAAATTTTTAATGAAATTGTTGTCTATGTCGCTAAGGGTTGGATGAATTTGATCATAGGTGCACTTCAGGTGATTATGATGTGGCTTATAAACCGATTACAACCTGATAAGGCTTAAATCCTTCTAGTACAGCATCTGCGACCAATTGTATAAAAGGCTTAGTCTTACCATATGCCATCCACTGATCAAGAGCTTCATGGTAAGCCAAGTAATTTTCTACAGTAATTACACAAGGCGGATAGCCAGCTTTTAGTAATTCAAGATTCAGCAGAAGTCGTGATGTGCATCCATTACCATCAATAAAAGGATGTATGCCTACGAAGTCTGCATATACTTTTGCAGCTCGTTCAATTGGATGCATTAGATCTGCTTGTGTATTATACCAATCTACTAATTGAGCCATTTTATCATTCAGTAATGTGTAATCTGGCGGCGTGTTAGTAGTACCTGAAATGAGTACATTTTGCTGGCGATAGCGTCCAGCATTGTCATCATCGATATTTTTTAAAATCAATTGATGGATATTGCAAATTTGCCACTCAGAAAAAGGCTCTTCTTTTTTGATGATATCCTCAACGTAGTAGATCGCATCTCTATGATTAATTACCTCGAAGTGATCTTTTTTTTTACCACCTACAGCGATGCCTTCTAAAACGACTTTGGTTTCTAGCAGTCTTAGTGCATTACCTTCGATTGCATTAGAATGGTATGTCCAATGCAGAATAAGATATTCTTGTAAATTTTTAGACATAAGGTCAGAAAGAGGTCGCTTCTGATCAAGCTTGTTTTTTAACCCATCAATAACTTTGAACAATGCAATTTCCTGCGTATATTTAAAATAAAGATAAAGCAAAGTAGAATTTAAAAGAATAACTGATTAGTTATCTCACTGTTTCAGGATAGAAAAAAACAGCATGCTTGTAGTCGATATTACTCACTAAGCTATGAAATATTAATATTTTAGAGTTTAATCAACTGTGCTTTGTTTTTACATCAATTAGGAATGGCATGAAATATCAACCGCCTTATACGATCACCTCTAAAATTATTCACTTGATTGCACAAATTAGTGAATCAATAGGGCGTTTGACTGCATTAACCCAAAT
>FMJZ01085621.1_pt1 | contig 10114 bp, 10 predicted proteins | sample 1987881 | NCBI WGS metagenome assembly FMJZ01 (sample SAMEA4378227, study PRJEB15110) | soil metagenome | biome: soil; feature: Field; material: Soil | place: India | collected 2015-03-11 | depth 0 m | reverse complement strand
GTAAGAAAGGAATGACCTGAATAAGGGATTACGACAAATAAAAGTTTGTTTTCAATTACTTCTTTAAACATAAGTAAGAAAGGAATGACCTGAATAAGGGATTACGACTGCTGTAAAACTATGTATATCAAAATTATTTTTTTTAAGTAAGAAAGGAATGACCTGAATAAGGGATTATGAGTAGCAGTTGTAAAGTTATAAAGTCAAAAGTTTGAAATTCCCCCCTTCCAACTTTTTTACCATTTTTTATTGAGAAATTTAGATTATTGTCTTAAAATAAAATGTATATTTTTCTTTGGTAGAGGGAAAAAGATGAACAATGGTAAACAAGAGTCCCTTGAAAGATGGACTATTGACAAATCTGCTGAACTTTATGGCATAAAAAGCTGGGGGGCAGGATATTTTGACATTTCAACAAAGGGAGAGGTCGTATTTACACCAGAAAACAAAGCCAAGCCTATAAGCCTTATGGATGTCGTTAAAGGAATTAAAGCAAGAGGACTTGGAATGCCAGTTCTCTTAAGAATAAGTAACATTCTTGATTCTCAAATAAAAATACTTCATGAGAGTTTTCAGAAGGCTATCAAAAATTTTAACTATAAAGGAACATATAGAGGTGTTTATCCAATAAAGGTAAACCAACAAAGACATGTAGTTCAAGAAATAACAAGTTTTGGAGAAAAATATCATCATGGACTTGAAGCAGGAAGTAAAGCTGAACTAATTGCCGCTATTTCATTTCTCAAAGACCCAGAAGCCTGTCTTGTTTGCAATGGCTACAAAGATGAAGAGTTTATCGATATAGCTTTATATGCTACAAAGATGGGATATAATTGCTTTATAGTTGTTGAGATGCCGGGCGAACTTGATCTCATAATAGAAAGATCAAAAGCACTTGGTGTAAAACCAAACATTGGTGTAAGAATAAAACTTTCTACAAAAGCAAGTGGTCATTGGACAGAGTCAGGTGGAGATAGAAGTATTTTTGGGCTTAATTACTCAGAGTTGGTTAATCTTGTTGATAAACTGAAACAAAAAAAGATGCTTGATTGCTTGAAACTTCTTCATTACCATATCGGTTCGCAGGTACCTAACATAAGGGACATAAGATCTGCTGTCCTTGAGGCTTCAAGAGTATATTCTGGTCTTGTGGCTGAAGGGGCACAAATGGGCTACCTTGATCTTGGTGGTGGTCTCGCAGTTGATTATGATGGCTCACAAACAAACTATTTTACAAGCAGAAACTATACCCTTGATGAATATTGTTCAGATATTATAGAAAGTGTAATGTCCGCACTCGATGAAAATTCAGTACCTCATCCTACAATTATTACAGAATCAGGAAGGGCTATAGTAGCTTATTACTCCATTTTGCTTTTCAACATACTTGATGTAAGTAAGTTTGAAATTACTGAGCTTCCAGAGAATGTTCCTGAAAATGCTCATGAAATGACAAAAAATCTTTATGAAACTTTACAAAAACTCAACCTCAAAAATATGCAGGAAAGCATCAATGATGCTATTTATTATAGAGATCAGATAAGAGAGCTTTTCAAACATGGAGAGGTAAGTTTAAGAGAAAGGGCTCTTGCTGATAATATATTCTGGCAAATAGTATATAATATTTCAAGAAACATAAAGAATATGAAAAATAAACCAAGTGAATTTGAAGGTATTGAAGTCGCCTTATCAGATATTTACTATGGAAATTTCAGTGTTTTTCAGTCCTTGCCTGATACATGGGCAATTGATCATTTGTTCCCAATAATGCCCATTCACAGGCTTGGAGAGGAACCTACAAGAAAAGCTATCATTGCTGATATAACCTGTGATTGTGATGGAAAAATTGATAGATTTATAGATCAGCATGAGGTAAAATATACTCTTCCTCTTCATGAGCTTGTTAAAGACGAAGAATACTACATAGGTGTATTTCTTGTTGGTGCATATCAGGAAACTTTGGGAGATCTTCACAATCTTCTTGGAGATACAAATGTTGTCACAATAAGGGTAGATGAAGATGGAGAATATTATTTTGTAGATGAACTTCAGGGTGATTCTGTCGCAGATGTTTTAAGTTATGTAGAATATGATATAAAACTTATGAAAGCAAGACTAAGAGAGTATGCAGAAAAGGCAGTGCAAAAAGGAAAGATTTCTGTTGAAGAAAGAGTTAAGATTCTTAAGGCTTTTGAAGAAGGTCTTGCTGGCTATACTTATTATGAAAGATAAGTCTTTATTTTTATAAAAGATAGGGAGGGTAAAAATGGCAAGAGTTTTAATAGTAGGGGCTGGTGGAGTTGGGCAAGTTGTTGCTCATAAATGTGCACAGGTTAAAGAGGTTTTTACGGACATAATGCTTGCAAGCAGAACAAAAGAAAAGTGTGATAAAATTGCTAAAAGAATAAAAGAAAAATACAATAGAGATATACAAACTGCCAAAGTAGATGCTGATAATGTTAAAGAAATGGTTGCTCTTATAAAAGAGTTTAAACCAGACATAGTTATAAACGTTGCTTTACCATACCAAGACCTTCCAATAATGGATGCCTGTCTTGAAACAGGAGTTCACTACCTTGATACAGCAAACTATGAACCAAGAGAGGTTGCAAAGTTTGAATACAAATGGCAATGGGCATATCATGACAGATTTAAAGAAGCTGGAATTATGGCATTACTTGGAAGTGGTTTTGACCCCGGTGTTACAAATGTCTTTATTGCTTATATGAAAAAGCACTATTTCTCTAAGATGAAATATGTTGATATAGTTGACTGTAATGCTGGAAATCATGGAAAGGCTTTTGCCACAAATTTTAATCCTGAGATAAATATCAGGGAAATAACACAGAAAGGCAGATATTATGAAAACGGCAAGTGGGTTGAAATAGAACCTCTATCAATCCATAAACCAATTTTTTATCCAGAGGTAGGAGATAGAGAAAGTTATGTCCTTTATCATGAAGAACTTGAATCTTTAGTCAAACATTTTCCAGAAATAGAAAGAATAAGATTCTGGATGACATTTTCTGAAAATTATCTTAATCATTTGCGAGTAATAGTAAATTTAGGACTTCACTCTACAGAACCAATAGACTATAAAGGAATGAAAATTGTTCCAGTGGAATTTTTGAAACATCTTTTACCCGACCCTGCTTCTCTTGGAGAAAACTATACTGGTAAAACATGTATTGGTGTTCAAATAGAGGGACTTGATAAAGATGGCAAGCCTCTTAAAAAATTCATCTATAATGTTTGTGATCACCATGAGAACTATCTTGAAACTGGCGTCCATGCAGTTCCATATACTACTGGAGTACCAGCTATGATTGGAGCATTGCTTATAGTCACAGGGGTATGGAAAGGGGCTGGTGTATTCAATATGGAACAATTTGATCCAGATCCATTTATGGAAAAATTGAATATTTATGGATTACCATGGCACGAAACGACATTTTAAATATAGATATTGAAAAGCTCAAAACTCCATGTTTTTTGATTGACGAGGCAAAACTTAAATACAATCTTTCTATTCTGAAGAAAGTTAAAGAAAGAACAGGTTGTAAGATATTACTTGCTCTTAAGGCTTTTTCAAATTATGCCGTTTTTCCAATAATTAATAAAGAACTCGATGGTGTATGTGCAAGTTCTGTAAATGAAGCAAGACTTGGCAGAGAAAAATTCGGCAAAGAAGTACACGTCTATGGTGCTGCTTACAGTGAAGAGGATTTTTTAAATCTTATAAAATATGCAGATCATATAGATTTTAATTCTTTCTCTCTGTGGAAGAGATTAAAACCTCTTACCAAATATGCAAAAAGGAATATAAAATACGGCTTAAGGGTCAATCCAGAGCATTCAGAGGGAACAGTTGAAATTTATGACCCCTGTGCTCCATATTCAAGGCTTGGTATTGTAAGAGAAGAATTCAATCCTTATGAACTTGATGGTATTTCTTATCTACATTTTCACACTCTTTGTCAGCAGGATGCATTACCACTTTATAGAACAGTGAAGACATTTGAAGAAAAATTTGGCGAATTCATTCCAAAAATGGAGTATATAAACTTTGGTGGCGGACACCACATCACAAGGGAAGGATATGATATTAACTTACTTTGCGAAACAATCAATGAGTTCAAGAAAAAATGGAAGGTAGAAGTCTATCTTGAGCCGGGAGAAGCTGTCGCTCTTAATGCCGGATATTTAGTTTCAACTGTCCTTGATATTATAAAAAATAAAATTAATATAGCCATTCTTGACACTTCAGCAGCAGCTCATATGCCAGACGTTCTTGAAATGCCTTATAGACCTTTTGTAATAGGAAGTGGAATGCCAAATGAAAAAAAATATACCTATAGATTTGGTGGAGTATCCTGTCTTGCAGGAGATATTATTGGAGATTATTCTTTTGACAAACCTCTTGAAGTTGGTGATAGATTAATTTTCACCGATATGGCTATATATTCAATGGTAAAAACAAATACATTCAATGGGATAAATTTGCCATCTATTTATATTATGAATTCAGAAACTGGCAAGTTAAAACTATGGAAAAAATTTGGATATAAAGATTTTTTAAGCAGATTATAAATATGAAAGTCTTATATTATGATTGTTTTGCAGGTATCAGTGGAGATATGCATCTTTCGGCTTTAGTTGATTTATACGGCAGTGATGAAGAAATAAAAGAGCTTATTCACAATATATTTTCTGGTGAAGTAGAAATAGAATTCAAAAACGTTAATAAAAAAGGCATAAATTCAAAAAAACTGATAGTCATAGAAAAAAATAAGCCAAAAGATTACAGACACTTACATGATATAGAAAATTTGATTCAAAGTTCAAATCTATCTGATTTTGTTAAAAAAAAGAGTCTTAAAATTCTTAATACAATAGCAACGGCAGAAGCAAAGGTTCACGATATTCCTATTGAAAGAGTTCACTTTCATGAAATAGGAGCAGTCGATACAATAATTGATGTAGTTGGTGGAGTTTTTCTTATTGAAAGACTCAAAGTTGATAAGATTTTTTCTTCAAATATAGAAGTCGGAAGTGGAACAATAAAAATAGAACATGGAATCTTCCCAGTTCCAGCCCCTGCAACAGCCGAAATTTTAAAAGATATTCCATTAACTCAAAAAGTAAGCGGAGAAGCTACAACTCCAACTGGAGCAGCTATAATAAAAACCTTCGTTGATGAATTCAAATTCCCAGAAAAGTTGAAAATCAACAAAATAGGATATGGAGCTGGTGAAAGAGAAGCTGAAATCCCAAATGTTTTGAGAGTTTTTATTGGTGAGCTTGACGGAGAACTCTCTGAAGAAGAAAGCCTTATAGAAGTTAACATTGATGACACAACACCAGAAAAAATGGAATATATAATGGATAAACTCTTTGAAAATGGAGCTCTCGACGTATTTTTTACTCCAATTATTATGAAAAAAAGTAGACCCGCCTTTTTACTTTCTGTCTTATGCAAAAAAGAAAATGAATTAAAAATTGAAGAAATATTCTTTGAAGAAACCACTACATTTGGCTTAAGAAAAACAAACGTTTTAAAAAAAATGCTCGAACGTAAAATAGAACAAGTGGACACACCGCTTGGAAAAATAAGGGTAAAAAAAGGATATTACAAAGGCAAACTAATAAAACAAAAATTTGAATACGAAGATATAAAAAAGATCAGCAAGGAAAAAGGCCTCTCCTTTGATGAAGTAATAAAAATTTTATCAACTCATTGCAACTAAGATTAAGGTATGGTATAATTTATTCTCTTGAGAGAAGGAGGGAAAAATGCAAAATGAAGTTAAAATTTTTCACGGAATTGTCTTATTTGGAATGAGATTATTAGATAAGTATTTAAAAGAAAAAGTGAAAGAATATAAAGACCTGGCAGAAAATCCGAAAGAAACATTTACAATTTTAAGAAAAGAAAATCTTGCATTAATAGAAAGAGAATCTTACCATATTCATGAAACGGTTAAGGAAATTGAAAAAATAGAACTTTCAAACTACAAAACTCCAGAAGAATACAAAAATTCGCTCCTTGACAGAATAAAAAATTTTTATACAGAACAGGGTTCTCCACCAGCATGTTTTAATATCTTCAAAGAAAAACTTGAATTATGCTGGCAATTCTACAACGAATTTCACAAAGAAGCAATTTAAGAGGCCCTTATGATAGTAACAATTGTAAATGTATGGGTTAAACCAGAATATAGAGAAGAATTCATCAAAGCAACAATAGAAAATCACAAAAATTCTATACTTGAAAAAGGAAACCTTCGCTTCGACTTCTTGCAGGATAAAAACGACCCTCTCAAATTTACACTCTATGAGGCTTATGAATCAGAAGAGGCAGCAAAGGCACATAAAGAAACTTCCCACTACAAAAAATGGAAAGAAACGGTAGAAAATTTTATGGCAAGACCAAGAGAGGGAATAGCACATACAGTCATAGCACCTGAGGATATATCACTATGGAAGTAAATTTTTCTTTTCAAACTAACCCAAAACTTTATTTTGGTGAAGGAAGCCTTTTCAAACTTCCGTTTTTATTAAGAGACTTTGGAACAAACATTCTTTTGATAACAACCAATTCTTTTTTAAATACAGATTTCTATCAAAAACTATATAATGAATTAAAAAAAGAAAAAATTAAAATTTCTGAGTATATCAATACAGGTGAACCATCTGTTGATAACGTCGATATGGTAGTTGAGGAATTTTCAAAAGAAAACATAAATGTGGTTGTCTCTATAGGAGGAGGAAGCCCAATAGATCTCGGCAAAGCTATATCAGCAATGCTCCCAATAAGAGAAAGCATTTTAAACTATCTTGAAGGAGTAGGAAACAAAAAGCACCCTGGCTATAAAGTCCCTTTCATTGCTATCCCTACTACAGCTGGGACTGGAGCAGAAGCTACAAAAAATGCTGTCATTTCTAAAATTGGAACAAATGGATTCAAGAGATCATTAAGGCATGACAATTTTATGCCAGATATTGCTATTGTTGATCCACTACTTATAATGAATTGTCCGCTTTTGATAAGTTATTCTTCTGGAATGGATGCCCTTACTCAACTTGTAGAATCATATCTATCAACTTCTTCCAACATTTATACTGATGCCCTGTGCGAAAAAGCCTTGAATCTATTTGGCAAGTCTTTCATAAAAATTATTGGTGGAAATTCATCAAAAGAAGATTACTATAATATTTCTTTTGCCGCTTATATTTCAGGTATAACACTTACAAATGCAGGGCTTGGAACCGTTCATGGTTTTGCTTCTGTACTCGGCGGTTATTATGAAATTCCTCATGGCATAGTATGTGCAAAACTACTTTTACCAACACTTGAAAAAACAATCTCAAAACTCGAAAAAAATTCAATATATTTTTCAAAATACAAAAAAATTACCGAACTAATTTCATACGAAAACAAAGACTTAATAACATATTTATACGAATTAAAAAATCTTATAAAACTTCCAGATTTAAAAGATTTTGGAATTACAGAAAAAGATTATGAAAAAATTGCAGTAGAAACTTCCTGCAAAAATAGTCCCGTAAAACTTGAAAAAGAAGATCTTATCCAGATTCTTAAAAATGCGGTGTAGCAAATGGAAAATGAAACAAGAAAGATAAAAGTTGAAACAATAGAAAATGAAATTATAAAAAATTTTCTTGCAAAAGAAGGATTTAATTTTAAAGATCATCAATATGCATTTTTCAGAGCAAGCAAAGAAGGATTAACAATAATCTTATACGAAAATCAGACTCTACTTTTTCAGGGTGATTCTTCACTTATAAACAAATATTTTGATAAATTGAGAGAACTTATATCTGCCCCATCAATGAAACCAAAAATTTTAGGCCTTGATGAATCAGGAAAAGGTGATATCTTCGGACCGTTAGTACTTGCAGGAGCAATAATAAAAAATTCAGACAAAATTAACGATTATGAAATAGACGATTCAAAGAATTTTTCCGATGAAAAGATAAATCTTTCTTTTAATAAAATCAAAAACCACATCATCTTCAAAGTAAGAATAATTGAACCAGAGGAATATAATGAATTATATGAAAAACACAAAAATATTAACAAAATAATGACAGAAGAATACAAAAAACTCATTCTTTCTTTTGATAGAAATGATTATGAAAAAATAATTCTTGATAAATATTCTATTTCAATAGAAGACATAAAATATCTCAAAGAAGGCATAGACAAACCCTTTGAAATGTATCACAAAGGCGAAAGATTCAGTTCTGTAGCTATCGCTTCAATAGTCGCAAGATTTCACTTTATAGAATGGTTCAAAAATCAAAATATTAAACTTCCAAAGGGAACAGGAGAAATAGCCACAACGAAGTATAAAGAACTCAAAGATACCCTTCCAGAAAAAGATTTAAGAAAAATAGCAAAAGTCAATTTTAAGATTAAAGTTTAAGAAGCTCAAGAACTTTATATATCACAATAGCAGGCCATACCATGGCTTTAAGAATACCAAGAACTCCACCCCAAAAAGAAACAGCAGTTTTAATAAAATAAACAGCCGCCCCAATAATAGTAAGAAAATAAATAGCCCCTGAGATATTATTCTCTTTCATTTTTTTCTCCTTCAACAATTATAGCCTTTAAAAAATAATATTGCAATTTATTCATACCTCAGTGCTTCTATAGGATTTAACATAGCTGCTTTTCTCGCGGGATAGAAGCCAAAAAACACCCCTACACTTATAGAAAAAATAAAGGCAAGAAGAAAAACAGGAATAGAAAAAACAACCGTCATATCAAAAAAACTTTCAAGTACAAAACTTATTCCGACTCCCAAAGCTATACCAATTATTCCACCAGTAAAACACAAAACTATAGATTCCAGAAGAAACTGCAAAAGTATATCTTTCTCTCTTGCTCCTATAGCTATCCTTATACCTATTTCTCTCGTCCTTTCTGTAACTGAAACAAGCATTATATTCATTATTCCAACACCACCAACAACAAGGGAAATACCTGCAATAGAAGCAAGAAAAATGGTAAGCAACATTGTAGTCTGATTAAATGCCTCAAGCAAATCCGTCTGATTACCAATAGTAAAATCATCTTCAGCATTTGCAGCAAGTTTATGAGATTCTCTTAAAATATTTCTTATCTCTTCTTGAGCGGCATACATTACATCCTTTGAAACTGCACTCGCAAGAATCTGATTAATATATCTCCATCTTGATATTCTTGTTTCAAAAGTTGTATATGGCACTAAAACTTGATCATCCTGATCTCCCATACCACCACTTGCCCCTTTTGAAGTAAGAACACCAAGAATTGTATACCTATTCCCAGAAATTCTTACTTCCTCTCCTACTACATCAGCACTACCAAAAATATTTGTTGCAACTGTTAAACCAAGCACACAAACTCTTGCCTTTGTTCTCACAGCACTTTCACTGAAACCTTCTCCGTGAGAAAACTCCCACCCTCTTATTTTAAAATAGTCTTCCGACACTCCGTAAACAGTAGTATACCAGTTTCCCGCCGAACCAATAATCTGCGTATTAATTCTATAAAGTGGAGAGATAGCATTTACTAAAGTTGCTTCCCTTCTTATCTTTTCAACATCAGCTATTGATAATCTTGAGATACTCCCTCCTCCCATCCTTGCACTACCCTGTCTGAATGTCCCGGGAAAAATCGTTATTAAATTAACACCCATACTTCCTATCTGACTTTCGACCTGTTTCTGAACACCAAGCCCTATAGATAGCATTACAACCACAGATGTAATACCAATTATAATCCCAAGCATTGTTAAAAAACTTCTTGTTTTATTCTTTAAGATTGATCTATATGCATCAAGTAAAGCATAAAAAATCATTACTTCCCTCCAGTGTCTTTCAATATACTTCCGTCCCTCATCTCAATAACCCTTTTTGCATATTCTGCAATATCATGTTCATGTGTTACAAGTATTATTGTTATCCCGTATTTATTCAATTCAGTAAATATATCCATTATTTCTTTACTTCTTTTGCTATCAAGATTGCCTGTAGGTTCATCTGCAAGAATTATTGATGGGTTGTTTACAAGAGCCCTTGCTATAGCCACCCTTTGTTGTTC
>FMJZ01014235.1_pt1 | contig 10117 bp, 7 predicted proteins | sample 1987881 | NCBI WGS metagenome assembly FMJZ01 (sample SAMEA4378227, study PRJEB15110) | soil metagenome | biome: soil; feature: Field; material: Soil | place: India | collected 2015-03-11 | depth 0 m | reverse complement strand
CGGCGATTCCTCCCTTCACGGAAAAACCTTCTCATATTGTGGCACATTCACGCACCACGGTGTAGAGCACAAACTCTGCCCAGTGTTAACAGGCCATTTGTTGGTAGGGCATAGAAGCATTGCCCTACCCTGACTGATTAACTCCTAAAAAGATTAACGCAAAATCCGTCCCTTAAGTGCCATCACGCTCAAAGTCCGTGTGACAGCATTAAAACGAAGGTGCTTGAGCGAAAACCGAACAATGCGGGGGATTGACAATGCCCAAAGTCAACCTTTCCGTAACGATCACAGGTTTGACCCTTCGGACACCTTTGATTTTAGCATCAGGATGTTGCGGCTACGGTGAAGAAATGGAACGGATTGAAGGATGGCAGTGGGAGCACGTTGGAGCCGTTGTGCTTAAAGGTGTCACCTTGAACCCGAAAATTGGCAACCCACCTCATCGCATCGTTGAAACAACTGCGGGAATGTTAAACAGTATCGGCTTGCAAAACATAGGCGCCAGAGAGTTGGTGAGGAAAGTCAATGAAAGGCTTTGGAAATTGCCTGTCCACATCATTGCAAATGTCAATGGGGCGACAGTGGAGGAATATACTCAAGTGTGCGAGGTTTTGACGGGAGCGGAAAGCATCAAGGCTGTTGAATTGAACATCTCTTGTCCCAATGTCCAACGGGGTGGAATTGAGTTCGGTTTGAACGCAGAAACAGCCATGGAGGTTGTAAAAGCAGCAAAGTCGGTTTGGAAAAAGCCTTTGTGGGTCAAGCTTTCACCCGAACCACAAAATATCGCCGATATAGCAGAAGCGTGCATTGAAGCAGGAGCAGATGCCCTTTGCTTGTGCAATACCTTCCCTGCAATGGCTGTTGACTTTTCTCAACTACCTCCACGCCCCAGTTTGGGAACTACCTTCGGAGGCTTGTCGGGTCCAGCGATTAAGCCCATCGTTTTGCGGAAGGTGTTCTTGGTCGCTCAACGACTTAAACAAAAGGACTTGACAGTTCCGATAATCGGTGTCGGTGGTATTTGGACTGGTGCTGATGTGCTTGAGTATTTCGCTGTAGGTTCAACCGCCGTTCAAATCGGCACAGTCCTTTTCTCCGACCCTCTCGCACCAGCAAGGATTGTCAAGGAGTTGAAAAAACTGATGCTGGAATTTGCCGAAAGAACAGGCAACGATTTTTGGCTTGATATCCGTAACTTCACTGGTTGCTTGGAAATTGGCACAAAGGTAGCCTCATAAAGTGGTATCTTCCATTAAAACAAAGACAACCGAAAGGTGGTGAGTTGAATTGAAACGAGTGGAGATAATTGCGGTCGGGAACGAGTTGCTTATCGGCGATGTCCTTGACACAAATACAAATTGGCTTTGCAGAAGGTTAACGATGATGGGAGCGTTTGTTAGGCGAGCCGTTTTGGTTCGCGACGACGAAGATGCAATTGCCCATGAAGTTCAAGGTGCAATTTCGCGGGGAACCGATTTGATTTTCACCTCTGGCGGTCTCGGTCCAACCGATGACGACCGAACGGTTGCCGCTGTTGCAAAAGCCCTAAACCGCTCTCTGGTTTTAAACGAACAAGCGTTGAAAATGGTTGAACAACGCTACAAGGAACTTTGCGAACAAGGCTTCGTTGATAGCCCCGAGATAACACCGCCCCGCAAGAAAATGGCGATGCTACCTGAAGGGGCAATCCCCCTTTTCAATTCGGTTGGAACAGCGCCCGGTGTTTGGCTTGATACGGGGATCACAATCGTCGTTTGCCTGCCTGGTGTCCCTGCAGAGTTAAAGGCTATCTTTGAGCAATCTTTGCCTCCTTACTTGGAACGAATTCTCGGTAAAGGCTACTACACCGAACGAGTTTTTGAAGCGACTTGTCGGGATGAATCTGTCTTGGCGCCTCTCCTGAAAAAAGTGGCGGGCAAACATCCTTCCGTCTACTTGAAATCCAAAGCCCGTGTCTTCGGTGAAGAGGTTCGCATCACGGTTCTGCTCTCCTCTTCAGGAAGCGATAAAGAGACTACGGAACGAACCTTGCACGCTGCTATTGACGAATTGATCGTTGAATTGGAGCAGAAGGGAATAGTCCTTGTGCCGTTGGGAGAGAGACAAGCAAGAAGCGGAAATTAGCGTTGTCTGTTTGTATTGGCTAAAATTGCTGTCGCCCAAGGCAGCAAACAAAATTCGCTTAGGGAACAGGGGGAATGAAGATATGGCGATGGGTTCAGTCAGGACGATGGAAGAAATTCGTCAAGTTGTTGAAGAGAAAGCCCAAAAAGCAAAATCCGTTGCACCAATCTTAGCGTCTCTCCCTACAGAAGTTAAGAACCGAGCGTTGCTCAACATGGCTGAAGCAATTTGGGAACGCAAAGCCTTCATTTTGGAGCGAAACATGGAAGATGTTGAAAACGCACGCCACGAAGGGTTGTCTCCAGCGTTGATTGACCGATTGTTGCTTAACGAAGGGAGATTGGAAATCATCTGTCAAAGCCTCCGAGAAGTTGCAGCCCTTCCTGATCCAGTGGGCGAAATCATTGAAGGTTGGAAACGGCCAAATGGGTTGGTGCTTCAAAAGGTTCGCGTCCCTATCGGCGTTATCGGCGTCATTTATGAAAGCAGACCCAACGTCACTGTTGACAGCGTCGCACTTTGCTTGAAATCTGGAAATTGCGTCGTTCTTCGCGGTGGCAAGGAAGCCCTCAACTCAAACATCGCTTTGGCTTCGGTAATTGCTCAAGCAGCAGCAGACGCAGGTGTCCCTTCAGATGCAATCCAACTCATTGACATCCCAGAACGAGAAGCGGCGCAAATCCTGATGAGGCTTAACGGGTTGATTGATTTGCTCATCCCAAGGGGCGGGATGGGGTTGATCAAGTATGTGGTTGAAAACGCAACTGTCCCAACAATTGAAACTGGCGCTGGGAACTGTCATGTCTATGTCCACGAGGATGCCGATATTGATATGGCTGTCAAAATCATCGTGAACGCAAAGACGCAGCGACCCTCAGTTTGCAATGCAGCGGAAACTTTGCTCGTCCACAAAAACATAGCCGAAAAATTCTTGCCAAAAGCCTCAAAGGCACTGATGGCAAAAGGCGTTGAGTTGAGAGGTTGCGAGCGGACGAGGCAATTGGTTCCCGAAGCGAAGCCCGCAACCGAAGAAGATTGGGCAACTGAGTTCCTTGATTTGATCCTCGCTGTCAAAGTCGTTGACAGTCTTGAAGAAGCCATTGAGCACATCAACACATACGGCACAAAACACAGCGAAGCGATTGCGACCAAAAGCATTGATGCAGCGAAAAAGTTCTGCGAGCAAGTGGACGCAGCAGCAGTCTATGTCAACGCATCAACCCGTTGGACTGATGGCTACGAGTTCGGCTTGGGGGCAGAAATCGGAATCAGCACACAAAAACTGCACGCTCGTGGACCAATGGGTTTGAGGGAGTTGACAACTTACAAGTGGGTCATTTGGGGCGAGGGACAAATTAGAAAGTGATGCAGGTTAAGGGTTTCCCTGCCCCGACGATGAACAGTTTGTAGGCACAGTCATCACAAGTTAACTCAGTGGGGTTGTGATTTAAGGTAGGTGTGACGACATTGCTGTTTCGACGAGCGGGGCAAAAACAAGCCCAACGACCGGAAAGACTTTCCCCCAGGGAACGGGTCTGGCGAACAATCAAGCGCCAACCCGTTGACAGAGTCCCATGCGTTGATGTCTACTTTTTGCCTGAAACAATCAAGCGCTGGGAAAGGGAAGGTTTGCCAGAGGGTGTGTCCATTGACGAGTTCTTTGACCTTGACTTAGTTCGCTTCCCCGTTGACTGCTCCATCAGAGTGCAGGAGAAGTTGCTGGACGAAACGGATGAATACCGAATTGTCACAGACTCAGATGGTGTGACCCGTAAGCACTGGAAGGTTTACACTTCCGCACCCCAGGAACTTGACTTCCCTATCAAACAACGGCGCGACTGGCGTGAAATTCGTTCAATGCTCAAAGCGCACGAAGGCAGGTTGGCAGAAAACTTGCAAATTCAAATCTCCCGCGTCCGTGAGCAGGAGCGATTCATAACTTTGTCTTTCCTTGAGCCGTGCACTTTGGCTCGCAAATTGCTTGGTAATCGTCAATGGGTTGAACTCATACAAACTCAACACCTCATGCTTGACGAAATCTTGGAGACGGGGGTGAGGCTCATCCTTGACACAGTTGAACTTGCTTTCAGAAAACTTTCAGGCTTCAAGGAGTCTCCCTTTGACGGTGTTTGGCTTCACGCTGAACTTGCATACACCCACGGTGCTTTCATGACCGACAAGGAATACCGAAACATCATTTTGCCTTACCATCGGCAGTTGGTCTCGGAACTGAAACGACGCGGCTTGGCGGTTTTGCTTTACACTCAAGGAAATGCATTGACTTTTTTGAAATGGGTGCGGAAAAGCGGCTTTGATGCGATTTTGCCCCTTGAATGCATCAGCCGAAACGACCTTGCCGACTACAAACGAAATTACGGGCAACAAACGGCTTTGGGAGGAAACATCTCCATTGACCGCTTGATGGAAAGCGATCAAGCAGCGGGAAGCGAAGTTAGCGAGAAAGTCAGGATTGGGTTGGGTGAAAATTTTACTGGCTATATGTTTTGCCTTGACAGACCAGTTCCCCCTTCCCTGCCGCTGAAGCGATACATCATGGCTCTTCATATTGCTCGGTCAATCGATTGAAGCCCAATAAAGTTCGGCAGGAACCTCACTCTCCCACAGATAGGCTTTGCCTTCAGGAGGGCGAACTTCTCGGTGAGCCCATAATAGAGTTCTCGGCTGTTCAGGAGAGCAGCTCCCCGATTTGCCGAATTTTCTCGTGGGCAACGACAATTCAATGACCGTCGGGAACAGAACCCCGACGCTACCAATTTACCAATTTGCCGGACTTGCCGAATTTCCCCTCCTCGTCCCGTCCTTAGAAATTGGGTTCGGCAGGAGCCTCACCCTTCCAACAGTTAAAGCCAAAACGCAGTGACACAAGAAGTTCAATAACTTGCCTTCCAACTGCACAACTTTGGGGATGGAGAGTTTCAGGTTTTCCGCTTCTGTCCCAAAGCGACCGAGGCAATCAAAATCGCGCCAATCAAAATTGCCTGCTGTTCAACGCCGACCTGAGCCATGTCAAGCCCTCGCCTTAAGGTGCTGAGCAAAAGCAAAGCAAACATTGTCCCGATCAAAGTCCCCTCCCCGCCCGTGATAGGTGTTCCTCCCAAAAGAGCCGCTGTTATGACATCAAGTTCCGCTCCCATCGCTGCATCAGCCTTTGCTGTGTTGAACCTTGCGACATAAAGAACTCCCGCCAATGAAGCCATCAAGCCACTGGCTACATAGAGCCAAAATTTAGTCCTCTCCACAGGCACACCCGAGAATCTTGCTGCGGTTTCGTTTGCTCCGATAGCGAAAATGTGTCTACCCCAAACCGTTCTATGAAGCACGAACCAAGAGAGAAGGGCAAGCAAAATCAACAGTGGCAATTGCTTGGGTATGACACTGAGAAATTGTCCTTGCCCAAGAGCGACGAAACTTTGTGGGAAGCCACTAACTTTTTCTCCACCTGTGAAACCAATTGCGAGACCACGAAACAGAGCCATCGTCGCAAGTGTAACAATAACAGGAGGTAACCTCAAATACGCGATGCAAACTCCGTTGACTGTTCCCATTGCTATGCCGCTGAGCAAAGCCGATAAAACGCAGAACGGTAACATCACACCAGCACGATACATCCAACCGAGGACAACACCCGACATGGCGAGAATTGAAGCAACCGAGAGATCAATCCCGCCTGAAATCAACAACGCGGTCATTGACAGAGCCATAATTCCGACTTCAGTGAAGTGGCGTGTCATGTCCAGCATGTTACTGAGGCTCAAAAACTCTGGCGTCCGAACAGAAAAGACGATGACAGCAATTGCCCACAAACCCAAAAGCACTGCATACCTTCTCATTTCCGTCACCCTTCACTATCTGAGTTGACACTTTTGATGATGCAGCGAACTGGTGAAAACGCAAGAACGAAAGGAACGAATTTGGTGCTGGAAATAATGAGCACTAACTTTAGTCCGCAAATTTTTTCCTGCCCACCACAGTTGTGCAAAAATTGTGGCTGAAAGACCAGCAGTGGGTTAAGCGAAGGAGTGATGAGGATGAAGCGATGGGTGGGGTTGATGTTGATTCAAGTTTTGATTGCATCGTTTCTTTCTGCTCAAGTTGTCAGCAACGGTCGCGTTCAAATCGCTGCGGTGAGTGAAAAGGGACGATATTGGGGCTTCTCGGTTCAACCAGTTGGCCGCAGCAAGCCAATAACCATAATCCGATTTGGCAGCCTTGACAATATTTTTGCATCTTCCGCTCAGGCTCTCAAAGAGAAAACAACGCAAGTTTTGCTGTTCAGTCAGTTGAAAGCCAAGCCAACCCCAGAACTTGACCCTTCTTCGTTCGTTGAGGTTCGCTTGTTCGCTAACGACCCCTACCCGCAAGTCCGCTTTAGGTTACAACTTCGCAGTTTTGATGTTTCAGAATGGCGAAAGACCTTCGGGCAAGTTCCTTTCCACTTTCTCGCCTGTTCGCTTCCTGGTGCCGAAATTTTCCACCAACGCGGCTGGATGATCGGCACACCTGTTATTGACAGATACATTTTGCTTGATGCTGGTCCCACTAACTTCATCCAAGCGCAGTGGGCAAAAGGCTGGAGTTACGCCCCACCTTTTGGCGCTTATCCGTTACCTGTTGTCGGACTATGGAAACCATCGGCGCAAACTTACATCGCTTACGAGTTCTTGACGGCGAGGCTAACTGACCACAGTGAGCGTTATCTTGCGAGTGTTTATTGTTGGGACATGGGACGAGGGAAGCAGGACAGGGGGCGGGAATTTTTTGCCCTTATTTTTCCCTACGCTACTAATGGTTTTCGCGAGTTGCGCTACCCGCAAGGCGACGAAACAGTTGAAAGTCACTTCCGCATCCTCTGGCACATGAACTTGCCGAGCACCGATGACCCAAACCGTTTCGTTCACCTTTGGCTTTGGCAAAACTTTTCGGGCAAATTACCCGGCGCACCTGTGATGAACGAATTCGGTTGGTTACCGAAAAACCTTAGGCTGACATCGTTTCCGAAACCGGGTTTGGGCGATTTGTTCGTTACAACAGGAGAAGATAACCCGTTTCAAAAGCCAGGTAACATCGCAGCCGTCGGCGTTGATTTCGCAATTCCTGTCATTGACTATCAATTTACCGTTCGTAACGAGGCTGCATTGAAACGCTTGCGAGAGCAACTTGACAAACTCATCACTTATGCTCATCGCTTCACAGTCAACGGTGACCGATGTGTTTTCTGGCAAAAGCCGATTAAAGGCGATTGGCGCGAACATTACGGCAAAGGTGTCCCGACATTGCGCAATGTTCAAGGTTTTCAAGTTGCTAAGGCTTTCCTTGATGCGATCCGAAACGGTTGGCGTGAACAGCGCTACCTTGAAGTTGTTGATGGAGCAATGAATTGGGCAAAACATTTCCTTTACACCCGAAACTGCTATGACGATGTGCCTGATGCTCAATTTGCATGGAGCGCAGCACCGATCGCCCACTTTTTGTTCACCTACCATTACACCTTCAAAAATGACCCCAATCCAAAGCGGCGTGAGTTAGCGATGCAAGCGAAGGATTTGGCTCATGCGGTCGTTTACCGTTACATGGCTTTGTTCCCTTGCGATAATGACCCCTTTGACGAAATTGATGCGAGTTTTTTCATGGAGCCGAACGCCGGTTTCCCTTGGCTTGGTTCAGCCTGTGCCAACGAAATTTGGGCTTACGCTCATGCCCTTCTTGAAGCCTATGTCATCACTGGCGATCCAATCTTGGGTCATTATTTGCGTGGGATGACCGAAAAGTGGCATTTGCTCATGCGCGACGAATGGCATCCAAGCATCACCAATTACGTCAATGCTTTCGCTGAGATGTTCGGTTTGTTTGATGGCGTGGTTGTCGGTCGCGGCAAGAGAAGCACATTTGGCGGGCTGTGGGGAGGCTTTGAGCAGTTGGCTTACCCTGTCGGCGAAGCGCAAATGAGGGTCGTTTGTGGTGAAGGTGCTGCAACGGCGTTCAACAAAGCTGGCATCAAATACGACATCGAAGATTATCGATGGGCAACAAAAATCGCAGGGCAAGGGAAGCGGGTCGGATTAAGTTTCAAGGTGATTGCCGTAGTGCCTAAAGTGGCGGGGGACGAAATTGCGGTGATGGTGACAGTGCCACATTTTGATTTGCGTGGTGTTACCGTGCAGTTGAAAAGGGGCAAGCAAACAATTGAGATTTCACAGGGTAAATTGGTCACTTTCGTCGAGCGCCCCGACACCATTTTAATTTGCGGTGTCAAAGTCGGTGACGAAATCGTCATTGGTGAAGTCCCTCCCAACACCCCAATTTTGCCCTGCCGCATTGCAAAAAAGCGCCAATTAGGTTCGTAGTTAGCAGCGAATTGGCAATAAAGGCTTAAGGCAAATTGTCCGTTTGCGTTATGAACTGACAAAGAGGGGGTTAAGTGATGTTGCTGAGATTTTGTGGTGCTGCCGGTGAAGTTACAGGTTCGTGTCATTTGGTGCAAATTGATGATGCAACAGTTTTACTTGATTGCGGGATCTTTCAAGGCGGAGAGGAACGGCACATTCTCAACAGGCAACCTTTCCCCTTTGACCCTCAAAGTGTCAAGGCAGTCTTGCTCAGCCATGCCCACCTTGACCACTGCGGTCGGTTGCCTCTCCTCGTTAAAGCAGGGTTTAAAGAAAAAATTTTCGCAACCGATGCAACCTGTGACTTGACAAAAATTGTCCTGCTTGATGCCGCTAAGTTGCAAGAAGAGGATGCAGCGTGGAAAATTAAGAGGCTCAAAAAGAAAGGCGAGGACTGGTCATGGGTCTCACCGCTCTTTACGACTGCAGAGGCAGAACAAGTCTTTGACCATTTTGAACCAGTCCCTTACGGCGAGTGGATAGAAATTTCGCCTCACCTTCAATTTCGCTTTTGCGACGCAGGTCACCTTCTCGGGTCAGCGATGGTTGAGTTGAAATGGCAAAACGACAGCATTGAGCGAACCATTTTGTTCACCGGGGATTTAGGACAAAAAGGTTTACCAATACTCCGTGATCCCGAGCCAATTGAGCAGGCTGATTTGCTGCTCGTCGAAAGCACCTACGGCAACCGAGAACATGAAACAGGTTTCAACGAGTGCGTTGAGCAACTCAGAGAAATTGTCAAGGAAACGGTTTCGCAGGGTGGGCGTGTCCTGATTCCAAGTTTCGCCGTCGGGCGAACCCAAGAAGTTATTTATGCTCTCAACGATTTGATTGAAAGTAAGCAACTGCCTGTTGTTCCCGTTTTTGTTGATAGCCCTATGGCGCGCGAAGTTTTGAGAGTTTACCAACGCCACCGGGAACTTTACGACGAGGAAGCAAAGCAGAAAGTTCTCAGCGGAGACGAACCTTTCACTTTTCCCGGCTTGCGACTTGTGACCACTGTTGAGGAAAGCAAAACACTGAACGAGTTAGGCGAACCTTGCATCATTATCGCCGGTAGCGGCATGTGCACTGGCGGGAGAATTAAGCACCACCTTCGGCACGGAATCAGCAACCCCAACAACTCCGTCATTTTCGTTGGCTTTCAAGCGAGGGGAAGTTTGGGGCGACAGTTAGTTGAAGGTATTTCACCAGTTCGCATTTTCGGCGAGATGCACGAGGTCAAGGCGAGTATCTACATGCTCGATGGCTTCAGCGCTCATGCCGATAGAAAAAGTTTGCTGGCTTGGACATCAAATTTTGTCAACCCACCAAAGCAAACTTTCACCGTTCACGGCGAACAAGAAACAGCGACCGCTTTGGCTCAGGCATTGCGAGAACGAGGTTGGAATGCAACAGTGCCGAAAATCGGACAGGAGGTAGCAGTTTTCTAAGCGTCAAGCCGTAACAATGTTGATAAGGCAAAAGTTGAGTAATGTAGTTGTTCGGAGAGCTGATCTCCCGAGCAGCCGGAAGTGGGAAGTCGAGTCTCCTGCCGGACCGAAATTTCAGCAAATGGGCAGGTCGGCAAGTCGGAGAAT
>FMJZ01051312.1_pt1 | contig 10118 bp, 4 predicted proteins | sample 1987881 | NCBI WGS metagenome assembly FMJZ01 (sample SAMEA4378227, study PRJEB15110) | soil metagenome | biome: soil; feature: Field; material: Soil | place: India | collected 2015-03-11 | depth 0 m | reverse complement strand
TTTTTTTCAAGTCAAAGGAGAACTTGCCATCCCGCTTCGCAAGTACAGCAGTCACTTCCGAACAAGACCCTTGACCGTCAGCAACAGCGCTGTCAATTAACTATCTCATCTGCTCTAAGACGAAAGTCAAATCGCTATCGCTTGACAAATCCATAGTGTCCACAAAGCATCGGACAGGTAGCGATTGCGATCGTTCACAGCAAGCGACAGCACAATTTAAAGCCTGTTGTGCGGAGGGGAAAGAGCATAGCAAAAAGTTGCCTTTAATCCCTACGACTTGACCACCGTGTTGCTCAATCAAGTCTTTTAAGAGACTCGTCGGAATTTCGCCGTTACTGTGGTGACGGTAGGAAATTGCTAGCAAGGTAGTGGTTCTTAGAGTTGGCGAGACTAAAATGCCGTTATCCTTTCTTTCGCTAACTGTCAAGTTTGAACTTTGAAAAGGATTTTGGCTCAATCGCTTCTCTGCCTCTGATGCCAACACTTTCAAGTCGTGAGAGAAGATGACAGCACTCTACCCCAAACGATTTTTCAGATGCTGGCTCAGACTTTGAAATTCACGGAGTGCTTTTTCAGGTTGATTAAGCATCAAAAGCAAGCGAATGACTTGTTCGCAAACAACTTCCGAAAAAGGTTTCGCTTCCAGTGCTCGTCGTGCGCAACTCAACGCCTGTGTCAAGTTACCTGCTCGTTCGAGCAAGCCCACCAAGAGTCGAGCAGCAAATTCAAACTTTTCCGACAACCGATGCCGTTCAATTTCAATCCAGTCATCGTAAAAATCTGGCAAGAGTTTCCCCATGTAAACCTTTAAAGCCTTCTCAAGCCAAAAAACTCTCTCCGTTTCCGCGCGGGACATTTGGGCGTTTTTTTAAAAAACACCTCAAACCCAGTCACATCGGTAGTTACGAGTTCTGCCCTCAAGCCGACATAAAAGCGATCGACGTGAATGGGGCATTCAAAAACGCTTTCTGATAAGGTCAACTGGTGCTTGAGTGAAGATAAGGCTTTGTTGAGGCTATTGAGAGCCTGTTCAGGTTCGCTATCGCCCCGAAGCATTTCGGTCAAAAGGTCACGGTGATGCCTATGGTCAAGGTGGTAAGCGAGGTAAGCCTGCAAAGAAGCGGTCTTCCCCGTGCGGAAACGAGTGATTACTCTGTCATTGATGCGGACCTTCAGACCTCCTAAAAGTTCAATACGGCACCAAGCCAGAATAAACTCAACTCTCCCACGCTGAAAGACTTGCAACTCCGAATGTGCTAAGGAAACTAACGAATGCCAACGCAGTTGTCAATGAGAGTTGTGTAGTAGTGGTAAAGTAATGGAGGGTGAGAGCGTTTTAGGGCGTGGCTCGGAAGGTAGTTCTCTCAAACCTTTGAAAAAATTGCCACATTTGGATGACGGACCTCCTGAGCCACCAAAAAAGAAATTAGCCTGAAAAACGAATTAGTGCATCAGAAGACACGTTCCGAAGAGTGAGATACAATTGCCAAGGTGAGGTTGAACGATGAGGAAAATTAGATTGCCCTTGCTGATGGGATTGGTGACGGCTCTGATGGCGACTGCACGGACACAGGGATTGGAGTTAAAGAGCGAAATTGCTTCGTTTCGTTTTGACAGATTTGGCAACATCGTCGCATTAACGGTTTGCAGTAGAAGCATTCCGCTACAACCTTCGCCTTTGCCAATCAGTTTGCGCATTGACGGCAAGTGGTGGCACGACGATTTGCCGAAAGTCGTGCCCATCAAATTCCAAAAGCGGTTCAATTATCTTGATGTCACTGCAAAAGTTGGTGACTTCACTTTCACCGTTCACTACCAGTTACACAAAGGCTGCCTCTTGCAAAAGAGCGCAACGCTTCAATATGATGGTGATGGAAACCCGAAAATTGACGGTGTATTGTTTTTGTTGCCAGCAATTGCTTTGGGCAACGATTCGGTTTTGCTCAGCCCTTCCTTTGACTTCTTGCAAGTTCCAATTTCCCAAAGATCGCGTTTTAGCGTAGATATGGGCACAGGTGCTTGGTGTGCCTTGCATTCTCCATCTCGGAAACTTGGTATCGCCACAACCTTCTACTCTGAAACCGAGCACTACTCCGTCAACGCCGAAGTCGTTGACATTTTGCACTCTCCGTCCCGCGTCTCTCTTCCTGCGTCCCGTTTTTCTCACTGGCTTGGTGTCCAAGACCGCATCTACAAAGGTTGGACTGCTGAATTGGGCACTCAGTTTCTCATCGCTGCCGAGGGTAACGAACGGGATTGGCTTTCACGCCTTTGGGACGCTTATGATGCATTCGGCTTGAAACCGCTTCCCGATACACCGAAGGATGTTTTTGATGGTGCATTTTACGAACCTGCCGTTTCGCACACTTACCGCAACATCACCCGCTTACTCCCTCATCTTAAAAGGCTCGGTGCCAAAACAATTTGGCTGCCGCCATACACGCCCGGCATTTACGCCCCCCTTGACTATTTCTCAATTCGCCCCGAAGTCGGGACTGCTGAGGATTTGAAAGCATTGGTTGCAAAGGCTCATCAGTTAGGCATGAGAGTTCTGCTTGACTTGATCCCGCACGGACCAAGACCCGAAAGCGAATTGGGGAAAGAGCAGAGGGCAAAATTTGACGCCGGTCAGGACAGTTGGATTTGCGCCGACGAAAAAGGGCGACCAATCCATTGGTGGGGCTGTTATGCTTTTGACTACGCCCATCCAGGTTGGATTGAATACATGGCGAAAGTTGCAGCACATTTTGCAAAAGAGTTTGGCATTGACGGTTGGCGAGTTGATGTCGCTCACGGCGGTCCGCCAAATTGGAGGTCGGCAATTAGGCAAATCGGGAAATCGAAAGTTCAAGGGACGGAGCGACCTCACATTCGCCCAAGTCAATCAGGCTTGTGGGGGGCGTTGCAAATTTTGCGGGAAGCGAGAAACGCCGTTAAAAGGGTTCGTGGTCAAGCCGTGTTCTACCCTGAGGCATCAGGCACGCCGTATGTGGTAAACAGCGACTTTGATTACGGCTTCCCGTTTTGCTTCGTCGCAATGAGGTTGGCAAACATGCCGACGAAAGAGTTTGTTCCGAAATTAAGACGCTGGCTTCAGCATCAACGATACACATTCCCCAAAGGCGGAGCGAAAAGAATTGTTCGCTGGTTGGCAAACCATGACTTCCCAGATGTTCAAGGTCGGTTGGGAGTCAGTTACTCAAAAGCGATGTTCGCTGTGTGCGTTGTCAGTGAAGGGGTCCCGTTCATCTACGAAGACCAAGATGTCGGCTTGACAGATTTCATTGCTCGTTTAATGCAATTGCGATTGTCCTTGATGGAATTGAGGGACGGCGATGCCGATTATTTGAGCGTTCAAGTTAACGACGAGTCGGTCTTTGCGGTTCACCGATTTTCTGCAAACCAAAGCACCGTCGCTTTGGTCAATTTCGGCAGTGATGGGAAAACCGTGAAAGTCAAGTTACCATCGGGAATGGCAAGTTGGTCTCAAGTTGGTGATGTATGGACAGGCAAAGTTTACCAAGTTCGCAAGGGCATTGTAACCCTGACACTGTCACCTTTTGAACTTGCCTTGCTGACCGATATTACCCGCTCACAGAAACTTGCCCCTAAACCTTCAAAACCTATGCCCCTTGCCTTGTCTCCTTTGTCCTTTTCCAACGAGGGTTTTTTGAGCGTCGGCGACATACTGACGGGTCAATGGCACGAAGGCGAGTTCAAGGTTGCGCCTGGTGAAAAGTTGCCGTTTGAAGTGAGTGAAGTTCAACGAAGCGAAAAGAGCTTATCGGGCAAATTGTCAATCAAACGAAGAATGGGAGCAGTGATTAGGACTGTTGCAGAAATTGATTGGCAATGGGAGCAGGGCGATGGCTTGTGGCGCTACAAATCGGACTTGCAAATGAAATTGCCCGTCAAACTTGCCCACCATGACCTCGCTTGGCAGTTCAATTTTGTCAAGCCAAAACGATGGCGCATTGCCACCGCCGAAGGGACGATGGAAGAACCAGTGATTGTTCGCCACGAACGACCCCAGTTGCTTTGGGATGCGACGAAAGTTTTACCATCGCCAATTGAGACGCCGATTCGCATTCAATTGGCTGACGGCAGTTGGTTGACATTAATTGAGTGGGACGGAAGTTCCTTGCAAGTTTGGCTCAACCCCGACGAATCAATCTCCGTTAGCATCACTCCTAATGGACAAAATCGGCTTTCCTTCGCCATCGTCGTTGATGCTCAACCTATCATTCGTCCCCCGTCTTGCTTCCCTCGTCCTGCCTTTTCTGGGGTTCACACCGATTTGCAAACACCTCGCTTGTGCTTGACAGTTTCTCGCTCCCTTGGAGGTTTGCCCATCAGGATGGAAGTGAGGGATAAGGGAGAGTGGAAAACGGTTTTAATCGGAAGTGAACTTTACAGTGATTACGGCATCTTCCCTGACCGTGATGAAGGTGGTGCTTGGCGTGCTGAAGGTGAACGAAGGACGGTGCGAACTGTCGGACGAGTGAGGGCTTGCAGGTATCCCGATAGGGTTGAATTGCTTCGAGACGGTATCGCTTTTGAAGGAGCATTGGCAACGACTTGGGCTGGTCATTGGTGGCATTTGAACCCTCGCATCAACTACAGATTGCGCTACGAAGTTAAGAGCGACGGCATCTATGTTCAAGGGAGTGTTGAACCTGTCAAGCCGATCCGAAAAGTTCGTGCCTTTTTGGCGCTGACAATGACCTTCACCAGCGTTGAAAAAATTGTCGTCAATACTGTCAAGGGTTGGCGCGATGTCACTGAAATTGGTGAGCGAGATTGGCAATCTCGACTTTTGCCTCTTAACCCGAACGACCCGCAAATTCGGTTGCACACAAAAGCAGGGGTCGTCGCTTTGAAAAACATTGAAGGCGATTTACAAAACTGCTTCGTGCTCAAAGACGGGGAGATCTGCACCGTTTTCTTTGCTTGGTTGGACGGCGAATTGACAAATTTCGCAACCCGTTTTTTGCACTTTGAAATTGAGTGACATTTTGCGCTATGCTCATTTAGCGGTTTTCTCGGAGGGCTTGTCTCCTGACGCGCCGTTTTGTTTTTCACGCCGATTTTTCTCAATGGGAGGTTCAAAGTGTTAGGGGGAGGCTTCTGTCAAGCCCCAACATGGGCTTGTCCAACACAGCGAATAAAGCATGAAAGGTGTGCAAAAATTATAAGCGGTTCGTTTTTGCAGCGTGGATGAAGTTTAAGCAGCGAAAAACTGAGCGGTTCAATTTGGCGCGATGTGAGATTGAGCCTTACCTTGAAGGGGAGCGGATGAAGACGATGGAAGAGCGAGAAAGGGATGGACAAGGTCAAAAGGAGCCATCAGAACCTGAAACTTCTAAGGCAATTTCGCCTGAAACAATCACTGAGAAGCCAGCGCCTACGCCTTCTCGCTTTATTTTCGTGCTTGGTTGGGTTTTGTTTGTGATTACGCTCGTTGTGGCGTTAGCCTTGGGAATTAAATTGGTCAAGGAGCAGCGGCGGATAGCGGAATTCAGCGAGCAAATTGCTCAGTTGCGGACTGTTCTCGCTTCGGCTCGTAAAGTTTTCCTTGAACGGGCTGCTGCCGAGTTGGGCTATGCGAGCGTTGACCTTCAAGCCGATCCGCCAAAGCGCTATCAAGTTGCTTTCCGACTTGACGAAGCAAGCCGATGGCTACGAGACGCTGAACCTTTGCTCAGTGACAACGGTCGCATTCAAGTTCAAAATATTCAACGAATGCTGCGCCAGTTGCCAATATTGGTAGAACAAGACCCAGTAAATGCGAGGCAGGAATTAGCGAAAGTCCAAGATGCTTTGGAAAGGTTGGTAAACGCGGAAACTAAATCTCCGTGACGCAATTGCTAACCTGCACTGTAGGATTGAGGTGCTGACATGAAACTAAAAAGCCTGAGTTTGTTTGGGTTCAAAAGTTTTGCTAACCGAACAGAATTGATTTTCGCTCCGGGCATTACCGCTGTCGTCGGACCAAACGGCTCGGGCAAGTCAAACATCTTGGATGCAATCATTTGGGTTATGGGCGAAAGAAGCACTAAGGCTTTAAGGTCCCTAAAAGCAGCCGATTTGCTTTTCGCCGGCAACGGTAGAGTCAAGTCAGCAAGTATCGCCGAAGTTTCACTTACCCTTGAGTTAGACGAACCCCTTGAAAGCAGTGACGGCGATCAATCTTTCTTTGCTTGCCCTCACGAACTTCTTTCCGAAATCGTCATCACCCGCAGACTGAAACGTACTGGCGAAAGCCAATTTGCCATCAATCGCGTCCCTTGCCGGCTTAGAGATGTCCAAGATTTGCTCCTTGAGTTGGGATTGTCAGCGGACAGTTACGCTTTCGTCGGACAGGCTGAAATTGACCATCTGGTTTTTCTTTCGCCACAAGAAAGGCGCAAGCTGATTGAGCAAGTTGCCGGTGTCCACAGGTTTCAACTGCGCCGTGAAGGCACTTTGACGAACTTGGAAAGAACTGAAAAGAACTTGACAAGAATTCGTGACTTGGTCGCTGAACTTTTGAGGCAGCGAGACGCTCTAACTGGTGAGGTTGAAAAGGCTCGAAAGTATGAACGATTGCTGAAGAGGCAGCGGGAATTGAACATAGCCCTTTTAGGTTGGGAGCACCAAGTTCGGTTGAGAAGAGTTGAGAGGTTGAAAGAAGAACTAGAAATGCTGAAGAGAGTGGTCTCGGAAACGGACGAACAAATCGCGGCAACCAACACTAAACGCTCCGAGGTTGAAATGGCTCTTGCTGAAATGGAGGGAGGGCTTCAACAGCTTCAGACTTCTGCAGCCCAAGCCCTTGAAGAAGCGAAAGGACTTGAAAACGAACTCGCACTTTGTCAAGAGAGGCAAAAGCACCTGACGCAACGACGCTTACAAATTGCCCAACAGAAAGCCTACATTGCTGAAAGGTCAAAGCGGATAGACTCTGAACTTACCGAAGCGCAAAAACAACTTGATGCCCTGCAACATCAAAAATCGCTCTTTGAGGAGCAAGAAGCCCAAATGCAGGAATCTTTAACCAGAGCGCGGGAGAATGTTTACGAATTGGAACAAACTGTGAGACAAGCCCGAGAGGAGCACTTTGAAGTTGAGCGTTCGCTTGCGGAGGTGAGATCGCAACTCGCTTCTTATGAGCCACTTATTCAGTCACTTCGCTCAAGGCAAATGGAAGTTGAACGAGAAAAGTCAAATATCCGCGAGTTGCTGGCACAACTGCAACAGGATTGGGAGAAGTTGACCTCACAGCACCAAATGGTTGCAACCGATGAACTTGACAAAGTTGTGCACCAATTGCAGCAGAGGATTGCCGAGAAGCGGGAGCACTCCCTCAACTTGCGCCATCAAATCGCCCAAGCGCGCGAACATTTGGCAGCGATGAAGGCTCGCCTTGCCGCTTTGGAAGAGATGGAGTTGTCAATGGTTGGAATACCGCAGGGAGCGAGGGCAGTTTTGACCGCCATCAGGGAAGGGAAATTGCAAGGCGAATTCCACTTGCTCTCCCAACTCATCAAAGTTCCTGAAGGGCTTGAAATCGCATATGAGAGCGCTCTGGGTGCTGCTGCAAACTATCTCGTTGCCCCCTCTTTCGCTGAAGTTCAATCTGCCATTGACTTCCTGAAGTCAACGAACTCTGGTAGAGCGACTTTCATCGCCCTTGACTTTTTGATGGAATTGGGATATGGCGAGGAAAAGGAGTTGGCACAGGTTGAAGCCGAGGGCGTAATTGGTTGGGCAAGTGAGTTAGTGCAAGTGACCGACGAGAGATTTGTTTCCGCTGTCCGACATGCTTTAAGAAACACTTTGCTCGTTGAAAACCTTGAAGTTGCAAGGAAGTTAGCACCAAAACTCAAAGGTGTTCGGTTCGTCACCCGCTCAGGTGAGGTTATCGCCCCAACGGGCACAATATCTGGAGGCGTTACCACTCAAGGCGCAGGCAGCATCTTCCTTCGCCAAAGGGAACGAGAAGAACTGTCAATCCGAGTTCGTGTTTTGGAAAGTCAAGCGAGGGAACTGGAGGCGCAGTTGAAACTCGTGGAAGTGGAAATGGAAGCCCTTCAAAGCGAATTGACATCAAAGCTGCAAAAGCGAGAAGAGCAAAGGCGAATCAGTGATCGGGTAAGCGAAGAAGCAAAGCGAATTGCTGCCGAACGGGAGAGAAGACAAAAGGAATTGGAGCGACTTGATGCTGAAGCGGTCAGGTTGCAGCGGGAGATCGACGGTTTGCAACAGGAAGTGGAAAAATTCCGCCAACAAATCGTCCATCTTGAAAACAAGCGCGAGGAAGTCCAGCAAAAACTTGCGTCCGCTCAAGCGAAACTCAACGAAGCAATTCAACAGTATGAATCCGTAAACCAGCAATGGCAACAGTTTAAGTTAGCGACGGCACAATGGCAAACGCAATTTGAAAACTTGCAACGGCGAATATCGGAGTTGACAGAATTGATAGATGAACTCCGTCGGCAAGATTTGTCTTTGAACGAGGAAGCTCAGGCAATTGAAAACGAGTTGCTGGATTTGAGCGAGCGGTTGCCGAACATTGAGCGCCAACTTGAAGAGTGCTTGAAGCGAAGGGAGCAACTTGAGGAAGCTTTGAAAAATTGGCACGAAGAACGAAGGAAGTTGGTGCAACAGCGAGAGGAAGTAGAACAAAGGCTCGCAGATTTGTCAGCGAAAAAGGCGACTCAAACCGAAGAAGTTCATCGGTGCGAAGTCAGGTTAACTCAGGCTGAAGCGGAGAAAGGGGAAATTGAGCGAAGGTTGATTGAAGAGTATCAGGTCACCGTTGAAGATGCCCACTCTGAAGCCCAACGGCTGGAGCAAAAGCAAATTGCGTTGGACGAATTGGAACGAATCAAGCAAGAGATAGCAGCACTTGGGGAAGTCAGACTCAGCGTTCTGGACGAATACGAACGGCTCAAGGAAAGGATTGCGTTCTTGCAAACTCAAATCGCTGACTTAGAGGCGGCGCGAAGTGAACTCCTGAGTGGGCTGGAATCGTTGGAGCATCAATTCCGCGAAAGGTTTAAGGAAGTCCTTGAGCAGGTGAGCGAAACTTTCAACGAGATGGTTCAAAGGTTCTGGCAAGGCGGTGAGGGTCGGCTGATTTTGACTGAGGGGCAAACTTTGGCTGAAAGTGGGGTTGAAGTTAAGGTGAAACTTCCAGGCAAGGCTGAACAGGATTTGCTGTCCCTTTCGGGTGGGGAGAAGGCAATTGTTGGGCTTTGCTTCCTTTTCGCACTCCTCAAAATCAACCCCGCACCGTTCGTCTTGCTTGACGAAGTTGATGCACCTCTGGACGATTCAAACACTGATAGGTTCATCTCGCTTTTGCGGGAATTCTCCGACCGAACTCAGTTCATTGTCATCACCCACAACCCCGTCACCCTTCAGGCTACCGACCACCTTTATGGCGTAACAATAGAAGAAGGGGTTTCGAAAATCCTTTCGCTGTCGTTGAAAGAAGCACTGGAATGGACAGAGCAACAATAACACCGCAGTAATTAAGGACTGTCAAGGGCAAACAATTCACCAATGACCAATTCGCCAATTACCAATCTGTCCATCTGCCGACTTGCCGATTTGCTGACCTGCCGAACCCTTTATGGGCTCACCGGGAGGTTCGCCCTCCCATCTGCTGACTTGCCCATCTGCCGAACTGCCGATTTGCCTAACCCGTCCCACGACCCGCGTCACCCGCCCTGTGAATTGATGGTAGCATCGCCACTTGTAGGCGACGGCAGTTTGAAATCACCGAAATTGTTGTAGCGTCACCACTTGTAAGCGTGTGACAGAGCAAACCTTCTGGAATCAAGCCCCTCAAGCAGCACAAGAATTTGAGGACGCTTACGAGCACTTAAAGGTGCTTTCTTCCCTTACAAAAGCGATGGCAAGAGTAAGCAAAAAGTAAAAAGGCTTCCAGCACCTTCAACCAAGCCCATCAAGTAGCACAAAGGATTGGAGACGCTGGTTTGCGCTCATTGGGACTTTCTGACATTTATAAAGGCAACGGCAAAAGTAAATCCTTACCTTGTAGGCGACGACTGCAGAGCCACACATCATGAAAGTCCTGAAGAACCGTCGTTTCAGAAAACTGATTATCC
>FMJZ01004530.1_pt1 | contig 10120 bp, 4 predicted proteins | sample 1987881 | NCBI WGS metagenome assembly FMJZ01 (sample SAMEA4378227, study PRJEB15110) | soil metagenome | biome: soil; feature: Field; material: Soil | place: India | collected 2015-03-11 | depth 0 m | reverse complement strand
CTGCCACTGAATGGTATCGGGCGCACTTTTAGCGAAGAGCGTGGTCTTCCAAGACACTCGCACAATCGGCTCGAAGTTGGCGTCTGCGCTCGCTTCTGCAAGCACATTTTGCACAGGGGTATTCCCGCCCGACGACGCGCGCGCTACACCGAAGGCGATCAAGCCGATAACGAGGATGGGTCCCAAGGCGCGCAGGAGTTTATTGCCCTCGCCGGGGCGGCGCGGGGTTTCGGTGCGCACTTTGCCTGCGCGCACTTCCACAGTCGGCACGCGGAAGATGGCGCGTGCACGGTCTTCGCTCTGGATACCGCGTCCGAAGTCGGTAATCTCGCCCACCGCGTCGCTATCGGAGACTTGGGTGATGCGGATGCGCCCCACTTCCTCACCACGGCGCACGACAATCATATCCATGCCAGGCTGCAACCCGCCGCGAATGCCGCGATTGAGCAGTACCTCTTTACCCGCGCGTGTGGTCAGGATTGTCGCTTCTGGAATGGTGTAGTTATTGATGATGCGAATTGCCTCGAACGCGGCGTTGCGAATGGCTTCCTGCACCAAAGTATCATCGTCGCCCGTGAAGCCGGGGCGGCGATTGCTGAAGCCTGTCGCGACCGCGCCATTAATCGGTTCGCCCGACGCGATGTCGATAACGCGCACAGTAATCACTACTTGCGCCTGCTTAGGGCTGCCCACAAAGTTGACCGCGTTGACCTCGCCTGTAATCAGCGATTCGGTTTGCAAGGCGCGTCCCAGTCGCAGAAAGCCTGTTCGGTTTAAGGGTAGCGCGAGATCGAGGTCCTTAAGTTGTTGGTCGACTTCGCCGCGCGCCAGCACCTCGAACTTACCAGATTTCTGGTATTCACTTGCGACGGCGTCGGTGGCGGCGCGGGCGATGCTTGCGCCGCCGTAGCCACTTTTATTTTCGAAGTCCAGCACCGCGATGCGGGGCAGTTGCACCAGCTGGGCATAGGCGCGCGCGGCGCTCAGCGGGTAGAGCAGCCCAACCGCGAGCATGCTCACCACGCCAAGATACACCGTGCGCGTTGTCCAAGTTCGTCTCATCCGTGTTTTCACCCTGATTGCTCCTCCTTCATAGTCTGCCTCAGCGCGTGAGGATAAGCGGCGCGGTCGCGCGTGCGACCTGACCGTCTTCGCTCACGGCTCGAATCTCGATGGTGTACGCGCCAGGTGGCAGTGCGACGCCGCTCTGGTCGCGCCCGTCCCAAGTGGCTTGCTGCACGCCCGTGCTACGGGTCGCCTGATTGAGCAGTTGGCGCACCACCTTACCGCCCGACAGAATGTTCACCTGAACCGTCGCATCTCCTGTCAGTTGGAAGGCGATGGTGTGCTGGTTGCCGCGTCCGGAGTTCACCTGTACCTGCTGGATACGCAGCAGCCCGCCACTGGATGCCATCTCGAGTCGGAATCGGCTCACACCTGTCGCGCCCGTGCGGAAGGTGTACGCGCCGGTGGTACGCAGGTAGCGTCGCTCACCCGTATCGAGGTTCACTAGCACCAGGTTCGCCGAGCGCGGCAGTTGCTGCATATCGGGCCAGCGCAGGGTCGCCTCGCGGTTGGGCTGGCTGGTCTCCACTAGGAACTCCCAGCTCGCGCTGCGGGTGGCGGGCTGGATATCCACGCCGTACACGCCGCTCTGGTTGCCCCAACTGAGGCGCGGCAGGCTAATGTGCACGTAGTCTGCGCCCACAGGCGGCGGTTTCAGCAGGTCGTGTTCGCTATCGTAGCCCGGAGTGGCAGCGCGCGAGACGCCCACATACGCGCGGTCTTTCAGGTCGCCCGATTCCACTTCCAGCGTCAATCGCCATCCGCCCGCGTTCGCAGCTGCGCTGCGGCTCGCGGCAGAGGCTGCCGCCGCACCTGGCGGGATAATCAGCGTCGTGTTGCGGTATGCGTAGACCCAGTAGCCTTCCCACACGCGCATGCGGGTGGTCGCGGTGTACGCACCAAATGAGTAGCCCCAAAGTGCGTTTGCCACGATGCCCTTGCCCACCGCTGTCGGCAGCGACACTGCCGTACTGGTGTCGGGATCGATAAACTGCACTGCACTCCAGTTCACATCGAAGGTGAACGGGTTGCCGATGAGGTTCCAGCCTTTCTGCAGCGGAATCTGGAACGGCTGGCTCGTATCGGCGGCTGTGCCCTCCGTGGAGAGCGGCAGGTCGACCGAAGTCTCCAGGAAGTAGCCGCGTCCCAGCGCGAACCGATTCGCGGGCACGTTCGGATAGAACACATAACGCGCTTGCGTGGGATCCCAGCTGAAGAAGCGGAAGTTCGCACTAGTGGGCACGCTTAGCAGCGTCTGCACATCCTGCGTGTAGTCATACGGCGCGGAGACGAGGAACCGTCCGCGGAAGAAAGTGCGCAGAGGCTCGGACTTGAACTCGCCGACGACTGTGTTCTGGCTGGGGTTCACCGTAATCGTGCGCTGGTTCGGCGTGAAGGTAAAGCCAGACTTGCTGGGCACGACCACATACTCACCCGGCGGCACGCTGGGGAAGCTGTATTCGCCGTTGGTGTTGGTCGTGGTCGATTGCACAGGGCTGCCGTTAAACAGCAGCTCGACCGTCACATTCGGCTCAGGTGCACCACCGAATCGTCGTGTGATCCTGCCCGATGCGGACCCGGGTGGCAACAGCGAGAGCTGGAAGTTCAGTGTGGTGGTCTGGTTTGCAGGCACATTCAGCGTCTGGCTCTCAGGTGCGTAGCCCGGTGCGACTGCAGTCACCACATATTCGCCTGCAGGCACACTGAAGGTGTATTGGCCGTTCTCATCGGTGGTCACATCCGCGCGTGTGTTGGTTCCTGCAACGGCTCGCACACGCGCACCTGCGATAGGCTGAGCTGTACTGGCATCGGTTACAGTGCCTGTCACGGTTCCCGGTTCAGGCTCCAGCACGAAGTCGCCCACAGCGGTCGTCTGTCCCGATTGCACCTGCACGTTGCGGTACACGCCGTCAGGGGTAGGCTGCGCAGGCGGCAGGTTGTAGCCGCCGAACGCAAGGCTCACGACGGTAACATCCCAAGTACCCACAGGAACACGCGGCATCAGGAATGTGCCATCGGGGTCGCTGAACACCTCGATGGTCAATTCGGGGTCGGTTGTATTCGTTGCGCGAACAACTGCGCCGCGCACTGGCTGGTTGTTGATGTCAATCACACGCCCGCTAATCTGTCCGGGCGGCGTGGCAAGCATAATTAGGTTAACTGTGCCTGTCTCCGCCACCAGCACTATCGTTTCAGGGTGCTGAGTCCTGAAACCTGGTCGTTCGGCTTCTACCACATATACACCCGCCTCCAGCCCGACGATACGGTAGAAGCCGTTCGAGTCGGTGATAGCGAAGCCTGCATCCACACCTGCGATACTAATCGGCGCGATGCCCTGTACTCGCACCAGCGCGCGCGGCAGCGGCGTGAAGGTGCGCGTATCGGGGTCGTACTGGCGCACTGTGCCCTGAAGCACGCTGTGCGTCATCCAAGCGAAGGCGTTGTGGATAATCTTGTTGCGGTACGCACGCGTCCACAGTGTCCCTTGCCCATTAATCGTGGGACCGTCGTTATAAGTGGAGTTGACGCCTTCCACCCCGAACGACAGGAACGCCACTTTCGAGCGGGTTGCCGAATCCGCATAGTAGGAGCCGGCGTGGTTGGATGTACCCAGCAGCGTGCCCTGATTGACGCGCGGTTGCGTGTAGCGATACGCTATCCGAGCGTTCTGGTTTACTGTCACGGTATCCAGCCACACCTGGTTCCAAGCTGCGTCGGTATAAAGCGGACCGCTGCCTGCCCCGACGGGCACAATCACATCAAAGGTATCGAAGTCCGGCAACACCAAATATCCTGCTGGGTGCGACAGGCGGAGTTCCGACGGCTCATCAGGCTGAATCGAGTTGCCCTCGAAGCGTATCCAGATGCCGATTCCGCCCGGGTTATTCGCGATGGGGTTCGGGTCTTCCCCTCCAGGCGCAGGCTCGCCCTGAAGGATGTGGCGCAGCCCGCGGTAGGGGATGAGGAACACATCGTCAGCGGTATCGCTGTCGAACGACACGCGCAGAATGTCGTTCATAAATTGGTTCGCCACGGTGCCGCGCAGACTCAATGCCCATGCGATATCTTGACCGCTGAAAAGCATGCGTCCGCTGTTCTGCAAGTAGCTACGCAGCAAGGTCTGCACTTCGGGGTCAAGAATATGTCCAGGTCCTGCCCAAACGTTGCCTGTATAGGGGCTTGCCCAAATGACCATGCGGGTGGCGTGCAGTTTTTGACGGGAACCGCCGGTAAGGTCGGTCGGCTCGCGCTCGAAGCGCGGCTGGTAGCCCGCCAGCACGGAAGGAGTAATCGGATTGCGGCACTGCACGCGCCAGATATTATACAAGTTGCCGTAGGTAGTGTTCTGCCCCAGCGTGTCGGAGCGTAGGAAGAAGCCCGGCGGCAGGTTCGGATGCGGGATTGCACCGTCGCCGTGAATAATCAGCGGGTCGCCACTGGGCGGATCGGTCAGGTCGAACGGAGGCTTGCCCGTCGGGTTATCGGTCCAGTAGCTCTCAACGGGCTGCCATGTCGGGCGCGTGATGGAGTTGCCGATGGCGTCCACGCGGTTCTGCACAAAAATCTGACCGCCCATGTAGTCCGACACCAGCAGGATGTTGTTCGAACCCGTGAACTGCTGAGTGGTGAAGCCGGAGATGTTGTCGTAGATGAATTCGTTGCCCGCGTTGTCGCGCACAATCACGTCCAGATAGAAGTCGCTGGGGACGTCAGGTGTGCGCCACTGCGCCACGAACCAATCGGTGGGGTCCCCGTTGTCATCCAACTCGGGTTGCAGTTGTAGGGTGTCATCCAGGCTACCGTTGAAGCCCAGACGCACAAGGCTGTAAGGCTCCTTATATTCGTAGGTCTGGGGATGAATAGCCTGTTGCCCCACCTCAACGAACAGAGGTACATACGCTTGCCCCTGCCCCACCAGAATGCGGTTCGGGAAGAAGATATCGAACTGGAACAGTTGGTAGAGGCGATGCTCCAAACCTTCCGCGTCTTGCTCTGCGCTATCGGGGTCTTTAAACTGCACGCGCACGAAGTCGATACCGCTCTGCAGGTCAACGGCGCGTACCTTAATCGTAACGGTGTCGCCCGGAAACGCCTCTTTGGGGCTAACGATAGGCAGAATGTCCACTATCGGGGGTGTCTGGTCGAACACCAGCGTCTCCCAGAGGTCGTGGATGCCCGGACCGGGCGATTCCGCGCCTTGGGTGCGCGTGGAGTGATAGGCGACGCGGTTGCGTTCGGCGATTGCGCCTGTAGGATACTTCGCACCAGCGGCGGGCGTGAAGAAGGTAACGCCTGGCACATCGGGGCGCGCCTGCGCCGCCGTGCTGGGGTCTGCCGTGAGCGCAATCACCGGACCGCCCAGCGGCTCTGGCAGCTCCGCGTTCACACGGTAAATATCGTAGATATTATTCGTCACATCTACGCGATCGGCGGGTTCGCCTATCTGGTGCGGCGAGCCGGACTTGCGTGTAGAAGCGAAAACAAGGACAGGAGTCGTTCCGATGCGCGTCCAAGCAGGCTGACGGTCGCGCGGTCTGTTGCTGTTGATATCGACAAAATTTGTCCACTGGGAAACGACTAAGGTATTGAAATCGAGTATGTAGATATAGCTGCTGCCGTCGGCGGCGATGCGAGCGAACGCCACGCGATTGCCGTCGGGCGACCATGCAGGTTCCACATCGTGTTCGCCCGCCGCAGGGAATGTGATACGGCGGAAGAAGGTTCCATCTTCAAACGGGCGTCCGTCCGCACGCGCGACATAGAGTCGGTAGCGTCGGTCGGCTTCGGTCTCCCCTGATTGCAGGCGGTTGGAGGAGAAAATCACGAGGTTGCCACCGGGACTTAGCGTCGGTCGGAGGTTCTGCGTGACGCCGTTGTTATCAGAGGTCAGCACGAGGCGCTGCCCGGTTGAGAGGTTTCGCACGACGATGTTGTAGCTGCCCGCCGCGCTGCGGTTGGCGTAGGCAATCAGGTTCGCCGCAGTGTTGATGCTGGGGTGAATTTGACTGCCGAACTGCTCGTCCGGCGTGTCGCCCGTGACGGCGACGAGGTTGGTCAGATTGCTTAGATAGAGCTGCGATCCCTCGTCCAAGTCACCGCGCCAGATGCGGTAGCGCGGTGTAGGGTTGACCAGCCGTCCGTCGGGCCCCACACCACCGGCGTTGCTGGCGAAGAACATCTTCGTCGCACCGGGGTTGTAAATCGGGTGAATTTCATCGGGCGCGGCGTTGGTGATGTCTCGATCCCAGCGGGGCGCACGTGTGCGCTGTTGACGCTGCTGCAGCTGCTGATGGAACTGCTGCGGGTCGAACAGCCCGTTTTTACGCCAACGGGCTTGGGTGGTCTGGGGCGCGCGCGAGGGCGCAACCTTATAGTTCTGGGGCGGTATCGCCTGCGGACGCGCGTTAGGCAAAATGTAACGGCTGGGACGGTCTTGGTACGGATTGTTCGTCCCGCCAGTTCCGCTCTGCGCGTGACCTGCCAATGTCAGCAAAAGCCCCGCCAAAAGTAGCTGCCATCGTCGTATCACTGCGTTCGAACCTCCTCTTCCGTTGCTCGATTCCACAAGAGCAGAATTACTCCTGCCCCATTTGGACGCTTCAAGTTCGATTTCGTTGCATTCGGGAGTATACCCCACGCAATTCGGTTAGCTCCTGCCAGATGCGCCGTACCTGCGCCTCGACCTGTTCGAGAGTGCGATGGGTACGGACGACCCAGTCGGCGAAGGCAACTTTGGCGCGGGTGGGCAGTTGTGCTTGAAGTATCTGACGCGCCCGCTGGGGCGAGATGCCACGCGCCAGTAGGCGCTGTTTTTGCAGGGCAGGCGTCGCTTGAGCCACAATTACGCCGTCGAACTCGCCTTGTAGTGCGACCTCGATGAGTAGCGGCACTTCCACCATCACCGGCGTTGAGGAAGAAATAGTCGCCAGCTGCTCGTGCAACGCGCGCACAACCGCGGGATGCATGATTTGGTTCAGCCGACGGCGTATGTGCGGCTCGGTGAACGCGAGTTGCGCCAACGCACTGCGCGCCAGTGTTCCATCCGCCGCCACTATCGCCTGCCCAAACTCCTTGATTAACTGTCTGCATAGTTCCGTCCCTGGAAGGAGGAGCGCCTCCACCAAAGCATCACTGCTAAGCGCGGTTGCGCCCAGCGTTTCGAACATCCGCAGGATGGTCGTTTTGCCTTCGGCGACGCCGCCCGTGATGGCAATCCGTTGCATTAATCATTCGGGGCGTCCGTTTCAGTTCCTGCTGCTGGCGCGTCAGGCTCGGTCGAGTCGGTGGGGGCTTTCGTTTCGGCGGCTTCGGTGCGCAGTTGCTGCAGTTGCGACGAGAGCCGCTCACCGATTGTGAAGCCGCTGGGTTTGCTGCCGCCCGTGCGCTGCCGATGCTCTTGTACCGCACGTTGCTCTTCAGGAGCGCGCAGGCTCACGACCATGCGTCGGCGGCGCGGGTCTAACTCAATAATGCGCCCTTTGACAGTCTCGCCCACCTGCACCACTTCCTCCGCGCTTTTGACGCGCTTGCTGGAGAGTTCTGAGAGGGGTAGGAACGCCTCTACACCTTCCATCACTCGGGCGAACGCACCTGTGCGCGCCACGCGCGTAATCGGGGCTTCGATTTCGTCGCCCTCTTTATACTGTTGCGCTGCGAGCTGCCACGGGTCGGGCATCACCTGTCGGCGACTAAGCGCGACCTTCCCATGTTCGGGTTCGAGGCGGATGACAACCACCTCAATCACATCACCTTCCTTCAGCACCTCGCGGGGGTTCTCCACCCGCGCCCACGACATCTCGCTGATATGCAGCAGTCCCTCGTACTCGCCGATGTCCACGAACGCGCCGTAGGAGGCAATCCGCTTCACCACGCCCTGGAACCGCTGTCCCACTTTCAGCGAGGAGAACACGCGCTCGCGGCGCTGACGCTCTTCCTCCTCGCGCTGCTTGCGCAGCTCTTCTTCGGCGAGTCGGTTCGAGGCGACGACCTTGCGCCTCTCTTCATCGACATCGATAATCTTGATTGGAATCACCTCGCCGACCAATCGGTCAAGCTGGTTCGGGGGCAGTCGTCGGGCAATCTGGCTGGCAGGCACGAAGCAACGCACGCCGATATTTACCACCACACCGCCTTTCACAGCGTCTTCCACCATCGCTTCCAGCGTCTCTTTGTTGTGGTACGCTTCCAAGATGGAGTCCCAGAGCTTATCGAAATCGGCTTCGCGTTTGGATAGCACGGGCGCGCCGCCCTCGCCGCGCGTGCGCACCACCTTCACATCGATGGTATCGCCTACGCGCACTACTTCCTCCGCCGACTCGATTTTGCCTGTGCCCAGCTCCTCTTTGGGGATTTTGACTTCGGTCTTTGTACCGACATTTACGAGTGCGGCTTCGCGGTCGACCTGCACCACAGTCGCTTGAATCACCTCGCCGGGTTCAAACGAGGGGAAGCTCTGCTCGATGGCTTCGTCCATGCTGATCGGCTCTTCGGCTGCGGATTGTACTTCAGTTGCCATCGCCGCTGCGGGGCTGGGCGTATCCGCAGGCGCGATGGTTTCCGCAGGTACTTCATCAGGTGAAGCAGCCGCTGACTCTGTGGACGCGGTCTCTGCAACAGGCTCCGCTGTAGAGTCGGTAGCTAAAGCATCGTTCGACTCGGCGACAATCGGTTCCGACGCGCTTTCGATCTCCGCCGTCGGCTCAGGGTTCGATACGCTGGTCGTGGCTTCCGGCGTCGTCTCGGTCATCGGTGTCGTCTCGTCGGTCGGGTTCTCACGGGTCTGCTCATCGTTCCACATGGTTCACGCTCCTCCTTCAGGCTACGATGTTGTTTAATTCGCGGCAGGCGATAGGATTCCTGCCGTTTCTAAATTGTGATTGTGTAAATCGCCCGCGATGTAGGTCTGCTCCACACGGTAAGTGTGGGGATTCCACAGGATGACGTCCGCTTGTGCGCCCGGACGCAGGGTTCCGAGTTCGCCTTCGTAGCCCAGCGCGCGGGCAGGGTTCGCCGCGCACAGCATCGAGGCGACCTCGAGGCTGAATGTTTCGGCGCAGTGTTTCAAGCAGGTGTCCATCGCGATTGCGCTGCCTGCCAGCCCACCTGTTCCAAGCATCCGCGCCGCTCCTTCTCGCACAACGGCGCGATGACCCCAGAGTTCGAACTCGTAGTCGTCGGGCATGCCCAAGCCAGTGGTGGCGTCGGAGACGCAAATCACGCGCCCGTAACCCTTTGCCTGCACCAGCAGTTGCGCTGCAGCGGGGTGTGTGTGGATGTTGTCCCAGATGATTTCGGCAGTTAGTTCGGGCATCGTCATCGCCGCGCCTGCAGTGCCGGGGTCTCGGTGTTGGAACGGGCGCATGGCGTTGAAGGTGTGCGTGATGTGGCGTGCTCCGCGCTCCACCGCGCGTTGCACTTGCTCGTAGGTCGCGTCGGTATGCCCGATGGACACGATAATCCCCTCCTCCGCCAGATACTGGGTCAGTTCCAGTCCGCCGTCCAGTTCAGGCGCGAGAGTTACAATGCGCAGCTCATCAATTAAATCACCCAGCTCACTCTCCAGTTCCTGGATACTGGGCGGGCGAATGTATTCAGGCGGCTGCGCTCCTGCACGTTTGGGGTTGATAAACGGTCCTTCCAAGTGGCATCCCAGCACGCGCGCGCCGATAGAGCCTTCGGTGCGCAGTTCCCGTGCCGCGCGGAGGCATGCACGAATGGCGCCCCACGGCGCGGTCAGCGGGGTCACTAAAAACGCCGTGACACCGTGCGCTGCTAAGCGATGAGCAATCGTCTGAATGGCTTCGGGGGTTCCCTCCATCATATCGCGCCCGAACCCACCGTGAATATGGAGGTCAATCATGCCTGGCATGGCGATGTAGTCGCGCGCGTCCACATCGGGCGAAGCGATGCGCGTCGTTTGAGCCGGTTCATATAGCTCCCACGCGACAATCTGTCCTTTGTCCACCACCAGCGCGCGATGGCTGTAGCGTTGTCCATCGGTTACCAGTGCGCCACAGTAAATCCGAAACGCCATGCGGGATTAAGTGTACCTCAC
>FMJZ01070432.1_pt1 | contig 10126 bp, 12 predicted proteins | sample 1987881 | NCBI WGS metagenome assembly FMJZ01 (sample SAMEA4378227, study PRJEB15110) | soil metagenome | biome: soil; feature: Field; material: Soil | place: India | collected 2015-03-11 | depth 0 m | reverse complement strand
TTCCATCCACACCGCGGCAACCATTCGGTTGCCGCGGTGACCTTTCTGGTGACTGCTCTGGTGACTGCCAACGAGGCGCGGAACTTCCATCGATCGGCGCTTCCCTCGGAAGGATACGAAGCAGCCGCTGAGCTCAGGACCGGGCAACAGCAACTCGGCCATTTCGCTTACACTCTTTGGACTACCGGAGAATGTGTTGCAGAATTCGATGCACTCCACGTGCTCAGCCAATCTTAGGAAAGCACAGCCGACATCGCGAACCTCGGTAAAATCGCGGACGACGGCGAAACGGTCTGCCGGGATGCCTGTCGGGCCAATGCGTCGCTGCGCCGAAACGATTCCCTCCGCAAGGTCAGCTCAAAAAAAACCTACCGGCTCAACCGGAATCGGAGAAAGATTAGGCTCCCACCGGATGGCCAAATCTGGACCTTGCGGGGGCAAAACCATTTACCAATTCCTGGGCACTTTTGGGTCGTCGCAATCGCCAACAGTTCAGCTTTCGAGCACACCCGGATCAGAGGGCAATCCAGAGAAGAACTCACCCTAAGGATCAGATGTGCGGCACACGGCGTCACCGATCACGGCCTTCTGGAAGCCTCAACCCGCGTGCGCGCTTCGGCGGCGACGGCCTCTAAATCCGCCTCCACCATGAGAGCTACGAGCTCCGGGAATCGTACTGTCGGTTGCCAACCAAGTTCACGCCTCGCTTTGGTTGCGTCGCCAATCAGGCGATCCACTTCGGCTGGTCGAAACAACGCAGGATCGACTCGAACGAAATTGCGCCAATTTAGTCCCACGTGGGCGAAGGCTAGCCGGGCAAAATCCTCCACACTGTGTGCTTCGCCCGTGGCAACGACGTAATCATCCGGGCGATCTTGCTGCAGCATCAGCCACATCGCTCGCACATAATCCTTAGCATAACCCCAGTCCCGTCTTGCAGACAAGTTTCCCAAACGGAGTTCCGAGGCAAGCCCCAGTTTGATGCGCGCGACTCCATCGGTAATCTTGCGGGAAACGAATTCCTTGCCCCGGCGCGGCGACTCGTGGTTGAAGAGAATTCCAGAGCAAGCAAACAATCCGTAACTCTCCCGGTAATTCACCGTGATGTAGTGGCCATACGTTTTCGCGACACCATAAGGGCTTCGAGGCCGAAACGGCGTGTCTTCGTTCTGGGGCACCTCGACTGCTTGGCCAAACATCTCGCTGGACGATGCTTGGTAAAATCGAATCGTTGGGTCCACGAAACGAATCGCCTCCAACAACCGAGCCACGCCAACAGCATTGAATTCGGCGGTGAGGATGGGTTGCTCCCAGGACAGCGGCACGTACGACTGGGCCGCCAAGTTATACACCTCGTGGGGGCGAACGCGCCGCAGCATGGCAATGAGTGACTGCTCGTCGAGCAGGTCTGCGTGAAGGAGCTCGACCTCCCGAAGCAAGTGCTGAATCCGCTGGAGGTTGTCGCTGCTGCTCCGGCGTACGGTGCCAAAAACGCGGTAGCCCTTTTCCAACAGCAGCTCGGCTAAGTAGGAACCGTCCTGCCCGCTGATTCCCGTTACTAACGCGCGTCGTTCACTCATCGCCGCTCGCGTCCGTAACGATCCTCCAACCGCACCACATCGTCGAGCTGAGGGGTCGAAGCCTCCAACACCTCGCAAGTCTCCACCGCCACGAGTCGATGACACATCCCTGGGCGAATGCGGGCACTTTGCCCTGCCACCAGTCGAACACGTTGCCGCAGCGCATTTTCGTCTTCCGCCCACTCCAAATCCAGTACGCCAGCAAGGAGGTAAATGGTTTCGTCCTTGACCTCATGGAACTGGTAACTCAACGCTTCGCCAGCTTCGATGTGAAGAATTTTCCCCACGTAATGTTCGCACTCTGCCCAAACGAACTCCCAGCCCCACGGCTTGGTGATTTTTCGTCCGACGAAAACGGGCTGCGCCACCGGCCTCACCCCCAGTACAGCAGCAAAGTGCATACGACCAACCACAAGAAGATGTCCGCCAGCAAGGGTTTATCGCTCAGTAAGAGCTGCGTAGGGTTTCCGCCCTCCTCACGCTGGTGCACGAGATAAAGATAACGGAAGATGCCGAACAAAACGAAGGGAATCGTGAGGTACAGCTTGTCCGTACCCAATTTTTCCCGCACTTCCGGCGAAGCGGTATAGATTGCGTAGGTCACCACCGTTGATGCAGTGACCACGCTGATCATTTGATCGAGAAAGTACGGGCTATACTCGCGCAAGCTTGCGCGGTGCTCCGTAGCCCGGCTGTCGAGCAACACGAGTTCGTGCCGACGCTTGGAAAAACCGAGAAACAGCATCAGCAGAAACGTGCAAACAATCAACCACGGCGAAACCTCGACGTCGATCACCACGCCTCCCGCCGCCGCACGAATGGCAAAGCCAGTGGCAATCGCCATCACGTCGAGAATGACGACTTCCTTGAGTACCAGCGTGTAAAGGAACTGGAGAACCAGGTAGCCCAGCAGCAGCCCACCAAATTTCCACCCGAGGAGAAACCCAAGGCCCATGCCGCTGGCCATGAGCACAGCGGCCAAGCCGTAAGCGGTCGATAAGGGGATCCGGCCCGAGGCTAATGGCCGCAAGGCTTTCTCCGGGTGTTGGCGGTCTCGCTCGAGGTCTCGGATGTCGTTCATCACGTAAGCGCCACTAGCGGTGAAACAAAAGGCCGCGAACCCAAGGGTAACCCAGGCCACGCTCCAAAGATCGAACAGGTGCTTCGAGAAAATCAGCGCAGCGTAAATCACGGTGTTTTTGATCCACTGGCTCCAGCGCATCACCTGAAAGTAGTCTGCCAGCGTGGCCGAAGCCCCGGAGGCTCTCCCGAGCCTCGAATCCGTCGGTTGACCCGAGGGCTTCTCTTGTTGCGATGCTGGCCGTACCAGTGCCACGTCGGTTGTACTGAGCACGGGCACTAAGGGCTTGCAAGCGCAAAGCCAGAAGAGCCAGTCTTCCCGCAACCTACCTAAAGCCCAGGAACCTTGCGTGAGGGCACGCGCCGGTGACGGTGGGCAAGCTTGTAACGATGACATCGGGCCGCCATGATGGGCGGCTGCAATGGCAACGTCCCAACACAACCTACGAGTTGCACTGCTGGGCTGTGGCGGAGTTGGCGGCACACTTGCCGGCCATCTTGCGCCAAGCGAGGCTGAATTTGCGGTCGTCACCCACAATCCAGAGATCGAACGGCGCCTGCGTGCACATGGTCTTGTGCTGCGCGAGGGACGACACTTGCTACGGCAGCGCGTTCGGGCAGTCGTGAGCCTCGACGAGTTAGACGGCCAATTCGATCTCATTTTCCTGGCCATGCAGCCGCCGCAGCTAGAAGAGGCCGTGATCCAGGCGCGGAGTCGCTTGCGTCCGGGAGGAGCGTTCGTCGTCTTTCAAAACGGCCTATGCGAACAGCGTGTGGCTGCCCTGGTTGGCGCTGAACGGGTGATCGGAGCAATCGTGGCCTGGGGTGCGTCCATGATCGAACCGGGGGTGTACGAACGCACCTCTGCGGGTGGATTTACCGTGGGTACATTGGACGGCTCTGCGCATCCCTTGCTACCTGCGCTTTGTCGCTACCTGGAACGAGTGGGGCCCGTGCAACAAACCCGCAATCTGCTGGGGGCTCGGTGGAGCAAGCTTGCCATCAACTGTGCCATCAGTTCTCTTGGAACCATCGGGGGAGAGAGGCTTGGCGTGTTGCTGCGTTACCGCTTTGCCCGGCGTCTGGGGCTAGAGGTGATTACCGAGTGCGTCGAAGTGGCACAGGCGAACGGAGTTCAGTTGGAAAAGGTAGCTGGCACCCTAGATTTGCAGTGGGTGGCGCTTTCGGCTGCCGAACGGTGGCAGCAAGGCTCGCCTTCACTGTTCGCCAAGCACGCCCTGCTGCTTGCAGTCGGAGCGCGTTTCCGCAAGCTGCGCTCATCGATGCTTGCCGCCATCGAACGCGGCCGCGAACCTGCCATCGACTTCCTCAACGGCGAGGTGGTTCGGCACGGGAAAACAGTGGGAGTCCCCACGCCGCTCAACCAGCGAGTGGTCGCTATTGTCCACCGGATCGCTCGCGGCGAACTCCAACCCTCCTTACGAACGCTGCACCAACTGTACTTAGAAACGATGCCTCTCCGATCCGCGGCCGCAGCCGGGCAGCAGCCAAGCCCTTAGGATTAAGCAAACAAAACCTTGGCAAGCTCAGAGCGATAGTGCTCGACCAGCGGGTGGCCGTTGCCGAGAACGTGAAAAATATCCACCATGGCCTTGCGTGCTGCCTGGTCACGGAAGTTACGGTCACGCCGCACCACCTCTAACAACAACTCCAATGCCTCCTCGTACCGTTTCTGAGCCGCGAGCAAGCGACCCAACTCCAGCCTCGCTTCCAAATCGTTCGCATTGGCCGTGAGACGGCGACGGAGTGCATCTTCCTCTCCACTAGCCTCCTGCAAACGCAGCTCGGCGAGAAGCCGCTCGGCTTCATTTTGATAAGGACCGGAAACTACCCGCTCCAGCAGGGCCCGAGCTGCTTCTTTCTCGCCGCGTTGCAAGTGCACCTTGGCCAGGCCTACTTGGGCCGCCGCGCAGTTGGCATCTTGCTCGAGCGCTTGCTCGAAGCACCGTTGGGCCTCGGCCAGCTTGCCGGCAGCAAGCCGGGCCATGCCTTGCGCCGCCAGTTGTTCTGCGTTGCTCGGCAGCAACCGAGCCAAAAACTCGCGCACTGCGCTTTCCGGAACGGCACCGACAAAATGAGAAACCACCTGGCCATTTCGCAGTGCCACGACCATCGGGATCGATTGCACCCGAAATGCCTGTGCCAAAAGAGGGTTCAGGTCGACGTTCACCTTGGCCAAAACGAACTGACCATGGTACTCGGCAGCGAGGCGCTCGAGCAGCGGGCCTAGCGTCCGGCACGGCCCACACCACGGCGCCCAAAAATCCACGACTACAGGCACAGACCGCGACCGCTCGATCACGTCCTTTTCAAAGGACTGCTCGTCTACCTCAATGACATTCGGGTTCATGTTGGTCACCCTACTGAGTGAAGGTCTGATGCGCAACTAGACGCGAGCCTCGGTGCTTGCTTTGTGCATGCGAGCCATGCGGCAAATCCAAACGCGATCGTGGCGGCGCGGCTTCGCCTTTGCCTTGCTGGGCTCGCTTTTGTGGGGGTTGACCCCTTCTGTGACAAAACTTGCGGTGGAAGCCGTGGCCGCTGACTTGCTCGCGTTTCTTCGTCTGGCGGTTGCAGCAGTTGCTTTCCGCGCACTTGCGCGAACACCGGCCTCAGCATTGCTCGGGAACCGGTGGACCTGGATTGCGGGAGTAGCGCTCGGCGGAGACTTTCTCCTTTATACCCGTGGACTCGAAAGTACGATGGCCAGCACTGCTGCCGTACTGGTGTGTGTCGAGCCCGTGGTAACGATTCTGCTGGCCGTTTGGCTGCTCGGAGAACGTTGGAACGCCCACCGTGCGGTCGGCTCGATTTTGACCCTGCTCGGTGTCCTGGTAGCAGGCCTTCACGGTTTAGACCCAGGGGGCGACACACCGGGGTCCGTGCTCGCCGGTAACGCTATGATTGTCGCAGCAGCGATTCTTTGGAGCGTTTACGCGGTGGCACAAAGGAAAACGCTGACGGATCACGACTGGGCCTCTCGTTTACACGCGATTTTTCTCGTGGGCTCTCTGGTCACATTGCCCTTCGCGCTCGTACAACTTCGAGTCACCCCTGGCGCTTCCTTTGTTTCCTGGGGGTCGGTCGTGGTCGTTGTGCTGTTTTGCACTGCGGGCGTCTATGCTGTTTACGCGAAAGCTCAACGTTTGCTCGACGTCGGCGTGCTGTCTCTTTTGCTCGCCGGAATACCAGTGTTCAGCCTCCTCTTTGCTCAGCTCCTGTTGCGGGAGCCTTTTTCGTTTGCGCTCATGGCTGCGGGTGTGTGCGTATTTGCGGGATCGCTCGTCCTGGCCACGGAACCGTTGCCCTCGCGAACCCCGGTGTCCACGCTTCCGGCAGGCAAATCGCATTGAACAGCAAGTGCCCAGTTGGATAGAGTCAAACAAATACGGAGATCCAAGAGTGGACTGGCTTTTTGCAACGTGGGCAATGTATCGCCGGGTGTTCTCCCGCGCCGCCGTGCTCGCGGTCAAGAACTGGCCCGTTCTTTTGACTGCGTTTGTTTACAGTGCGCTCAGCACGCTGGCCGCTTGGATCGCGATGTGGCTCGGTATCTTCGGCGGCTTTCTCATCTCCCTCGTTTCTGCCGCTTGCGTGAGCTCCTTTCTTCACCTGGTGGAAGTCATCATCCACAGCGGCAAGGTGAACCTGGACGACTTTCGCCGCAGCTTCGGTATGTATCTATGGGATGTCGTGGGCCTCTCGTTTCTTGCTTGGCTCTTTTTTGCATTCGCGACGCCAGCCCTCTTGGCCCTTCCCCAAGGGCCCGCACTGCTGCTCTGCGTGCAGATTGCCATTTTCGTGTTCTTTAATGCGGTACCGGAGCTCATTTACTTGGGCCGCACCCATTTGTTCGATCTACTCGCACAAAGTTACCGGTTCATCGGCACCAACTGGATCGAATGGCTGCCGGCAAACATCGCCGGTGCGGCGTTATTCGTCGTACTTTGGAAACTTCCGCTGCCCGAGGTGCTTGGTTGGGTTCCGCACGTGTTGACGCCTTTTCTGGCTTACTTTTTCATGGTGATGCGGGGTTTACTTTTCCTCGAACTCCAAAGCAGCAGCCAGCGGGGCCGTATTTTCCGTTACCGTGCGGGTTACCGGTGATCTGGGGCAGGCCGGGAGGGGGAGCCTGCCCCAGGGAGAATAGACGACTCGCTCACGCAAGCCGCGGTTTCACCGGTTTGGCGGGGAGGGAAGGCGGGTCCCCGCAAGGACATGCCAGGATCGCTGCGAGCCGGCGCACCAACGCTACCGCCAATGGAGCTCCTGCGATGGCAAACATTGCCAAGACTACGACCGGAATCACCGAACTTTCGTATTCCCATGTGGGCGGTAACAACCTCGCTAGTTCGTAAGCGTTCATCGTAAACCTCTCCCCTCTCTCCGAGCGGACCAGGCATCGTTTGTTTGGCCCGACGCTCGGGAACTTGTCCGTCTCTCAAGCGGGCACTGGGTATCTTCGATCTGCCAAGTCAGCCGGGCGGGAAGGGAAGTGGCTAACCACCTCATCCGCGCCCAGGAACCATTCCATCGGCTTGCCCGTGTACAAGGCCATGCGTAAGAGCACGGGTGTACTTGGGATGCGGCCGTTGAGGTAGTTATACAAAGCCGACAGGCTTATCCCGATTTCGTAAGCGAACGCCTTTGGCTCGTCGGCCACGACCTCCCGTAACCGAGCCGCAAAGACTTTCCGATCCACATTGATCCGTGTCATCCTTTGCCTCCTCCTCCGATCGATGCTGCCTGCCATCGTGCACGCGGCCAAAAGAAAAGGGCCACCGGGGTTCGCCTCCGGTGGCCCTTTTCACCTCAGCAGAGTTGGGAAATTTTCCTTAAGTTCTCACCTCCCAAGGGTAGCCACCGAAGGCATAGCGCGGGTCTACTTGCGTCATCGTCCAACACCCGCACGTGCTGCCCGCACGGCTACGACGATTGGTTGTCGCAAGGTGACGTGGCGAAGGCATCGTAATGCCCGGTGCAAAGCCACTATGTGCGGTACCCAAAATCATCGTGCGCTTACCCTTTCGCATCTTCTCAACTCGTTGTGCCGACGCAGTATGGAACCAAGAAACCAGTTGTGCAAGGGCCCGCGTTTCCACGATTGTTGTCGAACGGCGCCGGATTTACCTGCAACGCAGTTCCGCGGCGGTCATCCCCGGAGGCGACCCGCGGTTCGTGGCTTTGTAAAGAGCGAACAACCCGGGTTGCCTCAATTTGCCGAGAGGGCAACACAACAGCCTCGGTGTGCGAGGCTAGTCGTTCGTGCTAGCCACAGAGGCGCGTGGCTGCCGAGCCCGGCCTTGGCCCGTTCCCTAAGGTCTGCGATTCTTCCACACGCTAACAGGCAGAGCGGGCCTTGGCGTCGGATGTCTCCTCGCCCATCGCTGCACGGGTGCGCGGCAGCAAGCCATGTGGTACACGACCACCGAGGCTGGAAGTTCTGTGAAACGTGCAGTAACAACCGTGGCAGTTCTTTTCGGTGGAAAGTCTGCCGAACACGAAGTCTCGGTGCGGTCCGCGGCAACGGTCCTGCGCGCGTTGCGCAACGCGGGCTACAACCCAGTTCCCATTGGGATCAATCGTTCTGGCACTTGGCTTCTGCTGGATGACGCTTCGCTTGCACGCGTGGTCGCTTCCGGCGCCGTTGACAAAGAAGGAACTCCACTCGTCCTTGCACCTGGTGAACCACATCCCCTTCGACCGGCTGCTGGTTCCCATCCTTCCCACCTGGCCATCGACGTCGTTTTTCCTGTCCTTCACGGACCCTTCGGCGAGGACGGCTGCGTGCAAGGTACATTGGAACTGCTCAACGTGCCTTACGTCGGTTCCGGAGTGCTGGGCTCGGCTCTCGGTATGGATAAAGAAATCCAAAAACGGCTGCTTGAAGCCGCGGATCTGCCGATCGTGCCCTATACGGTTGTGCACCAATCGGAATGGCAGGGAATTCAGGGGCAGGTGGGAGCTTGGGCTCGCAATACCGGCTACCCGGTTTTCGTAAAACCGGCGAGTCTCGGATCGTCTGTAGGCGTCGGCAAAGCTCATGACGAGCGCGAACTCGCACGCGCTGTGGAACACGCATTTCAGTTCGACACCAAAGTTATCCTGGAGAAAGGGTATCGTGTGCGGGAGATCGAGTGTGCGGTGCTCGGAAACAAAGCGCCCAAGGCGTCGGTACTGGGCGAGGTCCGGCCACGACACGAGTTTTACTCCTACGAAGCGAAATACCTCGACCCGAACGGAGCCGAGCTCCTCATACCAGCGCCCGTTGCCGAGCCACTCGCCGTGCGCGTGCGCGAACTGGCCTGTCAGGTGTTTCGTTTGCTGCAGTGCGCCGGAATGGCGCGGGTGGATTTCTTTCTGCTCGAGCCGGACACAGTGTTCGTCAATGAAGTGAATACCATTCCCGGGTTCACCAGCATCAGCATGTATCCACGGCTCTGGGAAGCCAGCGGCATTCCATTACCCGACCTTGTTCGCCATCTCGTAGAACTCGCCGTGGAACGGTACGCCGCCCGGCACGATTTCGTTCGACACCGTCCTTAAGCCTTCCAGCGCCACAAACGCATCCTCGATCCCACCGCGGTTGGCCCGCGTGGAGGTTCGTTGACAGCTCTCCACGCAGGCCAAAGGCGGTTCCTTACTAAGGCAGCGTGATCGTTTGGGTTGTGCTGATGATCGTGTTCGACGCGTTGCGCACGCGCGCACGCACTTGGATGTTGCTGCCGACCAAGGTGCTCAAGTACTTCACGCAGGCCAACGCGTCGCCCGGCTGCGGGAAGATGGTCAAGCTACCTGTATTGCACGGGGCTTCTCTGTTCGTGAGACCCGGACTGGTAACCGACACGCCGGCTATGGGTGTGGGCAAACTAAACTCCACTGGCACTCCATCGGGGATTGGATTCCCGAACGTATCGGTAACAAGCGCGCTCACCACCGCCGTGAAGGTACCATCGCCGTTGTTGTTGGCTACAGGCGCCGGCAAGCTAATGGCGATTTGTTGGGCATCCGGAGCACCCACGTTGAGCGCTGCATTGACGCTTTGTCCGACATTGTCCGTCACCGTGAGCGTAAACGAGCCCAACTGATTGCCTCCGGTCACGGTGAAGCTTCCGCCAGACGTGAACACCGTGCTCGTGCTCAGACACAAGTTGCCACCCGAGGGCACGATCGTGAACGGAGGTGCTCCACCGGTTACCGTGAACGTCAACTGCGAGCCGTTACAACTCGGGCTGCCGTTGGTACCAGCCCAGACAAAGCCGGCCGGAGGAGCAACAACCGGTAGGGCAACTGTCGGCGTGCGGGTCGGGGTAAAGGTTGGTGTCACGCTCGAGCTTGGGGTCGGTGTTGGGGTTAGGGTCGGTGTGAACGTGCGGGTCACTGTTGGCGTCGCTGTCGGACGCAGGTCGAGCAAGGTAATGTTGCGGACGTCTTCGATGAACCCA
>FMJZ01020655.1_pt1 | contig 10126 bp, 6 predicted proteins | sample 1987881 | NCBI WGS metagenome assembly FMJZ01 (sample SAMEA4378227, study PRJEB15110) | soil metagenome | biome: soil; feature: Field; material: Soil | place: India | collected 2015-03-11 | depth 0 m | reverse complement strand
ATCCCCACCGACGGCGTCGTGCTGCAAGGCGATTCGCACGTCGACCAGTCGCCGATTACAGGTGAAAGCGCACCTGTGCACAAAACCGTCGGCGACTCTGTGTTCGCGGGCACAGTAAACGGCAACGGCGTGCTGGAGATTGAAGTGCGCGCGCCCGCCTCTGAGACGCTGCTGCAGCGGATTATGCAACTGGTAGAGCAAGCGCAGGAGCAGAAAGCGCGCACGCAACGCTGGCTGGAGCGGTTCGAGCAGCGGTATGCACTTGCAGTGATTGGCGGCGCGGCGGCGGTCGCGCTGGGGCTGCCCCTCGTCGGCTGGAGCTTCCCCGACGCTTTCTATCGTGCTATGACGCTGCTGGTGGTCGCCTCGCCCTGCGCGCTGGTGATTAGCACGCCCGCTACCCTGCTGAGCGCAATCGCCAACGCCGCCCGACGCGGCGTGCTGTTCAAAGGTGGCGAGCCGATGGAGCGACTGGCGACCATTCAATCTGTCGCCATCGACAAAACAGGCACGCTGACCGAAGGCAAGCTGGAGTTCACGGATATGGTATCACTGCCCGACGCTTCGGAATCGGAGGCGTGGCAGATGATTATCGATGTGGAGTCGCGTTCAGAGCATCCGCTGGCGCAGGCGTTGGTGCAGGCGGCGCAAGCGCGTGGCTACGAAGCCCGCCCCGTCGAGCGCGTGGAAGCTGTGCCAGGCAAAGGCGTGATTGCGACCCTGCCTGACGGCGTAGAAGCGCGCATCGGCAACCTTCGCCTATTTGAGGATGTGGGCGTGCCTGAATCGGTGCAGCAGACCGTGCAGGCGTTGCGCGAGGCGGGCAAGACGGCGATGATTGTGTGGGCAGGTGGGCGGTATCTGGCGGTTGCCGCCGCCGCCGACAAGTTGCGCCCTGAAGCCCCGCGTGCAGTAGCGCAACTGCACGCGCTGGGCATTCCCTGCGTGGCGATGCTTACAGGTGATGCGGAGCCTATTGCTCGCGCCGTCGCCCAGCAAACGGGTGTTGACCGTGTATACGCTGACCTGTTGCCCCACGAGAAGCTGGAGGTGCTGGGCAAACTGAGTGCAGAATGCGGCGTCACGGCGATGGTAGGCGACGGTGTGAACGATGCCCCCGCCCTCGCCGCCGCCGAAGTCGGAATCGCGATGGGTGCAGGTACCGACGTTGCCTTAGAAACCGCCGACGTCGCCCTCGTGGGCAACGACCTCACGAACCTGCCCTATGCGATTGCCCTCAGCCGCCACGCGATGCACGTACTCAAGCAGAACCTCATCTTCGCAACAGGCGTGATTGTGGTGCTGGTCATCCTCACCTTCGTAGCGAACCTGCGCCTGCCGCTGGGTGTCGTGGGGCACGAGGGCAGCACACTGATTGTCGTGATGAACGGACTGCGCCTGCTGTGGTATCGCCCGCGCGAGTAGGCGGTAGAATCAGGGTATATGGTTCAACATCGGATTGTGAGGATGGATCCGCACACTGAGGCGCAAGCGTGGCGCGATTTCCACGCCAGCTTTTGATACCCGTGCCTCTGCTGCGCGGCGACCCCGATGTGCCCATCAACCTGCAAGCGGTGTACAGAGCGTCTACGCTCGCGTCCGCTGCCGTTCGTTCCCACGAATAGCGCTTGAGGTTACTCGCCTCGGCTCGGAATGACAGGCACTCTTCGTGTAAGAGCCATATCATTCCGAACAAAGCGAAAAATAAGGACGCATCACATCTCCCGCAGCAGCTCCAACATCGCCCTGTCCAGCTTGTACCCACGCCAGTTTTCGTACGGCACATCGGCGCGGTCGCTCTCGAGGACGCCGAACGATCCGCGGAAGTTCCACAGCGCCCAGCCCCAGCCCGCCTGCTTCCAGAGTTCGAGCAGGTCGCGCATCCATGCCAGCACAACGGCGTGGGGCGTATGCTTGTATGCGCCGAACTCGCCCACCATCACGCCCACGCCTTTTTGCTCGAGCGCTTTCCAGCGGGCGTAATAGGCGTCCCACAGGCGTTGCTTGTCCCAGACTACATCGCCCTCGCGCAGGGGATACTCTGTAGGCGGCTGCCAGCGGTCTGCACCTTGCACCCACTCGGCGCGATAGTGCGTTAATCGGAATGGCTGATACCCGCGCGTCGCTTGCGCCACATTCAGAGGGAGCAGCTCCTCGCTGGGGGTGCCGCCCCAATCGCGCCCGTCGCACACAATCAGCCGCTTCGAGTCCTCTTTGCGAATCGCCTCCACCACACGCTCCACGACCTTGCGATGCGACTCGGCGTCCACATTCGCCGGCTCGTTGAAGAGGTTGAAACTCAGTTGGCGGTTCGAGATGCCCTTATAACGCTTGGTGAACTGTGTCCAGTGGTGAACGCAGATTTTCTGCGCTTCCTCGTCCTTCCACAGGTTCAGCCGTTCAGGGGGCGACGCCACCGTGTAGCCAGGCGCGCGATGGAAGTTGAGTTGAACGTGCAGTTTGTATTGCTCCCCGAAGCGCACGGCGCGGTCAATTTCGCGCAGTTCCTCCTCGCGCAGGCGGTAGGGATTGTCGGTGTCCGTCCAGATGCGGTAGTCCATCGGTAGGCGCACGAAGTTGAATCCCAGCTCAGCAATCCACTCGAAGTCCCGCTCGTCGAATCGCGTGTTGCTCCACTCCAGCCCGAATTTATTGAGCAGGTTGAATCCGCGCCAGCGGGGCAGCTTGCGTGGCGTCGGCTCTGGCAAACTCGCGCGTTGTGGCATAGTGGAGAGATTCTACCCCCATCAGGTATCCTTTCCGCTCGATGCGTCGGTTCTGGTGTTGGTTCGTTCTGGCGGGTCTGCTTGCAGGCGCGTTTCCGCAGTCGTTGCCGCCGTCGGTTGCGCTCACGCGCCGCATGGGGCTGGAAGGGCGCGTAATGTGGGTCGACGCCACCGCAAACCTCAGCTGGCTGATTGACCGCGCCCAGATACGTGATTTCGTGCGCAAGTGCCGCGAGGTGGGCATCAACTGCATCGTGCTGGACGTGAAGCCCATCAGCGGACATGTGCTCTACAACAGCCAGATTGCCCCCAAACTCACCGAGTGGCGCGGCGTGCAGGTTCCACCTGACTTGGACGTGCTGCAAGTGTTTCTGGAAGAGGCACACGCGATTGGGCTGGAGGTGCATGCGAATATTAATGTACTTTCCGAGGGGCACAAGATGTTCAGCGCGGGTCCCGCCTACGAGAATGTGGACTGGCAGATGGTGGCGTACTCGCGCCGACGCACGCTGGTGTTGCCCGACGGCTCGCGCTATGACCTGAATCGGTTCGACACCACGCCCCCGCCTGATGGAATCTCTGCCTATCGGCGCAACCCTGCGCCCATGCCGCCCGCCGGACGCAGTTGGGCGTATGCGGTTCTGACCGACGATTTGCGCGTGCAGGCAGTGATTGACGGAATGTTTGTCACTCGCCCGCTCACGCCTCCTGAAAACGGCTGGATTCTGGTGGCGGACGGTCAGGCGGCGCAGAACTTAGAACGGCTCAGCACACTCGGAACCCCGCTGACCCTGCAAACACAGCCTATTCTGCAGCCAATCGCCGAGTCGGACACGGAGGGCATCGCCGTGTTCGTAAACCCGATGCACCCCGTAGTGCGCGAGCGACTGCTGAGTATTATCCGCGAGATTTGCCAGAACTACCCGATTGACGGCTTCGTGTTAGACCGCATGCGCTGGGCGAATGTGTATACCGATTTTTCTGAGCGCACGCGGGCGGCGTTCGAGGCGCAGTTCGGACATGTGAGCAATTGGCCCGACGACATCGTGCGCCCTCCCACACTGCCCCGCGAGGGCTACGAGCGTGGTCCACGCTTTGCGCAGTGGGCGGAGTTCCGCGCAGGTGTGATTCGCAACCTGCTGCGCGACATCCGCCGCACTATCGAGTCCGTACGACCGATGCCCATCGGCGCGTATGTGGGTAGCTGGTACCCCATCTACTTTGAACTCGGCGTGAACTGGGGCAGCGACGCCTTAGCCCGACCCTACGGCTTTGTCAGCCCCGAATATCGGCTCACCTCCTATCTGTACGATATGGACTACCTGATGCCGGGCGTCTATTACCCCGTGCCGTTTATGAACGAAGCTCCTCTGTACGACGCCGATGAGATCCGTACGGTGGAAGGCATGACACGCCGTGTGATGGAGTGGACGAACGGCGATTTGTTCGTCTACTCAGGTATCTACGCGCTGGACTATCGAGGCGACCCGTCGGGCTTCGAGCGGGCGATACGCGCCGCACGACTAAACTCGCACGGCGTGATGATTTTCGACGCCTCGCATATCGTGCAGTGGGACTGGTGGGAGGCGATTCGGCGCGGCTTAGGCACGCCCGATGGCTTGGCAACTGACTCCGTACCCCTTGCGCCCCATCAGCTGCCCTCGCTGCTGCCCAGCTTGCGGAACGGCGGCGGGGGATAGAAGGAGAGAGCCTCCCTTCCTCGTCAATTTTCACTCGTACATGGCAGGAATCGGCAGGAGAAAGGTGTAACTAAAAAAGGGGACGATAGGCAAAGGAGAGCAAAACCTATCGCCCCCAAGAGAGGTGTGTAGTTGCTTGCTATTAGTATAGACGCAATTTCGCGCCGGAAAGTTCCCGATGTCGGGTACAATTCGGCGCGAAATGCGTTCGCGAGACACTTTCCGACGCGCCGCCGCGCTAATTGCGAAGGCGGAGTCTTTCCTGATTGTCCCACACCTGCATCCCGACGGGGACGCGCTGGGCAGCGCGCTGGGACTGTATCACGCGCTGAAGCAGATGGGCAAGCCTGTTGTGACCGTTGTAAGCCACGATAGCGTGCCCGAAATCTATCGGTTTCTACCCGACTGGGAGCAGATTCTGCTGGAGCATCCGCACCATACCACCTACGACCTTGCGATTGTGGTCGATCAGAGCCAACTAAACCGTGCTGGCAAACACGAAAAACTTGCCCGTGCGGCACGGAAGCTCTTGCAGATTGACCACCATGTGCCGCTGGAGCAGTTCGCCGATGTACGGATTGTGGACACTGACGCGGCGGCGACGGCGGAGCTGGTGTATCGCCTGCTGCACTCAATGCGCCTGCCCCTCACGCCCGAAATCGCGACATGCCTGTTGACGGGCATCGTCACCGACACCTTTTCATTCAAGTTCCCGAACACCACCCCGCGCACGCTGCGCATCGCTGCTGCGTTGCAACAGGCAGGGGCAAACCTGAGCTCCATCAGCGAGCAGGTTTTTGAGACGCGCTCGTTCTCGGCGGTGAAACTGCTGGGGCTTGCGCTCTCCACCCTGCAGCGCACCAGCGATGGTGCAATCGCATGGGTCACTGTGCCCCGCTGTGCCTTCGAGGAGGCGCACGCTCACGAGGAAGAGACTGAAGGCATCGTGAACTTCGTGCGTTCCATTCGCGGCGTGGAGGTGGCGATGATGATTCGCGAATCGCCCAACGGCAAGATTCGGGCAAGCCTGCGCAGCCGCGGCAAGGTGAATGTGGCGAAACTCGCGCAGCAGTTCGGTGGTGGCGGACACGAAAACGCCGCCGGCTGTACCTTAGAGACTAGCCTCGCGGAAGCGGAGATGATTTTAGTGCGAGAGGCGCAACGATGGATGGAGTCCTCAACGTAAACAAGCCGGGCGAGTTGACCTCCCACGATGTGGTGGATGCCCTGCGCCGCGCGACAGGGCAGAAGGAGGTCGGACACGCGGGCACGCTCGACCCACAGGCGACGGGCGTGCTGCTATGCTTGCTCGGACGCGCTACGCGCCTCACGCCCTACCTACAAGACTTGCCCAAAGCCTATCGCGGTGTGATTCAGTTCGGAATCCGCACGAACACTCAAGACGCTGAAGGTGAGGTGTTTTACCAGAAGTCCGCGCCGCACCTAACAATTGAGCAAGTGCGCGCCGTCGCCGAGCGATTCAAAGGGCGCATCATGCAAATCCCGCCGATGTTCTCCGCGCTGAAACTGGAGGGCAAAAAGCTCCACGAGCTGGCGCGCAAGGGGCAGGAGGTACTGCGCGAACCCCGCCCGGTGGACATCTACCGACTGGAGATTCTGAGTTTTGAGCCGAGCGAATACCCCACCGCTACATTCGAGGTGGAATGTTCCAAAGGCACCTATGTCCGTACGCTGGCTTCCGATATTGGCGACGCACTGGGTGTAGGGGCGCACCTCAAGCAACTCACGCGCACAGCGGTTGGGCACTTTCGGCTGGAGGACGCCTGTGAACTGTCGGCGTTGAGAGATGCGGAGAGTGTGCTGGCGCGTATGATTCCGATTGCCGACGCGCTGAGGCACTTGCCACGCTGGTCGCCCACGCCCGCCGTTCTGGAACGGCTCAAGCACGGTAACTATGTGCAGGCGGAGCATCCGCTGTGGACGCCGGGTGGGCATGTGGTGGTGCTGAATGCAGAGGGCAACGTTGCGCTGATTGCACGGTGGCTGCCACCGCTGCTACGCCCCGTGCGCGTGATTCAAGGATGAACTGGACTATCGGTGTTGAGGGACTGGTGAGGGCGTTCCCCGACGGCTGCGCAGTCACGCTGGGCGTGTTTGATGGTGTCCATCGCGGGCACCGTGCGCTGCTGCAAACGACAGCGGATTGGGCAAAAGCGCATGGCGTGCCTGCCGTCGCGCTGAGTTTCCATCCGCACCCCGCTGCCGTACTTGCGCCCGACCGCACGCCCCCAATGATTTGCACCCTCGCGCACCGCGTAGAACGCCTGCACGCGCTTGGGACTGACTGCGTGGTGATTCAGCCCTTCACACGCGAGTTCGCCCAACTCAGCGCAGAGGCGTTTATCGAGCAAATACTCCTCAAAGGTTTGAACGCCCGCGCGGTGATTGTGGGTGATGATTTTCGGTTCGGACGCGAGCGTACGGGCGATGTGGGCGTTTTACAACGCACAGGCGCGTTCGAGGTGATTACCGTCGGCGGAGTGCTGGACGAATCGGGCGCACGCATCTCGTCCACGCGCATTCGGGATCTGGTGGTGTCGGGCGATTTGGAGCAGGCGAACGCACTGCTGGGCGAGCCGTTGCACTGGGCTGGTGTGGCGACGCGCGGCGACGGGCGCGGACGCGCCTTCGGCTACCCCACGGCTAACTTAGTCCCGCTGGAGCCACTGATTACCCCGCTGGAAGGCGTGTATGCGTGCGTTGCTTACCTCATCTCCCCGTCACCCCTCTCCCTGAACAAAGAGGCGGTTGACGTTCGTGCAGTCTATCCCGCCGCCGTTAGCGTTGGCAAGCCGCCGATGTTCGAAAACGCCCGCGGGCGCATCGAAGCCTACCTGATCGATTTCCCCGACCAAGACCTGTACGGATGCGTCCTCACACTCCAGTTTCTGAAGCGCCTACGCCCACAGCAGAAATTCGAGAGTGTGGATGCTTTGCTGAAGCAAATGGCGCAGGATGTTCAGGAGGCGCGTCACGTGGCGCAGGAGGTAGAATCGCCCCGATGACGATACGCGCTGAGAACCTAAAACGCGCTTACCGCAAACGGCTGGTGGTGCGCGATGTGTCGTTCGAGGTGGGGCAGGGCGAGGTTGTCGGGTTGCTGGGACCCAATGGCGCAGGTAAAACCACTACCTTCTACATGGTGGTGGGGCTAATCCGCCCGCATGGGGGGCGCGTGTTCTTGGGTGAGCAGGAGATTACCCGCAAGCCGATGTACCAGCGCGCCCGACTGGGACTGGGCTACCTGCCCCAGGAAGCCTCTGTGTTCCGCCAACTGACGGTGGAGCAGAATCTCCTGTTGGTGATGGAAATGCGCGGCATCCCTGCCCAAGAGCGGCGCGAACGCGCCGAGCGACTGATGGAGGAGTTCCACATCGACCACCTGCGCCATAGTAAAGGTTATGCGCTATCGGGCGGCGAGCGTAGGCGCGTGGAAATCGCCCGCGCACTTGCCCTGCAACCCGCTTTCCTGCTGCTCGACGAGCCGTTCACAGGAATCGACCCGAAAACCATCGAGGAATTACAGGAAATTATTCTCGGTTTGCGCAAGCGCAACATCGGCGTGCTGATTACCGACCATAATGTGAGCGCAACCTTGCGCATCACTGACCGCAGCTACATTCTGGCAGACGGCGTGATTGTGGCGCAAGGTGCGCCCGAAGAGGTGATAACTGACCCCTTAGCACGGAAATATTATTTCGGCGAGAGTTTCGAGTTATAATTAGGATCGAATCGAAAGGATCGATTTATGGCACACGAACCGATATGGTATCTGCAGTTCTTTGGGGGGTTCGAGGCGCGTTGCGGCGCGTTTCGGATTAATCGCCTGCGCACGGCGAAGACGACCGCGCTGCTGGCGTATTTGGCGGCTCATCCACCGCATTGGTTCTCACGCGATGTGTTGGCGGATCTGTTCTGGGGCGACATGGAGATTGAGCGGTCTCGGAACAACCTCAGCGTCGCGCTGAACGCCTTGCGCTATACCTTCCACAGTGGTCACGCACCTCCCCTGCTTCAGTCCGACGCATCCTCGATAGGGCTGATTCCAGAGCGGTTCATGGCGGATGTGCTGGAGTTCGAACATGTGCTGGAGGTGGCGCGGCGGGCGTCTGACTCCGCGCTGCGCTATGAACAACTGAGCCGCGCGGCGCACCTGTATCAGGGCGACTTTTTGCCGGGCATTTACGACGAGTGGGTGATTCAGAAAGCCTCTGTGTTTCAGGGGGAATGCCTGGCGGTGTTGGAGCAACTGACGGCGATTGATCTTGAGCGTGGAGATACCCTTCAGGCGCAGCAGTGGCTACACAAGATGCTTGCAATTAACCCTGACGACGGAGATGCCCTGTATCGCTTGGCAGGGCTGTACTTAGAGGCGCGTCAGTACCAGGCGGTGGTGCAGGTCTGCCATACCTGGCTGGCGCAACACGCGGAACAGGGCGACTCGATGCATACGAAGCGCATCACCACGCTACTGGAGGAGGCACAACGGGGCGCACGGTACATGGCGCGTCGGACGCAACCCCCACCCGATACGCGCCCTGACAAACCCACGCTTACGGTCACCCCAATGCTGCCCTTAGTTGCCGCAACCGAACGTGCCACGCTACCCACACCACGCACTCAGTTTTTTGGACGCGAGACGGAAATCTCCCAGCTAATGATGCTGTTGCAAGACCCTGCCAACGCCTGCATCACGCTTACGGGGCTGGGTGGCATCGGAAAAACACGCCTTGCTCTCGAACTCGCCCGACGACTCCAGTCCGGAGGTGAGATGGAGGTGTTCTGGATTGGGCTGCAGTCGATATTGGATCCTGAGCAGGTTCTGGCCACGATTGTGGAAGCGTTGGGACTGCCTGTCACCGCCGAGCCGCTTCATTCCTTCAAAGCGTTCTGCGAAGCGCGTGAGACAGTTGTGCTGTTTCTGGACAACTTCGAGCAGCTGCTGCCTGAGGGGGCGCCCCTGGTAGCAACCATGCTGGAGCAAGTGTCGAACCTGCGCTGTGTGATTACTACGCGCTTGCCGGTGCGGATAGGCGCGGAGCTGGTCTATCCGCTTGCGCCGCTGAGCTGCTTGCCTGCGCCCGAATGTCCCGCGTTGCAGCTGTTTGTGGATCGGGCACATCGGCTGGTCCACGATTTTCGGCTCACCGAGCAGAATCGCCCGCTGCTGCACGCGCTCTGTGAACAGTTAGAGGGCGTACCACTGGCGCTGGAGCTTGCGGCGGCGCGCCTAAACACACTCTCGCCTAAGCGGATGCTGGAGCGTATCGAGGCGAAGCTGGAGTGGCTGCGCGCTCGCCGAGCCGACTTGCCTGAACGCCACCGCTCGCTGCAAGGCGTGTTGGATGCCACTGTCGAACTGTTGCCCAAGCCTGCCCGCGATGCCTTCGCACGGCTCAGCCTAGTCCAAGGCGACTGGAGCTTTGAGCAAGCCCTCGCGATTGCGTTCCCCCATACGCCCCCTGAAGCGGCGCATGCGCTGATGGAGAGCCTTATCGAGGCACAACTGATTCTGCACACCCCCGCCGAACGGTACCGGATGCTGGAGGTAGTGCGTGAGTACGCCCAAACCCTGCTCACGCCCACACAGCGACGCACCACACAGGAGCGACTGTGCGCATGGACGCTACACGAGGCGACCGCGCGCGCTCCACAAGCACACACCGCCGAGCTGCCTCA
>FMJZ01143377.1_pt1 | contig 10156 bp, 9 predicted proteins | sample 1987881 | NCBI WGS metagenome assembly FMJZ01 (sample SAMEA4378227, study PRJEB15110) | soil metagenome | biome: soil; feature: Field; material: Soil | place: India | collected 2015-03-11 | depth 0 m | reverse complement strand
CAAAGATTAATTTTTATAGACAATATTTATTACACATTGGTTACTACTTGAGTTCAAATTTTACATTTACTCCCATTAATTCTTCGAAAAGTTGCTTTCTTCTTTCAGCTCCCCAAAGTTCGACGTCGGGAATATCTTCTGGTTCAGAAGGTATCAGTTTAATAGTAATGAAGTTAGCGTTAGAGTAGATTTCGATTTCCTTGATAGATTGGATTTGACGGCGGTCGATTCCTTCGGCAATTCTTAGTATACTTGCCAGTTTTTTCACTATTTCTTTTTTATCCTCGGGCAATTTTTGAAAATTTTCATGTTTTTTCTTGGGTAGACTTTTTCTGTGGTATCTTGCGATATTGGCAATTATTTCGGATTCATCCTTTGTAAACCCTGGCATTATACAATTGCTAATTATATAGTAGCTATGTTTGTGGTGTTGTTCAACCGAAATTAAATACCCAACGTCGTGGAGTACAGATGCTGCTTCAAGCCATTCACGTTCCTTTTTACCAAGTTTATGAAAATTTTGGGTTTCGTCGAATATCTTCAATGCAATTTTTTTTATATGATTGCTATGTTTTAGGTTCACATTATATTGATTTGCAATCGAATAAATAGTAGATTCCCTGAGTCGTCCTAGATGACGAAGCGTTTCAATTTCTTTCCTTTTTTCGAGCGTATCATATACAATTCCTTCGCGTAGTCCAAACGTCGAAATGTGAATTTTATCAACTTTCAAATGTTCCAGTGCATATTCTAAAATTAATGCTCCACCGACAATAATATCTGCCCTTTGCGGATCCATTCCAGGTATTTGCTTCCTTTCCTTTTCGTTTTTAGCAGAAACTATTTTTTTGATTGCTTTCAATATTTCTTTTTTATCTAATGTGCAACCGTTTAAAATATTTGGAACGGGTTTTCCATTTAATTGAAGCGCTATTACTGATATGTTTAATATTGTTCCAGCAGTTCCAACAACTGTCTCGTAACCAATATTGTTGATTTTATTAAAAATTGGAGCCCATGTTCCATGAATGTATTTTCTACACTCGTTAAGTTTATCAATATCTATTTCATCATCAAGTCCAAATCGGGTGGTTAATCTTATGGCACCTAACTTTTCGCTATGGACATAAAGAATTTCACTTTCTTTTCCAATAATAGTTTCGGTGCTTCCACCTCCAATATCTATTATCAATGCCTTTTGGTTAACTATTGGCAAGGAATGTAAAGCTCCAAGATAGATTAATCTTCCTTCTTCGACTCCAGAAACAATTTCAATTTCTATTCCAACTTCATCACGGACTCGGTCTATAAATTCCTTTTTGTTCAAAGCTTCGCGTACTGCACTTGTAGCAACAGCCCGAATTTCTGCTCCCTTGCTCTTTGAAATATCTGCAAAACGTTTTAATGTTTGGACACCACGCTCTATAGCTTCGTCGTATAAGTATTTAATATCACCCCCACTAGACCCAAGCCGGACAACTTCCTTCTCTCTAAGTATGATTTGAAGCATTCCGCGTGAATCTACGCTTGCAATTATTAAATGAAATGAGTTTGTGCCTACATCTATTGCACCTATTATTGGGGCTTTATCTTTCTCATTCATCTTCTTTCTTTTCTTTTTGTTTCGATTCTCCCGATAAAACTATTATTTCTTCATCTTGATAAAGAATATCGTTCCCTTGATTTTGGCCTTTCGAAGCTTTTGTGGAATAAAAAGTTGAGGATTTTAGCAATTTTGTAAAAATTAAATTTACAATTAGTAAAAAAGCCAAGACTATTAGAATAATTAGGACTAAATATCTTAACATGTTAACAAGTTGTTGAAAGTTTCGACTGCAAATTCAAATGGTATTTTTCTTCCAACTATTTCTTCGATAGAAATGCTGTGACTTTTAATGTGGTTTCGAAGTATTTCTTTTGCGAATTCATCTTTTAGATTTGCAACCTCGGCAATTAATTCGTAACCTGGACCAAGTAGTATTGAGCCGTGTTGCAGTAACGTATTTCCATATACTCTTTGAGCACTTCCAACTATTTTTTTGCCCTTCCATTCGATTTCGTACCGAGCTGAACTTGCAAAGCAAGAAATTGAAACGGTTTCTCTTCTATAGAACTCATTAAAATTTGTTTGGGATTTTTCGAACTCCAAGTTTTCGGCTCCAAGCAATTTTAAGCCCTTTACCAAAAAATAATGAATTTCTCGATAAACATTTTGAGGTTTTAAATTATCTGAAAGTGGGCAGACAAATGAATAAGTAAGTTCATTGGCGTGCAAAACAGCTCGTCCACCAGTAGGTCTTCTAACTAAGTCAAAACCGTAATCTTTTAATTTATCTTGATGGAAATCACTTTCTTTTTGATTTGCTCCGAGCGATACAGCCCAAGGCGACCACCCATAAAATCTTAGCATAGGTAAAGCTTTGCCATCTTCGCAAAGTAATGTTCGTTGAAAATCAAAATCCATGTTGTATTTACCTTTTTTGTGGCTGTCTAAAATTAATTCTACATCAAAGTTGAATAGTTCGCTAATCCTTTTACCCGTAAAAATCATAATTCTTTTATTAAAAAATGTTTTGACGAATTTTTAAACTATTTAATTTAATTTGTCAATAATAATCTATTTGGCATTTAAAAAAGTTTTAAGATGAAATTTTTTAATTTTACTTTTCACAAAAGTTGGAGCCATGACTAAATATTTTTTTATTGCTTTGCTTTTAACTTTTTCACCTGCTTTTTCCCAAGTTTACCAATTTCCTATTGACACTGTCTTTTGGTTTCTTCCAGGCAAAGGTCAAAACCTTGGTCAGGATAGTGTATACTTTCCCCAAAACATTTTTAACCTACCAGATACCAATGCTTCAGAAACAATCCCATCGTCAAGCCCCAAAAACATTTGTTCGATTGGATTAGGTGGTGAAATAGCTGTTGGTTTCAAGAAGTTTTTCATCATCGATAGAGAGGGACCAGATTTTACAATTTTCGAGAATGCTTTCATTAATCCAATCACAAAAAAAGTTTTTGTCGAACCTGCAGTAGTTTCTGTAAGTGAAGATGGGGTTAACTTCCTTGAATTTCCTTGGAACTACAATACTCTCGAAGGTTGCGCCGGAACAAAACCAACAAACGGCAAAAGGAATCCTTTCGACCCATTGGTAAGTGGGGGGAATTCATTCGACCTTTCTATTGTCGGATTAAAACAAGTTCGTTTTATTAAAATCAAAGATATTTGCGATATTATTCTTGCAGACTCAGACCATCCCTTCTACGATCCTTTGCTTTCTGGCTTCGATCTGGACTGTGTAGTGGGACTTAATTTAGCCCCAATTTCAACATTAATTGCAGAAGAGTCTAACTCTGCGTTGAGCATAGTTTTAACTAATAATTCGATACAAATAAGCTCCAAGGAAATCCTTATTGTAGAAATTTTCGATATTCTTGGTAAACCAATTGAGCGTTTGACGAATGATTCTAACAAAGCAGTAATATTACACGAAAATGATTTGAGGGATGGTTTTTCTGTAATGTTTATTAAATCAGGTTACTATATTAAATTGTTAAAAATAATCAAGTTAGGCAATGAAATATTGTTACAATAATTTATTAAACTTATTTTTCCTTTTCTTTTTGCTTTCTTGCTCTAAAGAAAAGCAATTAGAGCCGTTTAATCTATTTGGGAATTCATCAAGAACCTCCTCTTACGAGAAATATGGCAGGTTCTGGACTGGGGTTGCCCTACTCGAGAAAGTAAATTGTTCCGATACCACCGGATTTATTACTTTCCCTCTTTCTTTGAAGAACAATACTTTTGTTACATCTTCAGCAGAAGGATTTGTTGCTTGTTTCGAGCATAGCAATTTGCTCTGGGAGAGGAAACTCGAACCAAAGGAGTATGTTATCTCTAATTTCGTTGCTTCTCCGAAGGAAGATATTATTTTTATTTCAAATTTTTCGAATGTATATTCCTTATCAAAACAAGGTGAGCTTAATTGGAAAATTAATTTGAACGACACATCAAAGTTTTTTTCTATACTTTTAGCAACGAAAGATGGAATATATTTTACTTCCTCTTCTAATTTTTTATATTGTATAGGCTACAATGGTATTACTAAATGGAAAATTCGATTGCCACTACCCACCACAAATTATTTTGCTGAGGCTAATGATGGAAAAATAATTTTAAATTTGACCCACGACATGCTGGGTATGACAGATACAGTTATTTGTATAGATACCTCAGGTAAAATTTTCTGGAAGAAGTTTTTTGAAAAGGTACGATTGGTTCGAACTCCAATTCTTTGGAAAAGTAAGATTTTTCTATTAGGGTATAAAGAGCAAGAAAAAGATATTGTGGGTTTCGTTTATTGCTTGGATACGCTGGCAAATGTTTTGTGGAGCAAAGAATTTGGAATTATACCTCGTTTTCTTTCCATTTCAGGAGAAGGTGAATTGTTTTTGATTTTGTACAATTTAGGGCTTGGGGAAACAATATCAACAATTTATAAATTAAATGAAAAAGGGAATATAGTCTCCAAACAGTTCATAACATCAACCTTTTCAACCCCCTTGTTCATCAGTCAGCAAATTATTGGTGCAATTGGTTATACAAAGGGAAACACAGTTATGATCTTTTTTGGAAAGGATTTAACTCTTTGGAAAACTATAGACTTATCGAAGTATCCATCGGTTCTCAGTATCCCAGCAGTACTAGATGATTGCACTATGATTTTTGTCTCTACCTCAGGTAATTATATTGTGAAAATAGATGAAAATCCTATCATCAAACTTTTGCCCTGGTAATAATTGCCTAATCTACTTAATCTCTGTTGTTTGAAACTTTTTAACTGTTTTTTTCGTTTATTCAAATTCTATTATTGAATTTCACAAAAAAATGCGCAATTGTCTTTTTATTTTTTTAATTATTTGGTTTTACTTTTATTCTGAAGTAGTGGCAATAGATTATAATTTGATTCTCGGTAATGCCACAATTAGTGGATTTGTCTACGACTCTAGTACGAAAGAAAATTTGGTAGGTGCAACAGTATTTTTGGAAGGGACTAAGATTGGTGCTTTGACGAATAAAAATGGTTTTTTTGTATTAAACAATATACCTCCTGGAAAGTATAAAATTATTGTCTCTTTTGTGGGGTATGAAAAATACATTGATACACTAATTTTGAAAGCAAAAGAGATTGTCCGAAAAAATTATTATTTGGTACCTTTGGATGTTACTACCCAAGAAATTAGCGTCGAGGCTGAACGAGATATTGAAAAGAGAGAAATTACTATTAGTAAAATAAATATTCCAATACAACAAATTTCGAAAATTCGAATTGGAGGTGAATCGGACTTATTTAGATCTTTGCAGTATCTTCCTGGAATTTTGACTTCTTCTCAAATATCTTCTGGTTTATTTGTCCGTGGCGGTTCTCCAGATCAAAATCTTGTTTTGTTGGATAATATGACTGTATATAACCCTTCTCATTTGTTCGGTTTTATTTCGACTTTTAATTCCGAGGCAATTAAAGATGTTGAATTGATAAAAGGTGGTTTTCCTGCGGAATTCGGGGGAAGGATATCCTCGGTTCTAAATATTACCCAAAAAGAAGGCAATCGACAAAAAGTTTCTGGCGGTGCTGGTATTGGGCTTATCTCTTCGAAAGCTATGTTGGAAGGCCCGTTGTTAAATGGTTCGTGGTTCATTGCTGGTCGAAGAACTTACATAGATATCATAAAGAATTTCATTCCTTCAGATCCTTCTTTGCCGTTACCAGACTTTTGGTTCTACGATGTTAATGCCAAGCTTACCCAAGAATTGGATAAAAACAATAAAATTTATTTGGGTGGATTTTTGAGTCAAGATTTATTTGGCTATTCAGGTTTTGGAATTGATTTTGATGTTTCTATCAAAAATCAAGCCACCTATTTCAGATGGGTTCATATTTTGTTCGATAATATTTTTACTTCCACTTCGGTTAGTCTTAATTATTATCAAAATGGCTTTACAGGTAAGACAGGAGATTATACTTATAAAATAGAAAATTCAATTCGCGATCTAAATTTCAAAACTAATGTTGATTGGTTTTTAACCGAAGCATTAACTTTGAAAATTGGCTATGAAATTTCTAAATACCGTTTTAAATACATACAAAACTTTGCAGGAACAGAAACTGATACTTCGAAAAATTCTGGAGTTACCCCTGCAGGCATTTTAGATTTATCCGTGGACGATTGGAACCATAGTGCATTTTTCCAAAGCAATTATAATTTGACCGATTTGCTTTCCTTGCAAATTGGAGGGAGAATTAATTATTGGACCTTAAGTAAATCTTTTTCCCTCGACCCAAGGTTCGCAATAAAATATACCATAACTGATAAGATTACAGCTAAGTTTGCTTGGGGTTTGTTCCACCAAAACATTCGTCTTGCCACCCAACCAGATTTTTCGTTTTTCGATACTTGGCTTCCAACAGATACAACTGTACCGGCTATTAACTCACAGCATTTCATTTTCTCTTTAGAAACTCAATTTTTCGAAGATGTGGACTTAAATTTTGATGTTTACTACAAATCTTTGAATAATATAACAGAATTGAATTTAAATGTTTTGACCGCTCGCAATTCCCGGGATGTATTTTATGTCGGCAGTGGTCGCTCATATGGTGCTGAAATTTTTTTCCAAAGAAAGTTTGGAAGAATTGTTGGTTGGTTTGGGTATGCTTTAGGATTTATTTATGCACGGTTCGATTCATTGAATTATGGGAAGGAATTTAGGCCCAAATACGATCGTCGACACGATTTTAAAATTGTCGTACAATATTTATTAAGTAAAAAATGGGAGTTTTCTGCAACTTTCACTTTTCAATCGGGACAGTCTTATACTGGAGCAACTTCGATGTTAATTTCTCGCTTACCAGAGCAAACCGAAGGATTGGGTAAAGTAATTACTTCGCAAAGATATGGCCTGCGCCTTCCGCCATCGCACCAATTGAATATTTCCGCTACGTACAATTTCCATACTTTTGGTTTACCCTCGAAGCTGATACTAGACGTTTACAATGTTTACAATCGCCGAGACATTTGGTTTAGATATTACAATCTTCACCAAGATGTTCCCGTAGTTGAAGACGTTAGGTTATTACCAATAATTCCGACTATATCATATGAAATCAAGTTTTAAAAATTTGGGAAAAAATAAATTGAGATTAGCTTTTGTTTTATTTCTTGGAACGTTCTTTGGTTGCGAAGATGCTCCCCCAACTGATTACATTCCTAAATATTATGTAGAAGCGTATTTAATTGTGGATCATCACTTCGAGAAAATTAAATTGATGAGGACTCAACCGCTTAATGATACATTTAATTATTCAAAAGCCTTCATAAGAAATGCAGACGTAAAAATAAAATTTAAAGACAACGAACTAAAACTTGCATTTCGTGATACTGGGTTGGTGGATAATTGGGGTTACTACTATCCAGATACAAGCTTTAAGGTTGAACCAAATACAACCTATTCTTTGGAGATTATTACTTCAGATGGGGTAATAATCACAGGGTCAACAACAACCCCAGATAAGTTTGAATGGAATTTGCCTCCCCCTGATACTATTTATTTCCCCAAAGACACTATTAATTTTTCTGATAAACCAATTATTCCATTAAAATGGAAATCTGTTAAAGGAGTACTTTACTATATTGTTTCATCAAAATGTTTGGATACACTCGAGTATGGTTTTTACCTGAATCCACCCACCAATGAGAAAAATCGAAGAATTTACAATCCTTGGGATGATAATAGAAGTCAAAGGCGTTACTATTACGATTTAACAAACTGGGATGCTGTCCCAAATACTGAATATCCTTTGTATTGGTTGTTGTTTAAATGGTTTGGAAAGCATAAAATAATAATTTACTCCCCCGACTTTAATTTCCTTCGTTGGATTTTGCAACAATTTCGTGGTAGTCAAATTAATCCTTTGTTAAGTAGTGTAAATGGTGCGATAGGTGTTTTCGGTTCAGCAAGCAAGATTGAAAAAGAAATTTTTCTAATCAAGAACCAACCTTGAATTTTCTAAGCAAAAATTTGATTTTCTAGCAATGTTAATTTTTTTCTGTTAAAAGCAAACCTTGATTTAGCAATTGAGTTTGTTCAAGAATTCTTAAACTTTCGATAATGGGTATTAAATTGCCTTCCATTACTTCACTTAAAGGATAATTTTTTTGTTCTCCTTCCAATCTGTGGTCAGTAACACGATTCTGTGGCCAATTGTAAGTTCTAATTTTTTCAGACCTATCGCCAGTTTTGACCATTTGTCTACGAGCCGAGGAAATTTCTTCTTGCTGTTTTCTAAGTTCAAGTTCAAATAATCTTGCTCGCAGTACTTTCATTGCTTTTTCTCTATTCTTTAATTGAGAGCGCTCGTCTTGGCAGGAGACAACTATTCCCGTTGGAATATGTGTTAAACGTACTGCTGTTTCTACTTTGTTTACGTTTTGTCCACCTTTCCCACCAGAACGGAATATATCAATTCGCAAGTCTTCCTCGTTTATTTCGATATCTATTTCATCTGCTTCTGGTAAAACCGCTACTGTAGCAGCGGAAGTATGAATCCTTCCGTTTGCCTCTGTTTCTGGAACTCTTTGCACTCTATGGACTCCACTTTCGTATTTCATTACTCCGTATACGTCATCACCGTTCATTGAAAAGATTATTTCTTTGAAACCTCCTCGTTCTCCTTCGTTGAAATCAATTACCTCTATTTTGAAATTTTGCTTTTCAGCGAACTTCTGGTACATGCGGAACAAATCACCTACAAATAATCCTGCCTCGTCTCCACCAGTTCCGGCTCTAATCTCGACAATACAGTTTTTCATATCGTTCATATCTTTGGGAATTAGCAATATCTTAAGTTCTTCTTCTAATTTTTCTTTAAGTTTTTGTAGAATTTCAATTTCTTCGTAAGCCATATCGCGTAATTCTGGTTCAATATTGCTTCGAGCCAACTCGTAGTTTGATTCAATTTCATCAAGGACTTTAATATATTCTTGCGACTTTTTAACCAGAGGCGTAAGATATTTAAGCTCTCTCGACAATTCTTTGATTTTCTTAACATCCTTTATGGTTTCAGGATTATTTAAATCGTGTTCTAACGCTTTGTACCGTTCAATAATAGTCTCAAGTTTTTCTTTCATACATCTTCAATAAAAAAACATAATAAAGACGAAAAGTATTAATTAAAATTTATTTGGTTAACTTTTAAAGCTTAACATGTTAATATTTCTTTCAATTTGCTAAATTTCAATATTTTTGTATTTTATCAAATTAGTTTATGTTTGTAAATAAGGTCTTTTGGTTAGTTTCGGTTTTTTCTTTTTTGTGGAATTTTGCTTATTCCCAAATCAGTGTAAGTATTCCTAATGTTGCAATAGAGCGTGGGCGAAATGATACTATTTCTATTTTCGCTCAATTTCAAAATGCATCCATTAATAAATTGAATTTGGTTTTTCAGTTTAATGCATATGTTTTGGATATCAAAAAAGTTGTATCCGGTGAAAAATTTATCATTTCCGATCCATCTCCAAATTTTAATATTCAACTTAACCAGTTGACCGATGCAACGATAAGTATCACAAGCTCCAATATTAATGTCAATTCAGCAAAAGACAGTCTTCTTTGCCAATTCATTGTCGAGGGACTTGTATACAAAGATACTTTGGATACTATAAAATTAGTCCAAATCGAAATCGATGATAATCAAACCAATTTTGTGTTTAATGGTGGTATTGTTGTTGTTCGTGGTCCAACTGTCTTCCCAGTCAAAAAAAATTATCTTTCCGAGGCTTTTCCTTTACCAACTACGGAACAAATATATTTTAGGTTTGGAATTGTTTCCCCTTCTTATTTGGAATTTGTAATATACAATTCAAATGGTGAAAAGGTTTTAAATTCTAACGACAAAAGCAATATTTTTAGAATATTAGGAGCAAAAGGGGAGTTTTCAACCAAAGATAAGTTAGAGGCGGGGGATTATCTGTTAATAGTTTCTTTACCTCAAGATCTGTCCTCGGGAAGTTATTTTCTGGAACTAAATGCCTTTTCAGTAGGTTTGTTTTTTTCTAAATTTTTAATTGTTAAGTAAATAATGAAAATTCAAATTTC
>FMJZ01047943.1_pt1 | contig 10158 bp, 9 predicted proteins | sample 1987881 | NCBI WGS metagenome assembly FMJZ01 (sample SAMEA4378227, study PRJEB15110) | soil metagenome | biome: soil; feature: Field; material: Soil | place: India | collected 2015-03-11 | depth 0 m | reverse complement strand
TATCTTTTCATTTTTAACTGTAATTTTTGTAAGCCTTCTAACCAAACCGCCTGAAAATGCCGATCGCCTCATGGATTTAATGAAGGGGTAAAATTTGATAATATATTTCTGGGAATAAAAAATTTGGAGGAATCATGGACTTTTTATTTAATGAAGACCAAATTCTTCTTAGGGATTCTGTGAGGGAATTTACTCAGAAGGAAATAGCACCAAGAGTAAAGGAGATGGATGAAAAGAAGGAAATACCCGCTGATTTACTCAGGAAAATAGCTGAGATGGGTTATCTTGGAATAATTTTCCCTCCTGAATATGGGGGCGCAGGTCTTAGCTATATTGACTATTGCATAATTCTCGAAGAAATCTCAAAGGTTGATCCGTCAATAGGACTCACAATTGCTGCCCACAATTCCCTATGTTCAAACCATATTTATCTTTTTGGAAATGAGGAACAGAAAAAGAAATATCTGACAAAGCTTGCAAAGGGAGAAACCCTTGGAGCATGGGCATTAACAGAACCAACAGCAGGCTCTGACGCAGGCTCAATTAAAACAACTGCAAGGAGAGAAGGGAACAAATGGATTTTGAACGGAACAAAGGTTTTTTGCACGAATGGCTCCATCAGTGACATTATTGTTGTAATAGCTATATCAGATAAAAGCAAAGGTAAAAGGGGAATTTCAGCATTTATTGTTGAAAAAAGAACAAAAGGATTTTATGTGGGTAAAAGGGAAGACAAGTTAGGAGTGAGGGCATCTGATACTGCAGAGCTAATATTTGAGGATGCAGAAGTTCCAGAGGAGAATCTTTTGGGTGATGAAGGAAAAGGCTATCATGATGCATTAACAGTTCTTGATGGAGGGAGAGTTTCAATCGCAGCATTTTCCCTCGGAATTGCCTCGGGTGCTCTCGAATCATCAATAAAATACTCAAAGGAAAGAATCCAGTTTGGACAACCTATTTCGAACTTCCAGGCAATACAGTGGATGCTTGCTGAGATGGCTACAGAAATTGACGCAGCAAGACTTCTCACCCTGAGATCAGCACAACTCAAAGATAAAAAACTCGATGCAATAAAGGAGTCTTCCATGGCAAAGTATTATGCATCAGAAGTTGCTGTAAAGTGTGCCAATTTCGCTGTCCAGATATTTGGAGGATACGGCTTTACAAAAGATTTCCCTGTGGAGAAATTCTACAGGGATTCAAAAATTGCTACAATAGGTGAAGGAACCTCGGAAATTCAGAAATTAATAATTGCGAAGGAGGTTTTAACAAGGTAAATGGGGAATAGAATTTCTGATTTTATAAATGGAATATTTGAAGGGAATCAAAGAATTATAGCAAAAACAATAAGTATGATTGAAAATCAGGAGAATGGCTCAACAGAAATTTTAAAAAGAATATACCCTAAAACAGGGAAAGCCGGTGTAATCGGAATAACCGGTTCTCCTGGAACAGGAAAAAGCACCCTCGTTGACCAGATGATTTCCATTTGGAGGAAGGAAGGGAAAAAGATTGGGGTTATTGCTGTTGACCCTTCAAGTCCATTTTCGGGAGGAGCAATTCTCGGAGATAGAATAAGAATGATGAGACATGCCTATGACGAAGATGTTTTTATAAGGAGTATGGCCTCAAGAGGTCACCTTGGAGGTGTTTCAAGATTTACAGGGGATGCAATAAAGGTGCTGGATGCATCAGGTAAAGACATAATAATTGTTGAAACAGTGGGAGTCGGACAGGATGAGATAGAAATAGTAAAACTTTCCGACATGGTTGTTCTCCTTCTCACTCCTACGGGGGGCGATGATATTCAGGCATTCAAAGCAGGAATTATGGAAATTGCTGATATTTATGTGATTAACAAAGCTGATCTTCCTGAGACAGGAAGAACTGAAGTTCAACTTCAGGCTTTACTTTCAATCTCCTCTCAAAGTAAAAATATCCCGATAATCAAGACAGTTGCTTTAACAGGAGAGGGTGTTGACGATCTTGTAAAAGTCATTGATTTTATGACTTCCCAGAAGGAAAAACTTGATAATATAGAGAAAAGAAGAAAGGAATTTGTTAGATGGCTCCTGTTTGAGCATTTAAGGGAAATCCTTTCCTCAAAAGTTATCAATGGAATATCAGGGGATGAGATAGAAAGGATTGTGGAAAAAATTCATTTGAAAGAGACGGATCCCTACTCTATGGCTGAGGAACTTGCAAAAAGGGCAAAATTCAATGAAGATTGACCATGTAGCAATAGCAGTCAAGGATATCGATGATGCTATGGGAAAATGGAGTTTGTTTCTCAAAGAAAAACCAGCTGTAAAACTGATAGATAAGGAAGGTGTCAAATTGTTTTTTATTGAGGCAGAGGGAACAAAAATAGAAATAATTTCTCCCATTGATGAAGATTCTTCCGTCTCTAATTTTCTTAAAAAAAGAGGGGAAGGACTTCACCACATCTGCATTTCCGTTGAAGATTTTGATGAATTCAGAAAAAAACTTGAAAAAATAAATATCCAGATAGTGAAGGAAGGGACTGGCTACGATGGTAGAAGGATTCTCTTTTGCCATCCTTCTTCTTTCAATTCGGTCCTTCTCGAAGTGAAGGAAGCTGAAAAAAATAAATGAGCAAAAACCCTTTACACGCTGCTGTTATTCTTCTACTTCTGTCCTTCAATTTGTTTTCTGAAGTCACTGTAAGAATAAAACCAGAAATTTTATACCCTGGAGATGCATTCCTCATAGAGATAGAATCTTCAGTTTTACCATCAGGAAAATTCGATGGAAAAAGCCTCACTTTCTATAAAGCTTCTAAAAATAATTTATATTACGCTATTAGTTTTGTTAGATCGGATATAAAGCCTGGCATTTACTATCTTTATGTCTCTGCAGGAAAAACATCTGTGGGACACATTATAAATGTCCATAAAAAGACTTTTCCTGTCCAGAGAATTACATTACCCTCCTGGCTTGTATTTCTCAGTCCTGAAGATCTGAAAAGGGTTAAGAAAGAAAATTTGAAGTTATCCTCTTTATGGAGTGAAGTAACGGAGCTTATGTGGGAGGGCAGTTTCATTCCACCCCTTGATGAACCTGTATCAACGCCTTTTGGAATTTTAAGAATAATAAATAAAGAGTTAAAGAGTGTCCATAAAGGAGTTGATTATAAAGCCAATCCCGATAGGGCTGTATCTGCTATTAATTCAGGAGTGGTTGTTCTAACTGATGAGCTCCTTTTCCCTGGAAGAACGGTAATGATAAATCATGGAGGCGGAATATATTCACTTTATATGCATCTTTCAGACTTTGCAGTTAAAGAAGGAAATAAAGTAAAGAAAGGTGAAACAATAGGATATGTTGGAAGCACTGGAAGAGCAACAGGTCCCCATCTCCATCTTACTGTTAAGATTCATGGGACAAGTATCAATCCCGAGTCTCTATTTGCTCTACCAATACCCTGATTATTTTCTGCCTGGAGGTTCGGAAAGTGAAAAAGCAAAATAGGGGAAGAGTGAGCGAAAATTTAAGAAAACTAAAGAGTTATCCATTTATTCTGTATAACCTCTCAGGAGTTACTATTATTGTGACTTTTTTATCCCATTTATCAGATAGATAAGAAAAATCTTCGAAAAACTGGACTTCATGAATCAAGGCAATTCTTGGAGTATTTTCCTCAATTAACCCTGCTTCAGAAAGTATTTCATCTTCCCTGTCGCCAAAACCAGTCCCTTTTCCAATTCTGTTTCCTTTTTTATCACAGGCAACAGCTCCTGTGAGATATAGCTCAACCTTTGGAAGCTCTGAATTTATTTTTACCTCTCTACCAAATTTTGAAAAACCTTTTATAGTTGATGCTTTGAAGGCTTTTTCAGGAGAGAGATCCTTTACAAGATAAAATCCTTTTAATCCCGGTGAAGCCACGAGAAGAATTTTTCTCTCTTTAACAGCCTCAAATCTAGCATAATGAAGAACAGAATCAGGGGCTGAGAATATAACCTTTGCCTCTTTCCACTCCTTGAGATTCTTCAAATTTTTTGTAGCAATTTCAGAACCTTTAAAATTTGGTATTCTTCCAAAGCAAGGTCGCGGAAAAGTCACAAGATTTCTCTTTTCCATAAATTCCCAGACAGCATTCCTTAGCTCCCGTTTATTTTTAAAAGTTCTAAATTCTAAAGGGTTCATGCTTAACCTTTTAAGAATAACACAAATTAAATGAGCAGTTAAAATCTTGTTTTAGTTTCGTCCATGAGATAAGCTAATATTGGAATTAAACCCGAAATGAAAAAAGAAAAGGAAAAATGTAATTTAGTAAAACAGGGCTTCAAAAATGGGAGTTGCACTACTTTTTTTAAGCCAGAAAAGATCTATACTAGTGGGTATTTAAGAGAAAGGGCTTGCGAAGTAACTTTAAAATGGGAAGGTAAAACTCCTTTCAGACTTATAAAATCAGTCTTGCTCTCTCGACCTGAGGATTATCTATCAATTTACCAATCAGGCTGTAACTTCTCATGTCTGAAATGTCATTCCTGGGAGTTCAGCCAGTATAAAAATGGGAGATGGATATCTCCTAAAGAAATTTTAAACATTGCCCGTGAGTATAAAAAACTTGTGACTGTTAAAGAGCCGAAAGAAAGGGCAACATCCTTTCACGCAATGGATCTGTGCAGGCATTGTGGACAATGTGTAATAAAAGGTATAAGAGGAAATCTCTGTCCTGCTAAACTCACTCCTGAACAGATTCTTCTCTCTCCTCAAGGTTTTGGTCCGGCAAGGAATATAATTTCCTTTACAGGTGGTGATCTGGCTTGTCAGCCTGATTGGTATTGCCAGATTGCGAGAAAGATAAAGGAATCAAACCTTGAGCTTTGGGTTCTTTTCGAGACAAATGGATATGGCTTGACACCGAAGACTCTTGACCTATTCAAAGACTCAGGAATAGACTCCTTCTGGCTTGATATAAAAGCGTTCGATGGAGAAATTCATAGGAAACTTACAGGAGCTGAAAACAAATGGATTTTAAGATTGCCCGAAGAGATTCTGAAAAGAGAGCTCACCCTTGAAGTCCTGTCCATCTACATTCCAGGCTGGGTCGAAACAGACCAGATAAGGGAAATAGCACGATTACTTGTAAATGTCAACGAAAAAATCCCTTTTATAATTTTAGCATTTTTTGGCGAGTATAAGTTGAAAGATGTTCCATCTCCCGACCTAAAACAGATGCTCGATGCATACAATTCTGCTAAGGAGGCTGGTCTTAAAAATGTAAGATTGGGGAATATTGGAATATTTGTAAAGACAGAAGAAGAGTATGAACTCTTTCTAAAAAATGCCAGAGAAGCGTTATAAAAGTTAACTCTGTAATTTCTCCCAATTTTTTAAGAAATAGATTATAATTAAAAAATTAAGAAGATGGATTTGAAAGAGAGAAGGTTTGAGGAAATTCTTCTATATCTTTCTTTTCTACTTTTTCTGTTTTTCATTCCTTTATCAATTGCTATATCCCAGTCTTTTCTCTTTTTTACTGTTTTTGTATGGCTTTTTCTCTATTTGAGAAAAAAAGTAAAAATTGAAATCCCTTCCATATTTATTCCTCTTCTTTTCTACTCTTTTTTCACAATTCTTTCTACAATCCTTTCAATAGATTTTATGACAAGCTTAAAGGATACAAAAGAGCTTCTCCTTTTTCTAATAGTTCCCCTTCTTTTCAGCTTATTCAAAGAAGAAAAAACTTTTTTATCCTTCAATTATGCAATTTCTTTTGCCATAATTCTTTCTTTTCTAATGAGTCGTGCTCAATATAAAGGAATTGTTTTCCCTCAGGAAAGGGTTTCAGGATTTTTAGGGCATTACATGACCCAATCAGGTATAATCCTCCTTTTTCTTTGCCTTTCCATATCCATGTTATTAATGAGCAAAAAATTCATAAAAATTTTCTGGGCATTTGTATCTCTTTTAGCTATTTTTTCCCTGATCCTTACCTTTACAAGAAGTGCCTGGATAGGTGCATTTTTAGCCATTTCTATAATTATATTTATCTTTAAGCCAAAGCTTATATTCCTTGCCATTCCATTACTCATTTTAATTATTTTGTTCTCGCCATTAAATGTTAAGAAAAGGTTTTTAAGTATTTTTGACCCCAATGATGAAACCAACAGGGATAGGATTCATATGGCGATTACGGGAATAAAAATAATTTCCAGATATCCTCTTTTTGGCGCTGGTCCTGATACTATTAGAATAATTTATAAAGAGAACAAGCCAGAAGATGCGGTGAGGGATAACCCTCATCTCCACAATAACATTTTCCAGATTCTTGCTGAAAGGGGAGTTTTTGCACTTATTTCGTGGTTATGGTTCATTATCCTTGCCATTAAAAAGAATTGGGAAGTTTTTAAATCAGAGAAGGAAAGTTTCTTTAAATTTTCTGCCCTTGGAGCAATAGGAGCAATTTCAGGTCTTCTTGTCTCAGGTCTTTTTGAATATAATTTCGGCGATTCAGAAGTCAAGGTACTTTTTCTCTACCTTATCACATACCCTACTTCCGCTTTAAAAAATAATAAAGGAGTAAGAAATGGAAATAAAAAGAGCTAAAGAAATAATTGAGAGATTCAGAAATTTAAAAGTTCTTGTTATAGGGGATGTGATGCTGGACAAATACATAATGGGAAAGGTTTCACGGATTTCGCCTGAGGCACCAGTTCCAGTCCTTGAAATTCAGAGGGAGGAGTTGAAAGGCGGTGGCGCCTCCAATGTTTTCCTAAATTTAAAAGCTCTTGGAAGCGAAGCATATCTCATTTCAGTCATTGGAAATGATTTTGAAGGGGAAGAACTTAGAAGAATTCTTGCAGAGAGTGGAGTTTTTTTAATCCAAGATCCTTCAAGACCTACAACAGTAAAAATCCGGGTAATTGCCCATCACCAGCAAGTAGTAAGGATGGACAGAGAAGGTTCATCCAAAATATCCCGAGAAATAGTTAAAAAAATGATAAAATTGTTTGATATAGAAGAATTTAATGGAATTCTCATATCTGACTACAACAAAGGTGTTATTACAGAATATCTGATGCAGGGTATAAAAAAACTAAAAAAAGATAGTGTTAAAATCTTTGTGGATCCAAAAGTTGAAAATATTTCCCTTTACAGGGATTTGACTTTGATTTCTCCAAATCATGAAGAAGCAGAAAGAATAACAGGGATAAGGATGAAAAATGATGAAGATTATATTGAAGGAGCAAAAAAAATCAAGGAAATACTCAATTGTAAATATGTTGTAATTACAAGGGGAGAGGAAGGGATGACTTTTCTTGACGAAAAAAATGAAGGAGGACACCTTCCCACAAAGGCGAGGGAGGTCTATGATGTTACTGGAGCAGGAGATACAGTCATCTCTATTCTTACTCTATCAATACTTTCTGGAACAAATATAAGGGAGGCATGCGAGCTTGCAAACTATGGAGCATCTATAGCTGTTTCAAGGCTTGGAACAACAGCAGTCTCGTATTCTGAACTTTTAAAAGTAATTGATAGAGATAATAATTTTAACAAATGAAACATTTTCAAAAATTTAATAGTATAAAATATATAATAAATGTTCAAAGATAAAACAGGAGACAAGAGATGCGGATTTTTCAATTTTTCTTTTTGTGCATTTTCGTTCCTTTCTTGCTTGCTGATGGAAGAGAATATGAAATTAAAGAGACACATTGTGACATAAAAATAGATGGTTATCTCAACGAAGAATGCTGGATAGAAGCTGAATCGATCGGAGATTTAATTCAGAGGGAGCCAAATCCAGGAGCCTCTCCAACAGAGAGAACAGAAGTAAAAATTCTTTACAACAAAAACAGCCTCTATATAGGTATTTATTGCTTTGATTCTGAACCAAAAAAGATCGTTGCAAGCTCAATGGCAAGGGATTCAGAATTGAGAAATGATGACAGAATTGAAATACTTCTTGACCCTTTTTTGGATAGAAGAAACGCATTCTTCTTTGCATTGAATCCTATCGGCGCAATGATAGATGCTATCATAAGTGAAAATGGCGCATACATGAACAGGGAATGGGATACAATATGGGATGCAAAAGCAAGGATTGTTGGGGATGGATGGATAGTTGAAATAGAAATACCTTTTAAATCTTTGAATTTTAACCCGTCCAATGAAGAATGGGGATTTAATATAGCAAGGTTTATAAAGAGAAAAATTGAAGAGGATAGATGGTGCTCACCCAGTCTTGATATAAGATTTGTGCAGGTTTCTGAAGCAGGGATTATAAAAGGAATTAAAGGGATTTCTCAGGGTCATGGAATAGATTTAAAACCTTACGGTATTTTAGGACATTCATGGGCAAAGGAAAATGGCGGTGAAAAGTATCCTTCAGAAATTGGAGCAGATATTGTTTACAAGATTACACCAAATCTTACAAGTTGTCTTACACTGAATACTGATTTTGCAGAGATAGAAGTAGATGAAAGAAGAATCAATCTAACCCGTTTCCCCCTTTTCTTTCCTGAAAAAAGGACATTTTTCCTTGAAGGGGCGGGCATTTTCAGTTTCGGAGAAGCTATGGGGTTTGGTTTCAGAGGACCTGATTTTCTTCCATTTTTCAGCAGAAAGATTGGATTAATAGAGGACGAGGAAGGAAACAGTGTCTCGATTCCTATCATTGGCGGTGTTAAACTAACAGGAAAAATAAACGACTATGAGATTGGCTTTCTGGATGTAGTAACTGACGAATATGGAGAGTTACCAAGAAAGAACTTCCTTGTTGCAAGGGTTAAGAGGTCATTATGGAGGCAATCCTATGTTGGTGCAATATTTACTTATGGAAACCCCGATGGGAATGAAAGAAACTTTCTTGCTGGATTTGATTTCAGATATAGAACCTCCAGATTCCTTGGAAACAAGAATTTTTATTTCCTCCTTTATGGATTAAAAACATATACAGAAGGTTTGAAAGGGAATGACAGTACATTTGGTTTCAGCATTGGTTATCCCAATGACCTATTTGAAGCTTCCTTTTCATGGAAACAGATTGAAAAAAACTTTAATCCTGGTCTTGGATTTATTTACAGAGAAGATATAAGGAAAGCTTTCTTGTCCCTTACATATGCTCCAAGGCCTCAAAAATTCGGAATAAGAAGAATACCTTTTGAGCTTAGATGGAATGAAACAATGGATTTAAAGAACAAACCATTGATGAGAAATGTATTTATAACTCCCATAAATTTTGAGTTTGAATCAGGTGATCACATAGAATTTAATATAATTCCACAGTATGACCTTGTTGATAAAGAATATGAAATATTTGAAGGTGTATATATTCCTACAGGAGAATACAAACAGACAAGATACAGAATTCAGATTGAAACTGCTTCAAAAAGACCATGGCGCCTTGACATCATGTACTGGTGGGGAGGATTCTATAGAGGGAAGAACAGAAGTCCTGAGATAGGATTAAGTTATAGATCCGGAAAACATGTTGTTCTGGGTATAAATTTCGAACAGAACAGAGTCACTCTCCCCCAGGGCTCATTCACTACAAACATTTATTCTATAAGATTTGACTATTCCTTCAGTCCAAGATTGGTTCTCTACAATTTTGTTCAATATGATAATGAATCGGACAATATCGGTATAAACTCAAGGCTTAGATGGATAGTGTCACCTGGAAATGACATATTCTTTGTTCTTAATCATTCATGGATTGATTACGAAGGAGAAGTAAAAAGATTCTTAAATTACACCAATGATATAAGATTTAAAATTGTATATACCCAAAGGTTTTAAAAAATTTTCCCTGTAATTTTAATCTTCTAAAAGGTTCCTGAAGTTTCCTGAATTTTAATAGGTCTACCTTAAGAAGATAAAGAAATAATCGACAAACTGATACCAGAAGATCTTGAATAACCAATAACCAATGACTAAATTCCAATAACTAATGCTTCAAGCTACATGCTACAAGCCCACAGCCTAATAGCTAAAGGGCAATGAGCTACGAGCCATTTCCTGAACTCCTCTTGCAAGTCTTGCCAGTCCTGCTTTTCTTGCATTTAATTCATTTTGCATTTTAAAAATTTCAATTTTCAATGCTCTTTCCTTGCGTATTTGGAGTTTGATTATTGGTGCTAGGTGATTTTTAACCTTTGAGGTGATAGAGCTCATGTCTGT
>FMJZ01025997.1_pt1 | contig 10161 bp, 7 predicted proteins | sample 1987881 | NCBI WGS metagenome assembly FMJZ01 (sample SAMEA4378227, study PRJEB15110) | soil metagenome | biome: soil; feature: Field; material: Soil | place: India | collected 2015-03-11 | depth 0 m | reverse complement strand
TGTTTTGGTCTTGCACTGCCGAAATCGTTGCAAGGGTTGGTGTCAACTTTATTTCACCAGTTTCGTTACTCTTCACTGCTGCCGCCAAATTGACATTGTAAATTGTCCCAAATTGCTGAACATCACCAATGACCCACAGGGCGAATTTGGGTTCAAGGATGACCCAAGTTTCCTTGTTAGGGTCATAAGTAGCACCCTCTATGTAAAGTTGCAGCGTTGGGATTGCTGCTACCTTACTCACCCCTGCTACGGCAACGACCAAAGAAGCTAACCAGACCAATTTAGCCATGCGTATGGCAATCACTTCCTTAAGGTTCACGACCTCATATTACTATTACGCCGAGATGTCCAAATTATAACCACGAAGTTTGCTCTCCGCTACAACTACATTCTTCCCATTCTTGTGTCAATTTTTGAGAGGGGATCGGTGATGGAACGAAGTTGGGTTTTAAGTGTGGACATTGGAACTTCATCGCTGAGGGTTTTGGTCTTTGATGGACAAGGACAAATGCTGCCCAACATTGGGGCGCAAGTTAGTTATGAACCTCAAACGACGCAAGATGGTGGCGCATTTTTGGATGCCGATTGGCTGCTGCAACAAACTGTGCAAGCCATAAACGGTGTTGTAGAACAACTGGGCGCAAACGCAAATCGCATCGCTGCCATCGCTCTCAGCACCGTTTGGCACAGCTTTTTGGGGATTGACAAAAACGGTGATGCCCTCACTCCCTTTTTGCTTTGGGCTGATAGCAGATGCGTTCGTGAAGCGAACGAATTGAAACAAATTTTGAACGAGCGAGACTACCACGATCGCACAGGTTGCTTTTTGCACACCAACTTCCTGCCCGCTAAACTGCTTTGGTTTAAACGAAACTTTCCCGAAATTGCAAAGCAAGTTCATCGTTGGCTCAGTTTTGGGGAATACTTGCACTTGAAACTTTTGGGGACAACTGTCTGTTCCATTTCAATGGCTTCAGGCACGGGTCTTTTCAACCATGCTAAAAACGATTGGGACGACGAAACCCTTGAAGCCATCGGCATCACTCGTGACCAACTCTCTCCCATCGTCAACTTTGAACCGTTGCAAATTACCCGTCCCTCGTCTTTTGTCCCTCGCCCCCTACTTCCATCTGCTTGGTTCCCTGCCTTAGGAGATGGTGCTTGCAGCAATATCGGCAGCGGCGCTGTCACACCTGACACAGCAGCATTGATGGTTGGGACGAGTTCGGTGATGAGAATAATGACGACCGAAAAAAACGTCATGCCCCCTTTTGGCTTGTGGCATTATCGCGCTGACAGGAGTCGGCATCTTATCGGTGGTGCCCAGAGCAATGGCGGTGTTGTGTTCCAGTGGTTGACAGAAACATTGAAATTGTCTGACGGCTGGGAAACTGAACTCGCTGCAATGCAACCCGGCGAACATAGCTTGACGATTTTGCCTTTCTTGATCAGTGAACGAGCGCCCGAATGGGATGCGAGCGTGCCGAGTGTAATTGTTGGAATTCGCTTGTATCACACTCCCTTGCACCTTTTGCGAGCCTTTATGGAAGCGGTTGCTTTGAGAATGGCGCTGATTCACAATTTGGTCAAACAGTCTATTCCGACAATTCGTCGCATCATCGCTACTGGCGGTGCATTGGTTCGCTCTCCTTTGTGGACTCAAATTTTCGCCGATGTGCTCGGTCAACCTATCACCCTCTGTCTTGAACCTGAAGCATCTGCTCGCGGCGCAGCACTAATGACTATGGAAGCGATGGAAATCTTGAGAGACCTTTCCGATGCACCTGTTCAATTGGGAGAAACTATTGAACCCAACCTACAAAATCATAAGCGCTATCAAGGGGTGCTGCAACGCCAACTTCAACTTTACAAAACGGTGAGAAAGTGGATGGCTGAAACGGGTTGATAAATTTCTGCCGATTTCAAAAACGATTGTTCGGCTCGGCTTTAGATGATGCTTGCTTTGTCTTCAGTTTTTCGGTTACTCTCCTTTGGGTTGGTCTTTCTTGGTTTGCTCCTCCTTCTGCTTGCGCTTTTCAGGCAGGGAGAGTTTCTCTGGCTTTTCTATCGGGAACTCTCCCTTCAGCGGGACCCGCCTGAGCAGTTTTAGCGTTCTGGCGTCAAATTGAAGCAACATGTTGCCCCAAACAAGGTAAACAAACTCGGAGTTCGCCGTGATCGCTACATTGGGCGGAGGTGCTAACGGAGGCATAGGACCGCTGAAGGCAGGTGGCTTAGCAGGCGGCTGTCCCGGTGGTCCAATGGGAGCACCAGGCATAGGTGGCTGCAAACTGGGGGCTGGTTGAGCACCGATAGTTACGGTTCCCTTAACGCCTTGCTGCGCCGAAACTTCCCGAGCCAACCAAAAAACCACAACCAAAGTGACAGCGACAATTGTCAATGCGACACCGAACCAAAGGCGCATCGCAAATCACCCATCCTTGGGAGAATTGGCGTCCATTGCTAAGTTTGTCATGACTGTCATGAACCTAACACGACTTGACACTCATAATAACTGCAACGTCCATCCTCACAACCGCTTGTGCTTTCGCTCAGTAACCGTATTCAGCAAATTTAACCGTTCGCATTGTTTTTGAGTTTGTAAATTGGTTGCTTCAAAAACGAAAACTAAGGTAACCCGATGACACCTGTCTGTCTGAGACGGCGGAACACAATTTCCGATAAACTCGTTCCCGAAGTCAAGAGTAGATACCGTCCACCGGTGCGGCGACAAATTTCGCTCAGTTGCTGGCAAAACTCTTTTAATCGGCGCTGATACTCCCTCATGACGCCCAATGTTGCAGTGATTTCCACTGCTTCTTCAGTCTCACAATCAAGCAGCCTCAAATCACCTTCAAGGTGTGGTTCAAGTTCTGCGTCGGAAAGGATTTGCAAGAGCAAAATTTCATGCCCACGGTAAGCGATTTGGTTCAAGGCGTTGGGGAAATTTTCGTCAAGTCCGTCAGTGAGCAAAACAGCGTGCCCTCTGGGAAAATCGGAGCGGGCGAATCGCTGCAGACCTTCCGCTAACCCTTTACCTTCAGGGTGAAGGTTCTTGATCCAACGCAGCAAGTTTGAAAACATGCCTTTCCCCCTCAATGGAGTGGTTCGGGCATCGCTCTTGGGCAATGCAATGGTAAAGAGAGCATCACCACCACACAAAGCAATGTAGCCCAACGCTGCTGCCAATTGTGTAGCGAGTTGCCACTTTGGCGGGTTGCCGAATTGCATTGAAGTGGATGCGTCTAAGAGCAGGTAAATGGGTAGTTCAGTCTCGTCGCGGTAGGTCTTGATGATAGGCCTGTCAAGCCGAGCAAGGATTTTCCAGTCAAGGTGACGAGTATCATCACCGATAGCGTAAGGGCGAAAATCGGCGAATTCAATGGAAATACCTTTCCGCTTAGAGAGGCGTTCTCCCCTTAACCTCCCAGTATGAGTGTGCCTCGGCTTAAACCTTAGCCGTTCTAATCTCGCAAGCATTTGAGCATCAAGCATGAATGTCCACCCTTCTGACGCAACTGACTTCTTCCGAAGAGCCATTCGTTTGGCTGTTATAAAATTTGCATCGCTTGACACTCACTTGCAACCATGGGTTTATAGGCTGTGAGTGAGTTTAATTTCTTTTCACTTCGTCAAGGGAGGCGAGCAAAGACGGTGATGGAAATTTGATGGTGCCAAGGGCTGAAGTTAGACCTGCGCATGGCACAACCTCACCAGATTTTCGGGACGCTGTGATTGACAGTTTATGGAGTTGCGATGGGGTAAAAGTGCAAGATTTTCTTGGTGATGGTGCCGGGGGCGGGACTTGAACCCGCACGGGGCGTGACCCCACCAGATTTTAAGTCTGGCGCGTCTGCCTGTTCCGCCACCCCGGCATCTCCTTCGTATTTCATTTTATCGTGTCGGGATTACATGTCAAGGCGTGAATTTGGTTTGGTTGTCAAAACTTCTCAGCAAGATGTAAGGTGGCAAAATATGGATGGCGTTAAGACCCAACGAATATGGAGGTGAAAGGGATGCCGCCTCTGCCATCGCTTTGGGATGATGCTAAAGCGTCACAATTTAAAACTGACCTTGAGTTACTTGTGTATCGCTCCAATTTGCTGGGAGCAGAACCAGCAATCATCAACTGGCGTGGTGGCAACACCAGCAGCAAAACGGTTGAGCGAGACCACCTCGGACGGGAAGTGAGGGTCCTTTGGGTTAAGGGAAGCGGCTCAGACCTCGCTACCTGCACCGCTAAAGACTTCGCAGGTTTGAAACTTGACGAAATTTTGCCTTTGGAGAGTAGGGATACCTTGTCAGATGAGGAGATGGTTGAATTCTTGTCCCATTGCGTTTTCAAGCCGGGAGGTCCACGCCAATCCGTTGAGACTTTGATGCACGCTTTCATACCTTACCCCCATGTTGACCACACTCACCCTGACGCTATTTTGGCTTTTGGCAATTCTGCCAACGGAGAAGAACTGGCAAAGCGAGTGTTTGGTGACCGCATCATTTGGGTGCCTTATGTCCGTCCGGGATTTCCCCTTGCCAAAATGGTGGCTCAAATGTTGAGAGAGAACCCTAAGGCTGAAGCGGCAATTTTGCAAAAGCATGGGCTCGTAGTCTGGGGAGAAGACCACAAAGATACCTACCACACTACACTGCGTTTCGTTAACCAAGCACAAGAAGCAGTTGATGAAGCATTGAAGGGTAAAAGGGTTTTCGTTGGCTTGAAGGCTCAGCCCCTTGAAAAATCAAAGCGAGAACAAATTATGGTGGAATTGCTGCCTGTCCTGAGAGGTGCTGTGAGCAAGCGTAAGCGAGTAGTTTTACATTACGACGACAGCGACAGGGTCCTTGAATTTGTCAGTTCCGACGAATCGCCTCGGGTCAGCATGGTAGGCTCTGCTTGCCCTGACCACCTCGTCCACACAAAGCATTACCCACTTTGGGTTGATTTCCATCCCGATGGTGAGGACTTGACAGAAGTTAAGAAGCAAATTCGCGAGAGAAGCGAGAAATATGCACAACGCTACGAGGAATATTACCGAGAAAACGCTGAACGGACAGGGACAACTGAAGCGATGATGGACCCCTACCAACGAATCACTTTGGTTCCTGCTCTGGGCTTAATTGCAACGGGCAAGGACAAGTTCACCGCGAGGATGTCGGCTGAGATTTTCCATCGGGCGATAGAAGTCATGAAAGGAGCATCCGCACTTGACACTTATACTTCCCTTTCAGATGCTGAAGCCTTTGCAGTTGAATACTGGCCCCTTGAACTTTACAAACTCAAACTTGCTCCACCTGAGCGAGAACTCGCCCGGCGCATCGCAGTTGTAACCGGTGGCGCTGGCGGGATCGGCAGTGGTATTGCGGAGCGTTTAGCGGAAGAAGGCGCTCATGTCGTAGTCGCTGACCTTGACGAGAAAGGGGCAAGAGAAGTTGCGGATAAACTTGTTGCTAAGTATGGAGAGGGACGGGCATTGGGCATCGGTGTTGATGTGACCGATGAGGCAAGTGTTCAAGAACTGTTCAAGCGAACAGTTCTGACCTACGGTGGACTTGACATTCTTGTTTGCAGTGTGGGAGTTGCATTGGCTAAACCGATTGAGCAGACTACAATCTCCGATTGGAAACGATTGATGGACATCCTTGCCCTCGGTTACTTCCTGACTGCTCGCGAAGCGTTCCGGATTATGAAAGAGCAAGGCATAGGTGGCGCGATTGTTTTCATCACGAGCAAGAACGCTCTTGTCGCAAGCAAAGGTGCTTCAGTTTACAATGCAGCAAAAGCAGCAGAAGCACATCTCGCTCGTTCACTGGCTGAGGAAGGTGGCTCATATGGAATTCGCGTCAACTGCGTTGCTCCCGATGCCGTGCTTGAAGGCAGCAGAATTTGGTCATCGGAGTGGCGGCAACAAAGAGCGAAAGAGTATGGAATTGCTCCCGAGCAACTTGAGGAGTTCTATCGGCAGCGGACAGTTCTTAAAGTCAATGTCTACCCACGAGATGTAGCGGAAGCGGTTTTGTGGCTCGTCTCCGACCGATCAAGCAAGACAACTGGTTGCACCATCACCGTTGATGGTGGCGTAACGGCTGCATACGTTCGTTGAGAGTTCAGAATTTCTGAAATCGGGGAGCGTCAGGGTGATACACCCGACGCTCTTTCTATTTTCCCTACTACAAAGCGTTGCTAAGATTGTAGGTGCGGAGGCGGAAGCGAATGGTAATTGGCTCTGTGCCTTACTTGAACGCGGTGCCGTTAACTTGGGCTCTGCATAAAATTGGGTTTCGTGGGACACTTGTCTTTGGAACTCCAGCACAACTGTCAAGTTGGATGGAGCAAGGGAAAATTGACGCAGGTTTGATTCCCTTAGCCGAATACTTGAGGGGGGCTGGAAGTGGCATCGTGGCTGGTGTATCGTTGGCTGCCGATGGTGCTGTCCGAAGTGTCTTGCTGGTGAGCAAAGTTCCCCTTTTTCAGATAGAGACCACTGCCGTTGACAGAGGTTCTCGCAGTTCCGTCTTGCTGCTCAAGGTGATTTTGGCTGAACGATACGGAAATGTCCCCGTTTTGTTTCCGACAGAGCCGAACTTAGATTTGATGTTGACAAAAGCTGATGCTGCACTTTTGATCGGAGATGCAGCCTTACTGGCTCAAACTAATCCCCGTTGGCAGGTAATAGATTTGGGGCAGGAATGGAAAGAGTTGACAGGGTTGCCGTTCGTTTTCGCTGCTTGGGTGACAAGGGAAGGGGTCAACGAGACCGAATTGGCTTATTGGCTTGTCAAGTCAAAAATTGAGGGTCTGCGAAACCTTGACATCATTGTTGCGGAAGAGGCGCAAAAAAGAAATTTGGACAGATCACTCGTTCACCACTACTTGACCGAGTGCATCAAATACGACTTGACAGAATCCCACATTGAAAGCATCCGAACCTTCAACCGACTCTGTGTGAAGCATCGTTTCTTGCCAGAAATTCGCAGCGTCAGGTTAATAGGGGCAGTTTAGTTGGGTTTGATGACTGCATCTCGCCCTGCGCAAGGTTCCTTTGTTCGGTTGGATTGCCAAAATTTCTTTGCGGTTGAAAGGAACGATTTTGTGTTAGGAGGGTGTTGAAGAATGCGAGACGAAGTGAAACGATTGGTGGAAATCGTTTTGGGATTGTCAAGGGCGGATGAGACGGAAGTGGTTATCAGTGGGGGAGATGAAGCGCTAACGAGGTTCGCTGAAAATGTCATCCACCAAAATGTCGCCCGCAACGAACTCACGGTAACAGTTCGTGCCTTCGCCGGCAAAAGGATGGCTGAAGCGAGCACTAACAGAACCGACGAGGCTGCTTTAAGGGAAACTGTTGAGCGAGCCTTTGAAGCGGCTAAGCAAATGCCTGAAGATGAAAAATTGCTCCCCCGCCTAATGCCTCAAACTTACCAACCTGTTCAAGCGGTTGACAAAGCCATCGTTCAAATCACGCCGAAAGAGAGAGCTGAGTTAATTGCCGAAGTTGTTGGACGATGTAGGGTTCACGGGACGAAGGCAGCGGGAGCATTGAGCAACAGTTTCGGTTTCTACGCTATCGCAAATTCAAACGGGTTGTTCGCTTACTACGAACGGACGAACTTCGCTTTCAGCATCACTGTTGCCACTGATGAAGGGACAGGTTGGGCTTCTGCAAGCAGTTTCCGCAAAAGCGATGTTGATGTCTTGGCTGTCGGCGAGAAGGCGTTGGAAAAAGCGTTGCTCAATCGCAATTCGAAAGAGTTGCCACCGGGCTCATACCGTGTCGTTTTGGAACCGCCGGCAGTTGCCGATTTGTTACTCTTCATGGCTTCTGGCTTCAATGCACTTGCCGTTGATGAGGGACGAAGTTGGTTAGTTGGAAAATTGGGACAAAAAGTTTGTGGTGAAAACATTACCCTCATCAGCGATGTTTACCACCCGTTCCATCAAGGTTGTCCTTTTGACGCTGAGGGCTACCCAACTCAAAGAGTTGTGCTCATTGACAAAGGTATCGCTTCGGGTTTGGTCTATGACCGTGTCACTGCTCAAAAGCATGGAGTGAACCCTACAGGGCACAGCGTTGATCCAACTGGTTCTTACGGGGCGTTTCCAAGAGGGTTGGTGATGGAAGGGGGAGAAAAATCCCTTGAAGATCTGATTGCAGGAACCGATAAGGGTTTGCTCATCTCTCGCCTCTGGTATATCCGCACTGTTGACCCAATGAAGGTTTTGTTGACGGGAATGACAAGGGACGGCGTGTTTTTGATTGAAAACGGACAAATCGTTAGTGCCGTCAAAAACTTTCGGTTTAATGAAAGCGTGATTGCGATGCTCAACAAAGTGGAAGCGCTGAGCCGACCAGAACGGGCAGGTGCTCCAGAGTGGGAGTGGGCTGAAGTTGTCCCCGCTTTGCAAGTTTCCGAGTTCCATTTCACCGATGTGACTGTTTTTGCTGGTTAGTTTTCAACGAGGTTGAAAGGTGAACAAAACCAGCGCCCCCAATGACAGCACGATCCCAACGATTGTGTAAAGGAGCGAAAGAGCAAGCAGACGAGCAGACGGACGGTGGATGTAGTCAAGCAAAACATTTCTCATGCCCCAAGTCCCGTGTGCTATTGCCAGCGCCAGCAAGACGAAATCGTAAGTTCGCCAGAAGAGGGACGACAATCTTTGAGCCACAAACTCGTAATTGATCCTATAAACTCCCCCATCCATCAAATGCATGATTGTCAAGTGGCCCAGCACGAGGAAAATCAAAAGCAAACCAGAGATCCGGATGAAAATCCAGCCGTAAAGTTCCAACCCACCTGCAGGGCGAACTGATAATTGGGGTTGAGGCATGTTCAAAGTCGGTGCGTAAACGAACACGATCCCTGCCGTTGCCACCAACGCTGGAAACCAACTTCGCCAGTCGCTTACCCCTAACTTCCAAGTTTCGTTCGCTGTAAAAGTTTGCGCAAACATAATGACTGCTGCTGGGACAAAAAGCAAGACAAACGCAGCCACGACGCCGATCAGCATTTGTCTGTGGTAAACGGTCGTTTGGGGGGCGAAATCCAAAACGATAACCCTCAATCCGTTAATTCCGTGAAAGAGCACTGCACCGAAGAGCAAAATTTCCCCAATTCGGAAAACTGGGTGATGGTAAAGTTGCATCATGGCGTCATACAAGTCGCGACCAAAACTGATGAGAGCGGTGTCAATGACATGGACGAGTAGAAAGACGAAAATGCCGACACCGGTCAAACGGTGCAGGAGCCAAGCCCACATGCTTGGGTCACCACGATACCTGAAGAGCACTTCGTTAGCACCTCCAATCTGCTCCAATTGATTTGTGAAATTCGGTTCTTCGCTTCCTAAATTTTATCGCCCTTGTAACAGGGGTGTTTGAAGTGACAATTGGCGAAAGTTTTGTCAAGGTGTGAGTATCGCTCTTTCAACAGCAGCGACCACTTCATCAACGGTGATGAGCGCCATGCAAGTAAAAGCGCCACCGCAAGTGGGATTGCGCCGACATGGACGGCAAGGGAGGTCATGCTCAAGCACAAAAATCCCGTCCTCAGAGCGAAACCTGAAAGGGTCATTGGGACCGAACAAGGCTACTGTTGGTGTTTTAACTGCTAAGGCTGCGTGGATGGGAAAAGAATCTGGGCCAACGAGGACACTCGCCATTTCAATAACTGCCACCCCATCTTTGAGAGGGAGGTCACAAATGACTGGCAAGGGGACTTTACAGTTTTGAGCAATTCGTTCAAGAAGGGGTAAATCGGAGCGACCACCCAACAGCACACTTGGCAGTCTCAATTCATGCCACAATCTTTCCGCCAGTTTACTCCAACGCTCTTCTATCCAATGTTTTTGCGGTCGCGTGGTGGCTGGGGCGAGGGCAGCAAACCTTTTGGGCTCAATTCTCAAATTTGTCAACCTTTGAATAGCGGTTTGTCGGTTAGCGTCGGTGAGGGGGAAAAACAAGCGATGCCGTCTGGGGTTAACGGGGATACCTAACGCGGACAAAAGTTGTAAGTTGCGATGAGAGGCGAAAGGCGCAGGTGATGGGGGAGGAACTGGATGTGTCAAGAAACGACTTGCACCTTCACGAGCATCTTCAAATCCAACACGGTAAGGGATACGGGCAAGCCAAGGGATGAATGCGCTTTTGAGTAAACCTTGAA
>FMJZ01091554.1_pt1 | contig 10163 bp, 11 predicted proteins | sample 1987881 | NCBI WGS metagenome assembly FMJZ01 (sample SAMEA4378227, study PRJEB15110) | soil metagenome | biome: soil; feature: Field; material: Soil | place: India | collected 2015-03-11 | depth 0 m | reverse complement strand
CTGTTCTTATGTTTGTTGGTGGAGTGATAATGACTTCTTTTATTTGAGATATTACAAAAGATATTGGTAAAATCAAAAGAAAAATAATCAAAAAAAGAAAAATCTTTCTAATAGCCATATTTAATTTCTCTTTCAATCCTTCTCTTAAGTTCTCTTTCTTTTATCTCTTTTCTTTTATCATAAAGTTTTTTTCCTTTTCCAAGACCTATTAAAACTTTAATAAGTCCTTTTTCATTTAAATAAATTTGAAGCGGAACTATTGTGTATCCTTTTTCAGTCACCTTTCCCATAAGTCTTAATATTTGATTTTTGTGGAGTAAGAGTTTTCTTTTTCTCATTCTATCATGATTTCTAATTGAAGCATTTGGATATGGTCCTATATCTAAATTTATAATATATGCTTCACCATTTTGAAATCTAACATAAGAGTCTTTGAAACTAACTCTTCCTTCTTTAATAGATTTTACTTCACTTCCTAAAAGTGCAATTCCTACTTCAATTTTCTCTTCAACATCAAGAGTTTGCATTGCTTTTTTGTTTGTCGCAATAATTTTTTCTATGCTCATCTTTTCTATTATACTATATAATTAGATAAAAAGGATTTAGAGTTTGTTTCAGATTTGATATAATTATCTAACCTGATAAAATTTTTATAGGAGGTGAAAATGATTAGAACCATAGTATATCTTGTTCTCTTCATCCTCACTCTTATATTTCTATTTCAAAACGGAACAACTCCAGTAACTCTAAAATTTTTAAGATGGCAAACTCCAACAACAATTCCTGTTGGTTTTTTATTTGTCGGTGCTCTTCTTGTTGGTGGAATTATTGTTTGGCTTTATCATCTTCCAAAAATAATTTTTTTAAAAGGAAAGGTAAAGAGTTTAGATAGAAAAATTACACTTCTTATGGAGGATTTAAAGAGAAAAGAAAAAGAGATTGAGGATTTAAAAAAGAAAAAAGAAGAACTTGAAGGAAAAATTAAAGAAGAATCACAAGAAAAACCAAAAGAAGAGATACCTAAAGAGGAGACACAAAAAGAGGTTGAAGAGAAAAAGGAAGAGAAAAAAAGCATATTTTCATTTTTTAAAAGAAAGAAAATAGATGAAAACAAAGAGTCTAATTAGAGGAGCATTAATTGGTGCACTTTATATTTCTTTAACTCTTCTTTTTGCGCCAATTAGTTTTAAGGCATTTCAAATAAGAATATCTGAAGGTTTAACACTTTTACCATTTTTAACAAAAGATGCAATTTGGGGACTTTTTGTTGGATGTCTTGTTGCAAATTTTTTCTCTCCATTTGGAATAATTGACATCGTTTTTGGTTCTCTTTTGACTTTGATTGCTGCATATTTAACATATATTTTAAGAAAAACAAAAAAACTTTATTTAGCACCAATTCCACCAATTTTAATTAATGGATTTGGTGTTTCATTTTATATAGCACTTCTTTCAATGGAAAAACCATCTTTAAAATTATTTCCATTTAAATTATATTTTTCGACATCATCTTCAATTATTTTAGGGGAGGCTTTATCCACTTATTTAATAGGTTTACCTTTAACATATTATCTTTCAAAATTAAATTTTTTTAAAGAGGAGGATATATGAGAGTATCTCTTTCACAAATCAACACAAAACTTGGAGATATAAGGAAAAATGTAGAAAAACATAAATTTTATATAAATAAAGCAATTGAAGATAAAAGTAATCTTATTGTTTTTCCAGAACTCTCTATTTCAGGATATTACCTTCTTGATGGAACTCTTGAGGTATCAATAAAAAAAGAGGAAATTTTAGAAATTTTCAAAGAAGAATCTGAAAAAATTGATATATCTCTTGGATATCCAGAGCTTGGGGAGGATAATATAACTTATATATCACAAATTTATTTATCAAAAGGAAAAATTTTAAACAATCACAGAAAAATTTATCCACCAAATCATGGAATGTTTGAAGATTTAAAATTTTTTGGAAGAGGAAAAAAAGTAAAGGCATTTGAAACATCTTTTGGAAAGTTTGGAACTCTCATTTGTAGAGACTTTTTTCACCCTTCCCTTCCTCTTTTATATTATTTTCAAAATATAAATTTACTCATACTTATATCTGCTATTCCAGTAAGAGGAGCATATAGAGAAGAAGGTCTTTCAATTTATGAATCAACAGAAAAACTTTTATCAATTTATTCTCAAAGATTTAATTTTTTCATTGTTTTTGTAAATAGAGTTGGTTTTGAAGAAGGAATTCCTTTTATGGGTGGTTCTATGGCTTTTGATTCATCAGGAAGAAAAATTGCTTCTTTACCTTTAATTAAAGAAAGTTTTGAAACTATTGATATAGATTTTGAAAATATAAAAAGAGATATTTTTAATTTACCACTGAAAAGAGAAGAAGATATAAACTTAATTTTTGAAAATTTAAAGGAGATAAGAGATGGTGAGTTTAAAGATTAATTTACCATTTGTAAGAGATTTAATTATCTCTTTTATAAAAGAGGAGAGTGAAAAAATTGGACTTAAAAAGGGAGTTATTGCATTAAGTGGTGGACTTGATTCAACTCTTGTAAGTTTTCTTACAACTCTTTCTCTTGGGAAAGAAAATACCTTTTTAGTTAATATGCCTTATTGTGAACTTGGAGAAAAGAGTAAGGAAGATTCAATAAAAATTGCAAAAGAGTTAAGTGCAAAATTAGAAATAATAGATATTAAGAAGATTGTTGATTCATATTTTAAAGAAGAGCCAGATAAGTTAAGAAAAGGAAATTTTATGGCAAGGGTGAGAATGGCGATTGTTTTTGATATTTCAAAAAGGGAAAATGGTTTTGTTATTGGATGTTCAAATAAAAGTGAACTTCTTGTTGGATATTCAACTTGGTTTGGGGATATGGCAGCATCAATTCTTCCAATAGGAGATCTCTATAAAACTCAGGTAAGAGAAGTTGCAAAATTTGTTGGTGTACCAAATTTTATTCTCGAAAAAGTTCCTTCTGCTGAACTTTGGGAAGGACAAACTGATGAAGGTGAGATGGGAATAACCTATGAAGAGTTGGATAAAATTCTTTATCTTATGATTGATAAAAGAATGGAAATTCAAGAGATAGTTAAAGAAGGATTTGATATTGAAAAGGTTAAAAAAGTTAAAAAGATGGTTATTAATTCACATTTCAAGAAAAGATTTCCTCCGATTCCTAAAATATCTGACAGAACAATTGGAATAGATTTTCTTTATTTCAGAGATTATAAAAATTATGATTAAGTTAATTATTTTCGATTTTGATGGAACTCTTTTTGATACAAAATATGATATCGCAAGAAGTGTAAACCTATATTTAAATGAACTTGGTTTTCCATCTCTAAAAGAAGAGGTTTTATATAAATTTATAGGTAATGGATCAGATTATCTTCTTCAAAGAAGTTTAGAGGAGGTTGGTGCAAAAAATTTTAAAAATTATAGCATTGAGAGATTTCTTGAAATTTATAAAGAAGAGGCCATAAAAACTGTAAAACCATTTGATGGAATTGAATATGTTTTAAAAAATCTAAAAGATAAAACTCTTTATATTGTCACCAACAAAGATGAAGAGAGTACAAGAATTATTTTAAAGAAATTTAATTTTGAAAAATATTTTAAAAGAGTAATTGGAAGAGATACATTTGGAATAAAGAAGCCAGACAAAAGACTGATGGATATTATTATTGAAATTGAAAAAGTGAAACCAGAGGAGATTCTTGTTATTGGAGATAGTGAAATTGATTTTGAGTTTGCAAAAAATTCTAAGAGTAAAATAGCAATTGTTTTGTGGGGAGGAATTGGAGATAAAGAAGAATTAGAAAAATTAGATGCTGATTTTATTTTATATGAACCAAAAGAGATGTTTAATATTTTTAAATGTTAATTTTTCCTTTATCAATTAATTTTATAGCAATATCTACTATTTGAGGGTCATAATAATAACCTTTATATTTTATTAATTCTTTTATAACTTCTTCCCTTGCGAGTCTTGGTCTATAAGGTCTATGCGTACTCATTGCCTCAATGCTATCTGCAACACAAATAATTCTTGCCTCAATTAAAATTTCATCATCTTTTAGACCAAAAGGATATCCAGAACCATCATATTTTTCATGGTGTTGAAGAACAACATCTTTTATATTCCATGGTAAATCTATCTCTTTTAAAATCTCATATCCAATTTCAGGATGTTTTTTAACAAAATCCCATTCAATTGGTGAGAGTTTTGTAGGTTTATTTAAAATTTCAATTGGTATTTCAATTTTTCCAATATCATGAACGAGTCCAGCAATTCTAATTGTTTCAATAGTTAAATCTGGAAGATTTAATTCTTTTGCAATTAAAATTCCATATTCAGAAGTTCTTTTCTGGTGTCCTGCAGTGTATGGTTCTTTAATCTCAACAATTTTTGCAAGTAAATTAATTGTTTGATAAAAAGATTTGCTTAATTCCTCTTCTTTTTTCTTTAATAAATTAAAATTTCTTACTGATTCTGTAACATCTCTTATCAAGGTGAGTACTTTATCTTCATCAAGTTTTACAAATCTTGCTTCATAATAATATAACATATTATTATATGGTGATGGTAAAAAATATACAAAAGAATCAACTAAATCTTTATCTAAGACTTTTTTTATAGAATTAATTGTTTTCTCACCTATCTCTTTTCCAAAAAGTTCAGTTATATTTTTACCTAAAAAATCTTCTGGTTTTAAAAAAAGTTTACTAAGTTCTCCATAATAATTTAAAAAATATCCATCTTTATCAAAAACAAAAATTAGATCGGGTATAACATCTATAATTGCTCTTAGTCTAATTTCTTCATTTTTCAACCTCTCATAATATTTTATTCTATCATCAATATCTTCAACAAGTGTTATAAAATATTTAATATTTCCTTTTTCATCCTTAATAGCATTTGTTGTTATTTTTGCCCAAAACACCGTTCCATCTTTTCTTATAAATCTTTTTTCAAGAATATAGTTGTTTATCTCTCCTCTTTTTGCTCTTTCAAAAAGTTCAATATTTTCCTCTAATTCCCCTTGATGAGAATAGTCTTTAAAAGTAAGTTTTTTTAATTCATCTATTGAGTATCCAAGCATTTTTGTAAGCGCTTCATTGCTTAATAAAATTTTGCCATCTGAATCAATAATATTTACTCCAACAGACAATTGATTAAAAATTCCCTTAATTAACTCTTCTTTTTCTTTTATATCAAAACTAAATTTAATCTCTTTTGTTATATCAACAACAACTGCAATTATATACAAAAAGTTACCATTCTCATCATCAATCCTTGTTAAATAGTCTCTATTATAAACAATTTCGCCATCTTTTCTTATGAATTTTAAGTCTATTTCAAAATTTTCTATCTCTCCATTTACAAGTTTTCTGTATAATTCTGATATTTTATAAAGATCATCTGGGTGAATGATTTCTTTATAATCTTTTTGTTGCATTTCCTCAATTGAATAACCTAATAATTCCGCTCTTTTTTTATTTAAATATAAATATTTTCCATCTTTATCTAATACTGCTAAACCTACATTTGTCGAATTGAAAATTTTTCTAAATCTATCTTCACTTTCTTGTAATTTTCGTGCAAACTCTCTTTCTTTTGTTATTTCAATTTTTGATTCTATAACATATTTAACTTCCCCTTTATTATCTAAAACAGGAACTGCTTTAATAAACCAAATTCTTCCATCCGAAGTTGTTATTTCTCCTTCTTCATATTTTTTATTTACATATGATCTTAAAACAGGACAATTCTCACATGGAACATCTCTATTGTTCCAAATTCTAAAACACTTCTCCCCTATTAATTCATCTGGTTTTTTATTAACTGAATCACCAGCAGATTTATTTGCAAAAAGAATTTTGAAATCTTTATCTTGAATAATAATTAGTTCTTTAACAATATTAACAATATTTTCAAAAAACTCCTTTTGTCTTTCTAAGCTTTTAATAAGTTCCTCTCTTTCAAGAGATGCCTCAATAACCACAACTCCACCTTTAATAGCATAAATATCAAATGAAGAAATCTCTCTTGTTTCTTTTAAAGTTTCAAACTTTATAACTCCAAATAAATTATTTTTTACAAATACAGGAAAAATCGCTTCTTTTTTAAGGTTTATTGCATCATCCCTTTTTAAAAATTCTAATTCATTTTCTTTTAGTTCAATTATATCTTTGCTATTATCAACTGAATTCTCTTTTATCCACATATATTTTTTAACAAAAATATTATCTTTATCTTTTTCAAAAAAAGTTACTCTATCAAAATTTCCTGCTTCACCAAGTTTTTTTAAAGCAAAATCTATTTTCTCTTTTATTGTATGTGCCTTTAAGAGTTCAAAAGTTATCTCTCTTACACTGTTTAAAATGTTATTATAAATCTCATCCATTTTTTTTAATTATAACATTTATAATTATCTTAATGGAAGAGATAATAGATAGAATAGCAGAAATTGGTCATGGTGGAGAAGCAACTGTCTTTCTTGAATTAAGAAGAAGTTTTCCATTTTTTGAAAAAAATTTTTATACAAGAAGAGATTTTGTTACAAGTTATAGAGTTCTTCACAAGGGAGACACAATAAGTAAAGATCTTCTTTTTAAAAGATCTTTTTTAGAATTTTTAAGACATCTTATTGCCAAAAAGTTGGATGATTGTTTTTTAAGAAAAGGGCTATATAAATTTCCTCATATTCCAAGATTACTTGGGTTTGATACCTATGGATATTACTATGAATATGTTTGGGGAATTGAAGGATATTTTCCACTTTACTTTGATGAAGAGTTATCAACTTACCTTCCAGTGAATCTTTTTGAAGAAAATCAAGCAAAAAATTTATTTCATAATGCAGGAATTTATATTTTTCAGGATATTGTTGAACCAACTTCAAATTATGTTAAAAATCTAATTATAGAAGAGCCAGAAATTCCACTTTTACCACAAGAAATTTCAAATTTATGGAAAAGAATTGATTTTGGTGTTAAAAGTATAAGATTTGACTATTTTAAAATAGAAATATATTTAAAAGAAAAAAGGGATGAACTTATAAAATATCTTGGAAAGAAAAGATACAAATTGATATCTCTTGCAAACCAATTTCTTATTTTAAATGGTGATGAAAACAAATTTGGAGAGAGAAATTTAAATAAATTAAAAAAACTAATTGAACCATTTTTAAAATCAACTCTTGACCATATGGGATTAATTGAAGAGATACCAACAAAATTTGGAATATCATATAAAGAGATAAGAGGAAAGATTATTAAAGTAAAAAGAATAAAAGATCTGAAAAGTTTTGAAGATAAAGAAATTTACTCTAAGAAAATATTTGAAGAGGAAAATTTTATTTTTAATCTTTTAATTACAAATACAGTTCAATCATTTGATGGAATGATAAAAACAAAACATGTGGTTCCACTTGGAAGAGTTATATATAACAATGAAGAGTATTCAATTAAAACGTTTTTAATAAACTTTCTTATCAAAAAATTAGAAGATTTTTTTATAACAAATAAATACTACACATTTCCTCATCTTCCCAGACCTTTTGGAGCAATAAGAAACACATTTTCTTTTGAATATCCATTTGGCAAAAGAGTTATTAAAGAAAATTTTGTAAAAAATTTTTTGATTGAAGATTTAAAAATTTTTTATGATAAGTTTTTAGAAATTGGAATAGATTTTTTAAAAAATGAAAAGATTTTCTCAAACATTTTTGTTTCTCAACCACAACACACAATTTTTGATCGAGTTTCAAGAATGTGGACACTTTGCATATTTTCTCCTTTACAAATAGAAATAGATTATAATAAAGTTTATGACTATCTTGTTAAAAATAAGGTAGTTCTTAAGAAAAACTTATCAAAGGGGAGATATGAAACAATGGTAATTGCTACAAAATTTCTTAAAGAAGGATTAAATAAAAAAGAATATAGAAAACTAAAGGAAGGAATTCTTTCTTTTAGAATTTCTTCATTAAGACACTATTCTCCATATGAGGTTCACATTTTAAAGGAGGAGTTATGATTTATAGAAAATTTATAAAAGGAGATATATTTATTTCTCAACTTGGATTTGGTGCGATGAGATTTCCAACTATTCAAAATGAAAAAGATATTGATATAAAAAAAACTTATGAGATGCTTGATTATGCAATTGAAAATGGAGTAAATTATATAGATACTGCATATCCTTATCATAATGGAATGAGTGAAGTTATTTTAGGAGACTATTTTGAAAAAAGAGGAATAAGGGAAAAAATTTACCTTGCAACAAAAATGCCTGTCTGGAAAATTGAAAAGTGGGATGATTTTGATTTTTATTTTAATATCCAATTAAATAGGTTAAAAACAGATTATATTGATTTTTATCTTCTTCACTCATTATGGAAAGGCTCTTGGGATAGAGTTAAAAATATAGGTGTTTTAGATTGGCTTGAAAGAAAGAAAAAAGATGGAAAGATTAGGTTTTTTGGATTCTCATTTCATGATGAATTTGATGATTTTAAAGAAATAATTGATTTTTATGATTGGGATTTTTGTCAAATTCAACTAAATTATATGGATATAAATTATCAAGCAGGTGAAAAAGGTCTTTCTTATGCTTTTGATAAAGGAATTCAAGTTGTAATTATGGAACCGGTTAAAGGCGGAAAACTTGCATCTCCTCCTCAGAGTGTTTTAAAAGTTTTTGAGAGTTCTAGAGTAAAAAGAACACCAGTTGAGTGGGCTCTATCCTTTTTATTCAACAAAAAAGAGATTTTAGTATGTTTAAGTGGAATGAGTTCAATTGAACAAGTAAAAGAAAACATATCAATTGCAAGTAAATATAATGTTGGTTCATTAAGTGAAGAAGATTTAAATATTATTAAAAAAGCAAGAAATGAGTGGCTTAATATAAGAACTATAGATTGCACAAAATGTAAATATTGTTTACCTTGCCCTTATGGAGTAAACATTCCAGATAATTTTGAAATATACAACAATTTCATTATGTATGGATATCTTCAAGAAGCGCTTTGGGAATATGAATATTTAAAAGAGGAAGAAAGGGCTTCTAACTGCAAAGAGTGTGGTGAATGCGAAGAAAAATGTCCTCAAAATCTGACAATAAGAGAATTATTGAAATTGGTTAAAAATTCTTTTAAAAAAGTTTAGTAATTTATAAATTATCAGTATTAAAAGTATCCCAATTGTCTAAATTTCCAGTTTGAAATCCTTTATAAAACCACCTCGATCTCTGCTCAGAGGCTCCATGAGTAGAAGAATCTGGTACAACATAACCTTGAATACGCTTCTGTATTCTATCATCTCCAACTGCACATGCAGCATTAAGAGCTTCTCTAAGATCTACCTCTTCAAGATATCCAAGATCACTAACATGCCTTGCCCAAACACCTGCTAAGTAATCTGCCTGAAGTTCCAAGCGAATAGAATATTCATTAAAATCCTTTTGACTGACTTGTTGTCTTATTTTTTCAATCTGATCTGTTATACCTAATAGATTTTGAACATATGACCAACCTCATGGGCAATAACATATGCAATAGCAAAATCACCTGTTGCACCAAATCTATTTTGAAGTTCTTCAAAAAAACTTAAATCAAGATAAATAGTTTCATCAGCATGACAATAAAATAGTCCTGATTGGGAACTTGCAATTCCACAACCAGAATAAACTGCATCTGTGAATAAAACAAGTTTTGGAGGAATATACTCTTCACCATAATCTTTAAATATATCTGTCCAAACATCCTCTGTATCTGCAAGGACAACAGACACAAACTCCGAGAGTTCTTTTTCTTCTGCTGTTTCAATATATGTGATTCTATTATCTTCAGTTGGGATTATATTTTTAACAATGTCTCCTATTTTACCACCACTGAGAAGAGTGTATATTAATAACAAGATTATTCAAACTGTACCACCAAAAGCTGCAAAACCACCAATATTTTTCCTCTTCTATCTTCAACATTTGTACTTCTTCTTCTGTCTTGCCATCTCATTTTATAATCTTCTTTTTTAAAAAATTTTTGATATTCCTCAATAAAATATTAAAAAAATTTTAGAAAATTTACATGGTGCCGAGGGACGGAATCGAACCGCCGACACGAGGATTTTCAGTCCTCTGCTCTACC
>FMJZ01022146.1_pt1 | contig 10169 bp, 11 predicted proteins | sample 1987881 | NCBI WGS metagenome assembly FMJZ01 (sample SAMEA4378227, study PRJEB15110) | soil metagenome | biome: soil; feature: Field; material: Soil | place: India | collected 2015-03-11 | depth 0 m | reverse complement strand
GGCGGAACTGGCAGACGCGCAGGACTTAGGATCCTGTGGGGCAACCCGTGGGGGTTCGAGTCCCCCCCTCCGCATTTACTCTATTGGGCTGGCTCTGCAAGCTGCGCTACTGTTCCTACAATCGCCTGCACAATCCGCCGTGCGTAGGGAAGATTGATCGCTTCGAGCGTGTCCGCCGCTGTGTGATAGTACGGATTAAAGTCTTCAGTCTCGCCGAGCTCCGTGTCCTCGATGAGTAATACTGCGGGATAGCCTTGCCTTGAGAACGATACGTGATCACTATAGGGCGGCGCTTGATCAGGTACATCTGGCGCGAGCGCTAAGCCATAGTGATTAATCGCGACTATAAGAAGCTGCGCTAGCTGAAGCGAGTCTTCATTGGGGGCTTGAATCTCGAAGACTCCATTGTCGTCGCTGTCGTAGCCGATCATATCCATATTGAAGACACCCAAAATATTTGCGCCCTCGCGCTTGAGGCGGCTTGCATACGCCCGACTGCCTACAAGCCCTTGCTCTTCTCCTGTGAAGAGCACAAAATAAATAGAACGCTTGAACTTGTATTGACTTAAAACGCGCGCGGCTTCGAGCACCCCGGCGCTGCCGCTGGCATTATCATCGGCTCCAGGGGCAACTCGACTCGATCTGACCCCTTGAGCGACGCTATCCAAGTGCGCCGTAATTAAAATGATCTCGGAATTTTCGGGATCTGTGCCGGGCAAGACGGCCTCGACGTTATATGACAACCCTGGCCGACACGAGAGCGGGTACGGGTCGAGCTTCGTTTGCAATCTGAGGTTCTCGAGGTATTGGCGCGTGTACTCGACGGCCCGATCAATTGCTGGGCCATCACATGACCAGCGTGATCCTTGAGCGTTGCACGCTTCCCCGCCCTCAGCAGACTGCAATTGACAGATATGCTCGCGCAGCTGGGCTTCTTGCACCTGCTCGACAAGCTGAGCGATGAACGGGTCTGTCGGCTGCAGCGCCGCCTCGACTACCGAAAGCTGCGAGACAAAGCTTGCTGCCCCTACTGCCCCAAAGAACAAAAAGACGACAGCAACACCAACTAGAAATCTCTTCATAGATAGGCTCACCTCATGGCAGCTATTTTGCCGGCTTTTTCGGGAAATGTCAAGAGAGATCTCAGATGAGATTCTCCTTCAAGCGGACCTCAAAGGGCTCAGCGATCTTGCTTAAGCTCTCCCGGTCGCGGAGATAGATCTTTGGGCCATCAAGCTCTACATAGCCGTGCTCTTTGAACGAGCTGAGCGTCCGGATGGCTGTCTCTGTCGAGATCCCAGCCATCTCCGCCAGCTCCGAGCGCGAGAGATCGACGCCGACGTAAATCCCTCGTTCTTCAGGGGTTCCGTAGACTTGAGCCATCATCAGCAGCAGCCGTGCTAGACGCTCGTCGCTCCCACCGTAGCTCGTCTCGACCAAGCGATCTTGAAAGGCCTTGATCTCCCGCGATAGCTTCTCAATGATCTTCAGAGCAACTCCGGGATGCTTCTCCAAAAACGAAATAAACGGCTCACGTTGATAGAAATTCATTCGTGTGGGTTCGAGCGTCTGGGCGTACGCCGTGTACACTTCCCGGTCGAACATAGTCTTTTCACCGAGCATCTCGCCGGGGCCAAGTAATTTGAGAATCTGCTTCTTCCCTTGGGGAGAATGCTTGGCTAGCTTCACTTTCCCGGTACAGATGACATAGAACCCAAATGCCGGCTCGCCTTCTTGAAAGATCAACTCGTCCTTGTCATAAGAGACCGGGCGGGCCATGGCCCGCAACTCCTTGAGGCCTTTCTCGTCTAAATCTGAGAAGACCCACGAACACTCGCCGCGACAATTTGCCGGATGCCCTCCTGGAGTGATCATCATACAACACCTCTAACTTTAAGTTTACGCCTTTAAGCTGACAAACTCAAGCCATTCTTGTCTGACCCACTGAAGATCGCTACATCCTTGCAGGTATGCGCCAGTCTATTATATCATAAATTCGATGATCAGAGCTCGTCCGTCGTGCTTTGGACAAATATATTGGGCTGTTGGGCGAACACAGCGAACAGCATGAACTTGACCAAGACAAGCCCACCTCAGGAGGCACTCATGACACAAAGAAAAAATAGCTTTCACATGGCCAGCCCGGAGGAGATCAAATCTGGGCATGTCACAGATATCTACTTTCAGCGGGCTCGACAAATTCTTCAGAAAAAGAATATCGAGTGCGCCTGGAAGTTACGATGAAAAAGCGCTTCCCTGAGGAGTGGGACTGGGGTGTGCTCTGGGGGCTCGAAGAAGTGATCGCGCTCTTGCAAGACCTTCTCGTTGATCTGTGAGCGCTTCCTGAAGGGACTCTTGTGCACGTCCACGAGCCGGTCTTAATTATCGAAGCGAGCTATCAGCAGTTTTCTGTGTATGAAACAGCAATAGCGCCAGAGATTTGCAATTATGTGCTTGAGCAACTGTCCAAGCACACTCTATAGCGGGCGCTCGCTAGGCAAGTCCGAGGGAGAGAGTGATGCTGGCTCAATTGGCTTAGGCTCCAGCCCCAACACCTTGCGCACCAAGGGATTGCGGCGATCTAAGCGATACCCCTCGATCTCGCGGCTCTCCCCAGGATAGTACTTGAGGACGATTCGGCCATCGCGCTTGAGGCGCTCGAAGAAATCTCGTGCCTCCGCCCATGCGCTGAAGCCGAAGTCCGGATGCTCCATGAGCTTGTCGATCACAAGTTTCCAGCCAATATAGTGATACGTCCCTTCCAAAAGCTCGCGCTCCAGACGATCGAAGAGCTTAATAAATTTCTCCAGACGCTCGTCTATCGCCGTATCGGCGTTGAACGGCACATAGACGGCGACGTCTTTGAGCACCTGGGCGACGGTGCCCTCCAGCCCGCAGATGATCACTTCCTTGCCGAAGTCGTTGCGCGCGAGGTTGACGACATCTAAGAAGATCTTATCGCCGGTGAGCAGCACATAGCGAGTGATCTCCTTGCGGAACGCGAGCGTCCGCAGGACGTCGACGGCCATGCGCATATCTATTTTGTTTTTTGTCGGACGGCCCTCACGATCTCGGTCTTTAGGGACGTTGATCGCTTGGACGCCCTCGTTATCGAGATCGAGCTTGAAGTGTTCGGGATAAGTGAGCTCGCTGAAGTCCGCATAGACATTGATGAACTTAACACCGCCAAACGACCGGGCTTTTTCCACAAGTTCATCAGCAGTTAGATCTCGTCCGTATTGATGCCGAAAACCGATATAGATATTCTCTAGATCGACAAAGACAGCAGTTTCAGGTTGTCCGTTCATAAGAATTCCTCCTTGTTTTTGGCACAATCATGAGTCTGTTCAGTTGTCAAAGATCAAGCTTGACTTCATTATAAGAAGCGTGTAGCAAAAGTCAAATGCCTTGGGATTGGCAAGCTGCAGCGCTCCCCAAGGTGGTTTTGGTATAATCGCCCTGGTGATCTTCTTGCTCTACGCGGACTTGCTGATCGTCAATGCGAACATTTATACAGTCTCATCAGGGCGCGCGCAAGCTATGGCTGTGCGCGACGGCAAGATCGTCGCTGTCGGGACAAACAAAGAGATCAGAAAACTCGCTGGGCCAACAACCCAGATCGAGGATCTCCAAGGCAAGACGGTGCTCCCCGGCTTCATAGATGCGCACATGCACTTGGTGAGCGTGGGGCTGCGCGAATCCGGGTATTATTTGGATCTGAGCCGAGCTCGATCTCTTGACGAAGCGTTGGAGCTTGTGCGAGCGCGGGTGGAGCAGACTGAGAAAGCGCAGTGGGTGCTGGGGCGCGGCTGGGACGAGTCGCGCTGGCCAGAGCACCGCTATATCACCAAAGCTGACTTAGACAAGATCGCTCCAGAACACCCGGTAGTGCTCGTGCGCGTCTGCGGGCATATTCTCTGCGCAAATACTCTCGCGCTGCAGAAGATCTCCGTGACACCGCGCGCAGGAGAGTTCGACGAAGCTTCTGGGCTGCTACGCGAGGGGACGGCTTGGGCGTTCTTACAGAAACTGCAGCCCTCAGACGACCAGATCCGTGAAGCAATCTTGGCTGGCGTGAAGCTTGCACACAGATTGGGCGTGACAGCGATCCACGATATTGCTAAACCTGAGCACATTCGAGCGTATATGGCCCTCACCCCCGGCCCCTCTCCTGTAACTACGGGGGAGGGGTGGCATAGCCGGGGTGAGGGCCTTGCCCTGCGCGTGCGCCTCAACATCGAGGTCCAACACTTAGATCATTTGATCGCGCTAGGGTTGCGCACTGGCTTTGGAGATGAATTCGTCAAGCTCGGGGCTATAAAATTCTTTGCTGATGGCTCGATCGGCGCGCGCAACGCCGCGCTCTCTAAGCCCTATCACGACGCTGACAGCTTGGGCAAACTCAACTACGAGCAAAGCGATCTGAATTGTCTGGTGAAGCGTGCCCACGATCACGGATTCCAAGTCATGGTCCATGCTATCGGCGACAGAGCCATCGACGCTGTGCTTGAAGCCCTCTCGTTCGCTGGAGCGACGCCGGAGCGCCGACACAGAATTGAGCATGCCGAGCTGTTAAGTGACAAACAGGTCGCGCGCATGAGAGAATTGGGGATTATTGCGTCGATGCAGCCCAATTTTCTGCAATGGAGCGGCCCAGGGGGACTCTACGAGACACGCCTTGGCCCAGAGCGTGATACTCAGATAGATCCTCATCGCACAGTCCTCGATGCCGGGGTGAAGCTTGCGTTCGGGTCTGATGGGATGCCCTTCAGCCCGCTCTATGGGATTCACTGTGCTGTCAACGCCCCACACCCGGGTCAAAGAGTCTCCGTCGAGGAAGCGCTTCGCGCGTATACGCTGGACGCAGCGTATGCAGCATTTGAAGAGCACTTGCTGGGCTCACTAGCACCGGGCAAGCTCGCTGATTTTGTCGTGCTCTCAGAAGACCCCGCTCACTCTAGGAATATCTCGGAAATCAAGGTCGAGAGAACGTATCTAGCAGGCCAGTGCGTCTTCGAGTATGATAACGAGATATGAAAGCGGTCATTCTCTGCGCTGGTGAGGGGACGCGGATGCGCCCGCTCACCTACACGAGCGCGAAGCACTTGATCCCAATCGCGAATAAGCCCGTGATCTTTTACAGTATTGAAGCTGTCATTCAAGCAGGCATCAAAGAATTGGGGATTGTCGTCAGCCCGCACCACGAAGAAGGGTTCAAACTGACGGTGGGTGACGGCTCGCGCTGGGGGATTAGAATCTCTTATATCTTGCAACACCAGCCCAAGGGGCTGGCGCACGCCGTCAGCTGCGCTCAAGAGTTCGTGGGGCGCGAGCCGTTTCTCGTCTATCTAGGAGATAACTTGCTAGAAAACGGCGTCACGGATTTTGTGAGAGAATTCGCACATGGGAACGCTAACGCATCTATTGTTCTCTATGAAGTCGAAGACCCACGCAGCTTCGGGGTGGCCCAGCTCAAGGACGGACAAATTATCAAAGTGATCGAGAAGCCTAAAGACCCGCCTAGTAATTTGGCGATTGTCGGCGTCTATCTCTTCGACGAGAAGATCTTTGAAGCGATTCGTGAGATCCAGCCCAGCTGGCGCAACGAACTCGAAATTACGGACGCGATTCAAAGACTTATAGACAAGGGCTATCGCGTGACACCCCATTTAGTTCAGGGCTGGTGGAAGGACGTGGGCAAGCCCGACGATATGCTTCACGCTAATAGATTGCTGTTAGAGCGCATCGCGACGCAGATCGAGGGCGAGCTCGACGCTTGTTCGCACATTAAGGGGCGGGTGCAGATCGCATCGGGAGCGAAAATTATCAATTCAGAACTGCGCGGTCCCCTGGTAATCGGCAAGGGTGCCGTTATCGAAGATTCTTTCATTGGACCGTTTACGGCCATTGGCCCACACGTCACTATTCGTCAGAGCGAGATCGAATACAGTATTGTGATGGAGGGCTCGCGCATCGAGGGCATCGGGCGGATTGATCACAGTCTCATTGGGCGCACCGTCCAGATCAGTAAGAAGGACCGTCGCCCTGAAGTCCTTAGCTTTGTGCTTGCGGACGATAGTCAGATCAAGTTAATCTGAAGGAGGTCCTATGAAGATCACGATCAGCGCGATTAAAGCCGACATCGGGGCTATTGGCGGGCATATCTGCCCCAGCCCCGGCGTCGTCAACGCTTGCACGGAATACGTGAAGAAGAACGCCAAAGGTCTTTTAATAGACTATTATATCGGCTACTGCGGCGATGATATTCATATTCTGATGACCCATCAACAGGGTGTCGGCAACAAAGATATTCACAGCTTAGCGTGGGAAGCGTTCAAGGCTGGCACGGCCGTCGCCAAAGCTGAAGGGCTCTACGGCGCGGGGCAAGATTTACTCAAAGACAGCTTCTCTGGGAACGTGCGCGGGCTAGGCCCTGGCGTCGCCGAGATGGAGATCGAAGAGCGCCCTGCCGAGCCGTTCTTGTTCTTCGCTGCCGATAAGACCGAACCAGGCGCGTTCAATCTCCCGTTGTACTTGGCATTTGCTGACCCAATGTACTGCTCAGGGCTTCTCCTCAGCCCAATGCTCGCTGCGGGGTTCTCCTTCACCGTGATGGACGTCAACTACCTTGAGGGCGATAGAATCATTAAGCTCAATGCTCCGGAAGATCTCTACGACCTCGCCGCGCTCTTGCGCGATAATCATCGCTTTGTGATTGAAACCATTCATTCGCGCAAGACCGGCGAGATCGCCGTGGCGTGCAGCACAACGAGACTTCATAATATCGCGGGCAAATATGTCGGCAAAGACGATCCAGCGGTGCTCGTGCGGGTGCAGTCGCAGTTCCCCGCGACAGGCGAAGTCTTAGCACCGTTTGAGATCGCGCACTATGTTGCGGGCGACTGCCGAGGGAGTCATCACGTCCCGCTCATGCCGGTAAAGAGAAACTCTACTATTTCGTACTTTGACGGCCCGGCGATCGTGCAATGTCTAGGATTCTCGGTCAAGGAGGGCAAGCTCATCGGACCCGTCGATATTTTCGATCATCCGTTCTGGGACTGGGTGCGCCAGAAAGCGGCGCAAAAGACAAGCGAGATTCGTCGTCAGGGCTTCTCTGGGCCGGCGATGGTGGGCATGGAAGAACTCGAATACGGCGGGATCGCTGAAAGACTCCAAAAATTAGAAGAGAGGTTCTCAGTAAGAAAGTAAATGCACAACGATATCGAGCGCATTCTGTTTACAGAGTCTCAGATCGCTCAGCGGGTGCGCGAGCTGGGCCAGCAAATCTCTCGTGATTACGAGAAACTCTTGGGTGACAAAATCTCCCGTGAGCCGCCCATTGCGGTGGGGCTGTTGCGGGGGGCTGTGATCTTTTTGGCAGACTTGGCCCGTGCTATGCACATCCCCGTTGAGCTTGCTTTTGTGGCGATCTCCAGCTATGGCATGAGTTCCTCCCCCGGTGAGCTGCGCGTGGTTAAGGACTTGGAGATCCCTGTTGCGGGAAGACATATCTTGATCGCTGAAGATATTGTCGATACCGGACAGACGCTTGCTCATCTCCAAGATCTGCTGCACGCTCGCCATCCCGCCAGCGTGAGAATCTGTGCGCTGCTGGACAAGACCCCGCGTCGTGTTCGAGCTGTCAAACTCGATTACGTCGGATTCACTCTCACCGAAGACGTGTTCGTTGTCGGCTACGGGCTGGACTATGCCGAACGCTATCGCAATCTTCCGTACATCGCGGCGCTGAAGAAGAGTGCCCTCACGACGTGAGCTCGCCATGGCCTTCTATACGCTGGGTATTGAGACCTCCTGCGATGAGACGAGCGTCGCTGTGCTGCGCGACGAGCGAGAGATCCTCTCAAATATCGTTTACTCCCAGGCCCATCTGCACGAGAAATACGGGGGCGTCGTCCCCGAAGTCGCCTCACGTAATCACATTAAAAAGCTTCCGTTCGTCGTCAACGAAGCCCTCGACCAAGCTGGCATTGACTTTTCAGATATTTCGCTCGTCGGCGCGACGTATGGGCCAGGGCTGGTCGGCCCGCTCCTCGTCGGGCTGTCGTATGCCAAAGCCGTCGCGTATGCGCTGAAAAAGCCGTTCGTCGGCGTCAATCACTTAGAGGGGCACATCTTCGCCCACTATATAGAGAACCCTGACGCGCCTCCGCCGTTTCTCGCGCTCATTGTCTCCGGAGGGCACACGCTCTTGGCAGAGGTGCGCACCTACGGCCAGTACGAAGTCCTGGGCGAGACGCGAGATGACGCTGCTGGAGAAGCCTTCGACAAAGTGGGAAAGCTCTTGGGCTTGGGCTATCCCGCCGGAGCAGCGTTAGATACATTAGCTCGCCAGGGCAACCCCAAAGCGATTGCACTCCCAAGGCCGATGCTCGATTCAGATTCTTTAGAGTTCAGTTTTGCTGGGCTGAAGACGGCGATTGTCTATTATCTGCGCGATCACCCCAACGCTGACAGAGCTGACGTCGCGGCGTCGTTTCAAGAATCTGTCGTAGACGTCTTGGTCGAGAAGGCGCTGCGGGCCGCGCAGCAGCTCCATATAAAAAAGATTGTCGTTGTGGGCGGAGTGGCCGCGAATTCACGGCTGCGTGAGCGCTTACTCGCTCAGAAAAATTTTGAAGTCTTCTTCCCAAAGATGGAGCTGTGCACCGACAACGCTGCCATGATCGCGGCCTGCGCGGCGTTTCGGTATAGAGTTCTTGGACAAAGTGATTCTCTCGATTTAGCCCCGCAGCCGGGCTTAGCTCTCGTTTCCTAAAAAATTGCCGCGCACTTCTAAGACGTTTAATTCTGTCACTTCTGCAGCTGTGCCCAGAAGCTCGCTTATGCTGGGGCGCGTCCGCCCACCGTCCCCAGAGACTAACTCTTTGATATACAAGCCCCCCTCGCAGTGAACCGTGATCAGAGCTTCTGGTGGACTGAGCAGTTCCCCAGAGATCTCCAGCACGCGCCGCGTGCGCACCAAATCTGCCCGACGATGAGCGACTCGCGCGGGCGTGCGCTGCTCAATCGTCGCGCCGCGCAAGCGCTCGAGCACTTCTTGCAGTTGCTCAAGTTTGATTGGTTCCGCAAAGCGCACCTTGGCTTCATAGACTTTTTCCGCTTCAGTGTTCTTTAGTTTCTCGACCACCGAGCCCTTGACAAATTGCAGCTCGCTCACCTCGACCTTCCCTGCAGCGTTTTCATTGATCTCTTTCTGAAGCTTCTCTAGATCAAGCGTGCGCACTTTTGGTTCTTTAATCTCAATGACAAAGGGGCGGCCCGTGCCCAGCATCAGCGCGTCTATGTCTTCTCTACCCGCACCGTGAAAAGCTGTGCCCGTGCCTTGTGTCTCGCGCAAGAGCGGCGGGCTGATCAGCTCTTCCACGCTCTCTTGATAAGTCTTTCCTGTAAAATTACACTCTGGGCAACCGCGCCCACGACATCTCCGACAGGGCCACCTCGTCTGAGGGATCGTCCGCACGAATTTCTTATAGCGCCCGTAGATGAAGAGCGGGTTGATCCGAAGGTGTAATTCAGATTTTTCAAGGTCCATCAGCAGAACGATCTCGGGGTCGAGAAAATCCACGACAACGGGGTGACCACGTTCTGCAAGCAGCATCCCGAAGAGCCGCCCGACCTCTCTATTGAATTCTTGCTTGAACGGCTCGCCCTGCAGCTCATACTTCTCTGTGAGGGCCAGCTCAGCGCTCTCTATGTGCGACGGCACCCGCGTGCCCATCAGGTACGTGCGAAATTCTATGCCTTCAACGGCTGTGAGAGCACGCGTGGCCCACCGCTGAACTTGAGAGAAGATCCCCTTGCAAACGCGACAGCTCTGCTCATTCTCTACAAAGACGTGCCCCTCCATATTGAGTACAGTACGCAGGGAGCGCCCTCTCTGGGCGTTGCGCAGCCCCCTCCCCACGTGCGAGAACGCCCGCCCAAGACAATGGTCACAGAGATCACCTTCAGCGAGTATCTGACGCGCTTTCTCTAATAGAGCGGACATGCGACCTTGGTCTCTCCCTTCGTCTGGGGTAGATTATATCCCACCGGAGGTCCGCCTGACAGCGAGGTCTGGGCACTGTGAAAAATAATATTCGAGGCACACAGCGAGGAAAACGTCGACGTTTTGCTCTATGTGGGCTTGCCCTTGTCGGGTTTACGAT
>FMJZ01020192.1_pt1 | contig 10174 bp, 9 predicted proteins | sample 1987881 | NCBI WGS metagenome assembly FMJZ01 (sample SAMEA4378227, study PRJEB15110) | soil metagenome | biome: soil; feature: Field; material: Soil | place: India | collected 2015-03-11 | depth 0 m | reverse complement strand
GGTGGTTTGCCGGCAGGATTGTTGTTTGATCTAGTAGTTAGCAATCCACCATACATTCCGAGCGCTCAAATTGGCCAGTTGCAGCCTGAAGTGCGCGATTACGAACCGCGTCAGGCACTGGACGGCGGCCCGGATGGGCTTGATTACTTCCGCAGATTTGCTGCCGAGGCCCGTGCACTGCTGAAAGCCGACGGCCAACTCATGCTCGAGTTCGGGGACGACCAGGAACAGGCCGTCTGCGAGCTTTTTCAGCGCCACAACTGGGTTGTTGTAAGTGTTGACCGGGACTATAATCAACACGCCAGAATTCTGACCGTGCGGCGGGTTTAGGCGGCGCAACGGTCCTGTGGCAGTGCGTCAGGCCGGAATTGGTTTTATCGGAAGCACACCTTCCGGCATTGCAGGCGGTTAAGTTAACGGCGTATGCAAAGTTTTATCATAAAAGGCGGTGTACCATTGCATGGTGAAGTGCAGATCAGCGGCGCGAAAAACGCTGCGTTGCCGATCATGGCAGCGGCGTTGCTTACCGACGAACCATGCACGGTGCGGCGCGTGCCGAATGTGAGCGATGTGCGGTTCATGTGCCGGATATTGTCCTCGCTCGGGGCGGAGGTGAATTTCCAGGCTGATTTTGTGTCCATCCGCGCACGCAAGATCAATCCAGTGTGCGATTATGACCTTGTGCGTCAGATGCGCGGCTCGATCTGCGTGATGGGGCCGCTGCTTGGCAGGTTGCGCCGCGCATTGGTGTCGCTTCCAGGGGGCTGTGTAATCGGTGCGCGCCCGATCAATCTGCATCTCAAGGGATTCGAGGCGCTGGGCGCAAAAGTCAAAATCGAAGGCGGTTACGTAAGGGCCAATGCACGGAAACTCGTTGGCGCCGAGATGTTCCTCGGCGGGCGCGCTGGCTCGACCGTGCTCGGCACGGCAAACGTCATGATGGCAGCAACACTTGCCGAGGGTGTAACTGTGATCGAAAGCGCAGCGTGTGAGCCCGAGATAGTTGACCTGGCAAACTTCCTGAACGCAATGGGTGCAAAAATCACCGGCGCAGGCAGCCCGACAATCACAATCGTTGGTGTGAAACAACTGCATGGGGTCGACTACGAGATCATTCCGGACAGGATCGAAGCGGCCACGTATGCCATCGCCGCTGCTGCAACAAACGGCGAGGTCGCCATTACCGGGGCGCGTCCGGATCACATGCATGCTGTGTTGGACAAGCTTAACGAGGCCGGTGTCAGAGTTGAACGCAAGGGCACTGTGCTAACCGTTAAACCGGGCGGCCAGCTCAAGGCAGTTGACGTAACGACGTTACCTTATGCAGGGTTCCCTACTGACGCTCAGGCGCAGATGATGGCGTTGCTGACGCTTGCGCCTGGGATCAGCATCATTACCGAACGAATCTTCGAGTCGCGATTCATGCATGTGAGCGAGCTTGCCCGGTTCGGAGCAGACATCGAAATTGAAGGCCCGAGCGCAATTGTCAAAGGGGGCAGACCGCTCAGTGGCGCTCCTGTTATGGCCAGTGACCTGCGTGCTTCAGCCGCACTTGTAATTGCGGGTCTGGCAGCAAAAGGCACAACCCGGGTAAATCGCATCTATCATATTGACCGCGGTTACGAGAACATTGACGGCAAATTGCGTCGGTTGGGCGCACGCATTCAACGTGTGGACGACTCGTGAACCGGTTTACCACAATGCTGTTTTTTGCGTTGCTTGTGTTTGCCGGCTACAAGCTGTACCGGCACATCGAAAAGCACGTCAAAGAGATTGTCCAACATGAACAACAAACCAACACACAAAGCCAGACCGTTCTAACCGGGATGCCGCCCCAACTTGAGGCGTCGTGGCAACAGGCTGTCAAAGCCGGGCCGGTTGCAATGAGCAACTGGCTCAGTGTTTACGGCAGCCGCGTGCATGACCCGCGCCGTGCATGTCTAGAGCTCGATTACTGCGAGAGGGTCGCCTGGGTGAACCCCGCCGAGGCAAAGCGTGTGTTTGAAACCGTCAAGAACCGCACCGGAACAAATTCGCCTGTTTACCCGAGGATCAGGCAGCTCGAACCAGCTTTCAGGTAGCAGAACTGGCTAGTATCAGGCCGTCACCATGTCGTGTCCAAAATCGGGCTTCACGTCTGCCGATCAGGATTGCCGCACAAAAATTTCCGCTGGAAAAAGCCGGTGCGCAAGGTTATGGTTGCACCGAAATCCGGTTAAGCAAAAGGCCTGCGTATGGATATACTGTTCAATTGCCCAAATTGTGGTCAGGAGCTTGAGGTTGACAGCGAAGCTGCCGGCACCGAATTGAATTGCCCCACCTGCAACGAGCAACTTGTTGTCCCCAGCCCGGTTGCGCCCGGCGTACGGGTAAGTGGTGCGCCGCCGCCTCCGGCACATCATCATGGGCATGAAGCTCACGTTATAAACCCAATTGCATCTTCCGCAGCGGCTAAGGAGGAGAAACATTTTCATGTGCCGATCCACGAAAAGCCGGCCGAAAGCCTGATCAGTAAACCTCTCAAACCGCTCGAATTCGCAGCCAAGGAGACCGAAAAACGGGTCCGCGTCAAAACCATCAGACGAATCGACTGCGTCGAGGTCGGCCGCGACAGGTTCGACGAGACTGTCACCGATTTCCTCGCGAAGGTGGGCGAAGAAAACATCATCAGCATCAACACACTCAACTACACGTATCTTGACATCGGCTCGCAAAAGCTGCTGACGGATTTTGGGGTGCTTATTGTGTACCGCGGTTAGGGCAGAACCAGGCTTCGAGTTGCCCGTGGTGTGATATCCTGCTCTAGGGGGAACCCCAAACGCATGGGTAGTTTTTCCCGTTACGGGCGCGCCGGGAGCATTTGCTTGGCGAATCTTGACTTGTGCACGGGTGCACGATACGGTCTGGCCGATGCTGCGCCGAATAATCCAGTTGGTTGTAGGTTTGCTTGCCGTGTTCATGTTTGTCGAACGCGCGCCGGCACCGTTGATTTACCAGCCCGGTGAAGGCTGGGTCTACGAACCGGTCGGCACCGAAGGTAAATGGCGCCGCCTGCGCGCAAAGGAGCAACTTGAGGTTGCCCAGGAAGCATTTGCCGATCGTGATTATAACCTTGCACTGCGCGCAGCACGCAGGGTCATTACCAAATGGCCGCTTTCGGATTATGCACCGGATGCACAGTACATTATCGGGCAATGCTACGAAGCCAAAAAACAACATGAACGCGCTTTCCGCGCATACCAGAAACTGCTTGAGAAATACCCGAAAAGTGAACACTGCGAAGCCGCGCTCGAGCGCCAGTTCCAGATCGCAGAGCGATTTCTCGGTGGCGAATGGTTCAAGCTTTGGGGGCGGATACCATTCTTTCCGTCCATGGGTAAAACAGCCGCCATGTTCCAACAAATCGTCAGTAACGGTGCGTACAGTGCGGTTGGCCCGGCTGCGCAATTAAAGACCGGCGCGGCATACGAGAAACGCAAAGATTATCCTGCTGCTGTAAAAGCATACGAAGTGGCTGTAGATCGTTACTTTGATCGTCCCGAAATTGCTGCCGAGGCGCTGTATCGCGCCGGGGTGGCTTATTATAAACAGGCTCTTAAAGCTGAGTATGACCAAACTACCGCTGCAAAGGCAATCGCTACATTGACGGACTTCATCACGCTGTACCCGAATGATGAGCGGGTGAACGAAGCCAGAAAAATCATCAGTGCGCTCAAGACCGAACAGGCACGCGGCAGCTTCCAGATCGCCAAGTACTACGAGAAACACCGCAAATACAGCGGTGCGCTCATCTATTACAACGAGGTGCTGTTACAGGACCCAGGCTCAAAATATGCCGCCGAGGCACGCCAACGGATTGACGCGCTGATGAAACGCACTCAGGCCGCAACCAAATAGATGCAACCGGCTCGGCAGGTCTTTTTTATCTGTGCAACAGCACTGGCCTTATGCGGTTGTGTGGGTTACAGGCTCGGGCCAACCACGAGCCTTGGCACCGGCTCGAAGACAATCTTAGTCCAACCTTTCGCAAATCAAACACACGAGCCACACCTGACAGACGCTTTGGTTGCTGCGTTGCGCAAACAGATCCAGCGCAATGGCACCTACAGGCTCACCACAAAAGGTGATGCCGACGTTGCAGTAACCGGCAGGATCGTTGATTACAAACGCACCGAGCTGAGTTACAAACCGACTGATGCAGTTTCAGTTCTCGATTACCGTCTGGCATTGACAGTGCATGTTGTGGCACGCGAGATTGCCACCGGCAGAGTTATTCTGCAAAAAGAAGTCCAATCATCTACTCTTGTTCGCCTCGGGGCCGACCTTGCAAATGCAGAGCGCCAGGCACTGCCCATTTTGGCCGATACAATGGCAAAAAACATAACCGACCTGCTGGCTGACGGCGACTGGGAAAGCAACCCTCAACCAGGAAGCGGTGTTGAACATTGACGATTAGGAGACCATTCGGCCGCGAGCTTAACGATACGGTTTTTCTTGCGCGTCTCGGCTCGCCGTACGTGCCGGGCTGAGATGTTGGCAGGTACCTCCTTTGGCTACAAGTTTAATGCTGGCGGACGATACGGTGCTATGGCATAAGTACCGCATGAAGAAGCTCCTTAAATGGGTAATCCGGATCGTTTTTGTGCTGGTGGTTTTGATCGGTTTGGTGGTTCTGTTTAGGGGGAAAATCGTCAAATCGATGATGGAAAAACAAATTTATGCCCAGACAGGCATGCGCACCACGATTGGCTCGGTTGACATCGGGATAAACAGGCCGGTTGTCAAAATTGAGAGCTTACGAATTTACAATCCGCCAGGATTCGATGATTCGCGTTTTGTTGATATTCCCGAGATTTACGTCGAATACGACCGGCGCGCATTGGTATCGCGCAAGTTGCATTTGCGGCTGGTGCGATTTCATTTGGCGGACGTGAATATTGTGGAAAACACCGAGGGCAAAAAAAACGTCGAGTACCTGCTCGAAAAGCAAAAAGAATTTGAGGCTAAGTCTGGAAAAGAAGGTAAACCAGCGCTCGAGTTTGTTGGAATAGACACGTTGAAGCTGCAGGTTGGCCAAGTGCGCTTCAGGAGTCTCAAAAACCCGGGTCGTAATCGCGATGTCAGACTCGACATCAACGAAGAACTCAAAAACGTTAAATCCGCAAGTGATTTCACGGGTCTGGTTGCTAGGGTCATGCTGAAGAGGGGCATTGATTTTCTTGGTGTCGGCATCGAGGCTGTTGCAGAAACTGCAAAGGGCGTAATTGAAGAAGCTGGTGGTACAGTCGAAAAAACCGGCAAAAAACTGCTCGATACTCTCAAATCGCCACTGAAAAAGAAAGAATAGCATTGGCAATCCAGGAAACGCATTTTAGCCCGGTTTTGGCGCGAGTCGGCAGGTTCAACATTCAAATCAGTTAAGTTTTTTGCATTTGACCATGTTTACCCACGCCGTCTAGGGTGTAGGCCAAGCAGTTTTTCAGTCATATGATCGGTACAATTCGAAAGCACCAGAAATGGCTTTGGTTGGTCGTCGTACCAGTTATAATTATCAGTTTTGTCCTGTATTTTTCGCCTTACAGCAGGCGCACACCTGAGCTTGGGCCTGAGCCGGACCTCGGCTCAATTGCGGGCAAACGTATTACGCAAGAACAGTTTAATCAGGCGCGTAAGGAAGTACGGTTACGATACCTGTTTACACATGGCGAGTGGCCGGCCGGAGACCGCGCTGCACAGCAACTCGGTTACAACGAGGAACGCGAAACGTATAACCGGCTCGTGTTGTTGCATCAAGTGCATGAACTGGGCATCAGTGTTAGCAGTGAAGCTGTGGCTCGAGTTGCTCGTGAGGTGTTGCAGTCGTACAAACGCGGCGCAGCCCCGTCGCTTGCAACATTCGAGCGCGAAGTGCTGTTCCCGGGGCAAATGACACGCGCAGATCTTCAGCGGTTTTTGCACAATGAACTTGCCATACAACAACTTGCGAATCTGGCTGGATTAACCGGCACTTTGATCACGCCGGATGAAGCCAGGGCAATCTATCGGCATGAAAGTGAAGAATTGACAGTTGCATTGGTTGTGTTCCCAGCCACAAACTATCTTGATCGTGTCGAAGTTAAGCCTGAACAACTTGCACAATATTACTCGAACAATGCTGCACGATACGAAATCCCCGAGCGTGTACAAGTACGGTACCTGCGTTGGGACCTCACAAATTTCCTAGCCGAGGCAGACCAAGAACTGGCCAGCCTCACAAATGCGGCTGCTCTGGTGCAGTTTGGGTTGATACCAGATGCACCCCAGGCAACCATGCGCTTTACAAATCTTGAGGTTGTGATCGAGGCCATCTACCAGCAACGCGGCACCAATTATTACAGCGACGCCGCCTCGCCGCAGGAAGCAAAAATGCGAATAAAGGAAGAACTGCGCCGCGCTGCTGGCCTGCGTGCAGCACGAAAAAAAGCCGTCGAGTTTGCCAACGTTTTGTTCGATATTGAACCCCTACGTGCGTCTAATCTCGACAGGCTTGCAGCAGAATCAAACCTGACGGTCAGAGTCACCACGCCGTTTGACCGTTACAACCCGCCGGATGGGCTTGAGGTGGGTCAGGCTTTTATCAATGCTGCATTCGAGCTGACTGACGATGACCCACTGAAAGGCCCAATAATCGCCGAAGACGGTGTGTATGTGATTGCGTTGGACAAAAAGTTACCTGCTGAAATTCCGCCGCTTGAGACTGTTCGTGACCAGGTCTTAAGTGACCTGAAGTACCAGCAAGCGCTGGCCTTGGCGCACCGTCAAGGCAACGAGTTTTATCGTACACTGACCAACGGGATGGCCCAGGGCAAAAGCTTCGCAACAGTTTGTCGTGAGGCAGGTGTCAAGTTGCTGTTTACACAGCCGTTCTCGCGCCGCACACGCGCATTGCCGGACGTTGATGGATTCGTCCCGCTCGCGCTGCTCAAAGACACCGCATTCAAACTTGCCCCGGGCGAGGTCAGCCAGTTTGTCCCCACCCCAATGGGTGGATTTATCGTGCACGCGCAGAGTCGTTTGCCGGTTGATGATAAACGGATGGAAGCTGAGCTGCCTGAGTTTATCGCCCTGTTGCGGCGGTCAGGTCATGAGGAAGCGTTTAGTGCATGGTTGCGTGCACAAGCCGGAAAAGCTTTGCAGAATACACCTTTGGCCGAGCGCACACGCCAGGCAGCATCAAATGGTGCCCAGGCGCCATAACCGCCAAGCACAGTAAATCGAACATGTGAAATATGTTGCTCAGGGCCGGTTTTGCCCGATGCACACCAGCACAAGCTCGAGCCAAGCCGGTCGTTGTGCGAACAGATAGGCTGGCGCAATTTAGAGATACTTCCAAGCCATGACAACTAAGCCTGCACACCACTTGCCGGTGAAACTGTCCTGGCAGGCTACACACGAGTTCTGGCAAATCGAGGTACTCTACGAGGACGATCACCTGCTTGCACTCTACAAGCCCGCAGGGCTTTTGACCTCCCCCGACAGATACGATCCGACCAGGCCAAACCTGATGCGCCTGTTACACGATAGCATTGCCCAGGGCAAACCGTGGGCAAAACAACGCGGCCTTACCTACCTGATGAATGCGCACAGGTTGGATTTCGACACAAGCGGCATCATCCTGCTTGCAAAAAGCAAGCCTGTACTGGTCAAACTGGTCGAATTGTTCGGCTCGGAAATACCAGTCAAACAATACGTCGCGCTGGTGCACGGCCGGCCAGAAAAAGAACATTTCGAAATAGACGCCAAGCTCGCCCAACACCCAAAAACGCCAGGTGTGGTAAGAGTTGACAATGCACGCGGCAAAAAAGCCAAAACAATTTTCAATGTGCTCGAGGTGTTTTCCGGTTATGCTTTGCTCAAGTGCATGCCCCTGACCGGACGTACCCACCAGGTCCGCGCTCATCTACAGCATACAGGCTTGCCGATTGTGGGCGACTCAACCTACGGCGGCGCGCCACTGCTGCTGTCTCGACTCAAGCCAGATTACAAGCTAAAACGCGGTCAGACCGAACGCCCGTTGATCAACCGGCCTGCGTTGCACGCCGAGAAACTCCAACTACCGCACCCTGTCACAGGCGAGCAAATCACTATCACTGCTCCTTGGCCGAAGGACCTTGCCGTAGCCGTCAAATACCTCAGAAAATTCGCTAAATGATCTTTACCTGTGTCCAAGCAAGTGCCAGAACCACATTCCGGTGGGCAACCCCGGCCTAAGCACAGCATACCTTGCTGCGGCCAGCTAATCCCGGCATTTCGTAATCCGGGGTTGCACGCGTCGCCGGTCCCCGCACATATGTGAGTGTCTTGGCCACAGATCCTTTCTTCGAATTCGACCACACCGGCAAAAACCACAGTTGAGGACACTGCCCTGAGCACATCCCGCATTCGGCAACGCGAACCGCGCGCACCCTCAGTTACACTGTGTTATTTGTGTCAAGGGCGCTGGTGTTTGTACCGTCTGCAAATTGACAGAGTCTCCTCTGGCAATCCTGCACCACGGCTTCGAAACTGCCCGAGCTTCAAACTCAAAGACGCTTTAGAATTCCTGTCGCGCGCTGCTTTTTTGCGGTTTCCGCACACATCTAATGAGCGTTTCCTAAGGCGCAGTGCGGACGCAGCCTTTGGCCATCCGTGTGCCCTCGACAACGCCTGTCCAGCTAATACAAGACCACTGCAAATCCTCAAAAAATCCCCCAATCCGGAGACCAGAAAAGCCGAGCAGTAGGCCAAACAGGATAACGTGTACCCCCACCACCATTACATTGTACAACTTTTTGGTTAAAGTGAACCAAGATTTCTGTCGTGATAAAAACCCACCCAACGCAATTACTTCGGCTCGTCTGACAGAAACATGAGCTTCGTGTCAATTCAGCTCCCGTTGCCCCAGGCACAAACAGCCCGCAGTTGCCCCAGCCCAGCACAATCATGTTTCGACCCGAATCCGTACTCGACCTTCTGTTTTTGACCTGCGCACGTCCACCGCCTATTGTCTTAACTCGCCCACCAACAACCGTGCAGACAACTCACAAAAAATGCACGAAAGCGGTTCGCCGGACTGTTTCACGACGCGTTCGTTTGCGACGCGCCCGAGCATTCCATTATTTGATGGGCGTTTAAGGTTCGAGGAAATCGCCGTTTCCTTACGTCGGTATGGGGCCGAGATCAGAAGAGGTACTGGCCCAAAACAGCGTATCGGCCACTGCCGGGTGGTAAGTCAACAAAAGCCAATGTAGGAACCAGCAAACCCAGATCGCTGAGAGGTTGCCCATTGATTTGACGCCCCGAAATGCCGGTGGGGACAGCTGGCGTATTTGGGAAAAGTCCGCCCATGCCCCACAGCGGCCATCGGCCTCACGAACCAAATCGGCCGTGTGGAAAAGCCCTTGGACAAGCGCTTTCGGCCCCCAGTACCGCATCGGCCCGGGTACAGTCCCACAGCTGCACGTCACGATCTGTAAAATAGTTCCAAATCCCAGCCACGATGTTGCTCTCTTGGGTACGGCCCTTCGCATTCCCACAGGCCACACCTACAACCGTATGATACAGGTTAGCCGTCGTAGGCACACGCCAGCTCACATACACCTGATTTGTGCTTGTGCCGGCCAAGATGAACTCGGTCCTGCCAGGAACCCGATACATCCAACGGATATACAGCAGATTGAAAAAATCAACCCTGCTCGCCGTAAGCCGAACCGAAGATGTCGCGCTAATATCCAATCCATAGTAGCCTAGGTACTCTGTCGCCATAAACAGTTGACCGTTTGACCCCAACCCGCGAACTTCAATCGGAATTAACTCTGTGACGGGGTCGCACACCGACCTGAAGTAGGCCTGTACGCTCATGTGCGTCCCGGTAACATACAAGGCCGGATGGCTGGTATTGGTCGTCCAATGAGGCGTCGGGTGTTCCGCCCCGGCTGTGTCAATAAGCACGGCATAATAGTGGCCATTGGTTCCCGTGAAACTTAATTGGTTCAGTACCAACCAGTGTTTCACCACCCACGCATTTACACATCATGGAAAAACACTAGTAGGTTTGTGCTGCCCATGCAGGACCAAGGCCACAGCAACAGTGCACTATATGCCGGTAGCATGACCGCAACGCCCTGGTTTTTGTTTTCTACACAACACTCTGCAG